>Ga0209536_100000525_pt1 | contig 61797 bp, 54 predicted proteins | sample DeeMarSeWOR28_12_FD_187461 | JGI IMG/M metagenome (GOLD analysis project Ga0209536, IMG submission 187461) | Marine sediment microbial communities from White Oak River estuary, North Carolina - WOR-2-8_12 (SPAdes) (version 2) | ecosystem: Environmental > Aquatic > Marine > Intertidal zone >...
GGAAACCAAGGCCAGCGTGTTTTTAAATAATCGCCTTTATACGTGCCCAGCTTGGAATAACGCTGTTCCCACATGCGATTTAACGGTCCATAGCCGGCGGGATCGGGGGTGTCATTGGGGGAGTCGATCAAATGGCGGGGATCTTCGATATTGGGAAGTAACTTGCCTTTGACCATACCTTTGCCTAAGGGATTGTTTTTAAAATCCTCTCCACCAAAAGCGTTTTCATAGTTAATAGGCATTTCGACAAAACCAGTAGGCTCACTGATAGAACCGCTTCCGATGGTATGCTCCCAATAGCGATTTCCAAACACTCTTAATAAGCGGCGTTTTTCCCCGACTTGAAACGCAACCTCACACTGATTCACAGCCTGACCATCGGGCGCATGGCACTTGCCAACCAGTAGCAAATCGGAACAGGGCTTGAAATAAGCGAAATCGTTTTCGTACTGAATGCTTCCGGCCTGCTCTTGATCTTCTGGTGAGAATTCGTCACCGGTGGGAAATACTTGTTCATCGGCGAACTCGGCTTTTGCATTCGGCTTAAGATTGAATGTACCTTTGACTATCAATGTCAAGGAGTCGTGAGGGAAGTTAATTTTACCCACAATATTCGCGAAACGGAAAGGTGTGTTATTTATTAGTTCCACAATATTGCTTCCTTTGTTTTTCGATTTGTACAAGCATGCGCTTTTTATGAGCGTGTATTTATACCACTATATGGAATGCGCCTTCCTAATCATCTTCTACACATAGTTCCAACCGGATCACTTATTATCTCCCTCATTTATTTATTAACCATAAGATTTTTAAAATTCATCTCAGTCGCGCCACCCCAAATTTGGTCGGCTTGCAAATGTATTTTGTTAGATTTAGCGTCGAGCACGATGTCTCCATGGCTAAACAATTGTATTTCTCCTGTTTTTGTGGATTCACTGGTAGTAATAATAACATTTCCAGTATCTTTACTGATCCAAACTGCGGATTTATCACATTCAATATTAATTCGTTTGTTTTTTGTTTCGATATTTATGCCTTTTTGTTCATCCAATTCAATCTTCGCATCCGGATCATCGTGTTTTATGGTTGTGTATTTTTGAGTTTCTTGTGTTGTTAACACGTGCTCCAGCGCACCAAGCGTGAGCATCGCTGATATTGTTGCTTGCGCAGCGGCAACTGCACCGGTAGTTATTCCTGTCATAACTTCGTCATCTCCTATCGCCGAAGCACTTATCAATTCGTTAATACCAATCTGCACACCTTGCAAAATGGCCGGTACGACAGTCGCCGCTAAAATTATATGTAATTTTTCTTCATACTCTTTAGCTTCTTTTGCTTTACGCATTACTTCATTGTCGTGGTTTTTATTAGGATTTTTTTGCTTGCCATAGGAAAGGACGATACGATTCTCGTCCATGTTAAGGATGGAATTGTTGTCAGTTCCGTGACCAGGTATGCTCCATCCTCCACTTATACAAACAGATTTATCCCCATTGATAACGATATCTTGCTCCGCGTTATGGACAATCTGCTCATCACTGTCGCTGATCTGCGGTGCCATGCTCCATTCTATTTTTGGACCTATCTCTATGCCTACTTGTGCACCGATTTTCGTTTCGCACATCATACCTGCGGTAATTTCGGTTTTACTGCCGATAAATGCTTCAAATGCGCTGCCCAAATAAGCTTCCGATTTGGTGCCCATACCGCACTCCGCGGTATTTCCTATCGCGTAATCCCAATGGTCTTCTGCTGAATATCCTCCAATGCTTTTTCCAATCTCAAACATAGAGTTGTGATGAGGACTGAATATTTGAATGTGCTCATCGCCGGGATTGGCGTTGAACACGATTTCATTGCCAAAATCATCACGAATAATGCTTTTATGTTTATGCTTTGGAAGTTCTAAAGGCGGCATATTGTCGGCATTATAGACGCGCCCCGTGATGACCGGCCGGTCCGGATCACCTTCGATAAAATCCACAATCACTTCCTGACCGATATGCGGTATGCTCATACCACCCCAGTTCTTGCCAGCCCAATTTTGCGACACGCGAACCCAGCACGAGCTATTTTCATCCTTTTTGCCGTAGCGGTCCCAGTGAAACTGCACCTTAACCCGGCCGTATTGATCCACCCACACTTTTTCTCCTTCCGGACCGACTACAATGGCCGTTTGCGGGCCTTTAACTGTAGGCTGCGGGGTTAGTTGGGCAGATCGATACGGATGCACACTGTCCATGGCGGTAAACACTATACGATAATCCGGCAACAGTGCCGTCTGCTTAGCGCTGCGATAAAGATCAGAGTGTAAATAATACCGTGCCGACAGCAATAGATATTCTTTGTTCTGATCATCCCTGGGATAATTCGTTAACTCGAACAAACAGCCGACGCTCAAAGCACGCAAGTTGCCTTTGGCATTGATGCGTTCGTAGTGGGTTTGATACTCTTCGGCGCGCGCTCTAGCGGCGGCCTGTCCCGCATCGAGTTCGGTGTATTCACCGGGATAATCAAAAATTTCGAAATCGGCGTAACCGTCCTCTATGGTTTGACGTACTTCCAAGCTGGACTTGGGTTTGGTGAAATCGAAATCGCTTAAGGTAAAGCGCTGCGGTTCTATACCTTTGGACACGAACCAGTTGTCTACATATTCACCTTCACGGCGCTCTTTTTGTTGCGGTGGATAAAAAGGAATTTGTTCATAGTCGCTGATTCGGTTGTGGGCGGAGATCGAGTCTGCGAGCACTAAGGTGTGCGAGCCCTGTTCGTGTTTGAAATAATAATAAATGCCTTCTTGCTCCATGAGGCGGCTGACAAAATTAAACGCTGTTTCCCGGTATTGCACGCAATATTCCCATTGCCGGTACTCGCCGCTGAGTTGATCCTCAAACTCAGAATAACCAAAATCACGGAACACTTCTTTGATAATATCAGGAACTTTTTTATTCTGAAAAATACGGCAATCCGCCGAACGGGTGAGAAACCATAACCATGGCCGTAACGTGGCTTTATATAGATGATAATCATCCTGCATTCCCATGTAGCGAAAACTGCTGACATAGCCGTTGAAATGACGCTTCTTGTCATTGGCCAGCATAAGTTCCACCGTCAATTGCTCGCCCAAGACATCGTCAAGATTGATATTGGCGTCGGTGCTTAATAGATCCAACTCGTATTTGAATAACCGCCCCAGCTCTTCGCTGCCGTGCATGTTGTAGAACAACAGCACGTCTTTTTCTAAAGGAGTCGTAACGATGAACTGCCGTTGGTCTTGGGTGAGAGCCATGGGGACACTCCTGTTGTTTTCATTGTTTGTGTCCGTCCGTTAACCGTTCCTTTGCAACTTGAAAGGAGGGGCTAGAGTGGGGGTAAACTAGAATTCAATACTTTTGCCGACTTTTTCACCCTCACCCCAACCCTCTCCCTCAAGGGAGAGGGGGCTAACCAAAGGACACCGATTAAATTTTATGTCCTGCCAATTCTGGATGAATCTGTAGAGTATTTTGGAGTATCCGTTGGCGCCTTGATCTATAACAAATAACGAAGAGGTTTTTGGCCATTTGGCTGGTTTTAGTGAGCATAAAAAAAGGGTGAGTTGTAACCAACTCACCCTTTTTCGCTCCACAAAATGTGGTTCGGTCTTATTTGTAGTACTTAATCATATTTTCCAAGCTGATGGGCTTGATCTTGGAAGCGTGACCAGCGCAACCAAACGCTTCGTAACGCGCTTTACAAATGTCTTTCATGGCCGCTGTGGAGGCTTTCAAGAATTTACGTGGGTCGAAGTTGGATTTGTTTTCGGCCAGGAACTTACGAATCGCACCGGTGGAAGCCATACGCAAGTCGGTGTCGATGTTGACTTTACGCACGCCATGTTTAATACCTTCCTGAATTTCCTCTACGGGCACACCGTAGGTTTCACCCATGTCGCCGCCGTATTCGTTGATGATTTTCAACCAGTCTTGCGGTACGGAAGATGAACCATGCATGACCAAGTGGGTGTTGGGAATGGCGGCATGGATTTCTTTAATACGGTCAATGGCCAAAATGTCACCTGTGGGGGGACGGGTAAATTTGTAGGCGCCGTGGCTGGTGCCGATGGCAATAGCCAAAGCGTCTACGCCCGTTTTGTTCACGAAGTCTTTGGCTTCTTTGGGATCGGTCAAGAGTTGATCGTGGCTCAATTTACCTTCGGCGCCGTGGCCGTCTTCTTCACCAGCCATGCCGCTTTCCAAAGAACCCAAGCAACCCAATTCACCTTCCACGGACACGCCGCCGGCATGGGCCATATCCACCACTTTCCGAGTGGTTTCTACATTGTATTCATACGTTGAAGGGGTTTTCATGTCGGGCATTAAGGAGCCGTCCATCATTACCGAGCTGAAACCGGACTGAATGGAACGCAAGCAAACCGCTGGCTCAGAACCATGGTCTTGATGCATAACAATCGGAATATGCGGATACATTTCAATGGCCGCAGAAATCAAATGACGCAGGAAAGGCTCGCCAGCGTAAGAGCGGGCGCCTGCAGAACCTTGCATGATAACCGGGCTGTCGCATTCGTCAGCCGCTTGCATAATGGCATGGACTTGTTCCATGTTGTTAACGTTGAATGCCGGCATACCAAAACTATTTTCTGCCGCATAATCAAGAAGTTGGCGTAAAGATATCAGTGCCATGGTGTAATCTCCCGTTATGTAAAATGAACAAAAATAAAAAATCTGAATATGGTATATCTTCTTACCATATAACTTTGTGTGATTCTATTGCCAGAACCCAAAATAGAACCGTACCTACCCGTAATTATACATCTAAGCCTTTCGGAAGCAGATCATCGCTTACTTGCACGATTTTTAAGGAATTTGTACCGCCGTGTATGCCGGCCAAATCGCCTTTGGTGATAATTACCAGATCACCGTCGCGCACCACGCCGCGGCGCTTTAACTCATCGACGATTTCTTTATTGGCGGTGGCATGATCGGTGGTGGTAATGTCGAAACTGACCGGAATTACCCCGCGATACAAAGTCACTTTACGGCGTGTGGCCACGTGCCGGGTCATAGCGTAAATAGGAATACCGGAGCTGATCCGCGACATCCACAACGGTGTTGAACCGGACTCGGTCAACGCGGCAATGGCTTTCACGTCCAAGTGATTGGCCGCATACATACAAGACATGGCGATCGCTTCGTCTATACGCGAAAACGCTTGGTTGATACGGTGATCGGATTTAAGTGCCACGGGTTGCTGTTCCGCCACCCGGCATATACGATCCATGGCCGCAATAGCTTTATCCGGATACTCGCCTGCAGCAGTTTCAGCAGACAACATCACCGCGTCGGTACCGTCAAATACCGCATTGGCCACATCAAAGACTTCCGCGCGTGTGGGGATTTGGCTGTAAATCATGGACTCCATCATCTGAGTCGCGGTAATCACCACCCGGTTCATTTCCCGCGCGGTCTTGATGAGATTTTTTTGCACCGGCGGTAACGCCGCATCCCCGATCTCTACACCCAGATCTCCGCGGGCGATCATAATAACGTCAGAAGCGGCGATGATATTCTCGATCTCTTGCAGCGCTTCACTGCGTTCGATTTTGGCAACAATGCCGCCTTGTCCGCCGGCTTCGCGCAACAAGCCCCGCGCCAGTTCGATATCCTCGCCGCTGCGGGGAAAGGATACGGCGATGTAATCCGCCTGAATTTCCGCCGCGACTTTAATATCTTCTTTATCTTTATCGGTGAGCGCCGGTGCGGATAAACCGCCACCTTGACGGTTGATGCCTTTGCGATTGGAAAGCGTACCACCTGCTTTGACCTGGCAACGAACTTCGGTATCTGTGACCTCTTCCACCCACAGTTCGATGCGGCCGTCATCCAATAACAAAGTATCGCCGCGGCTGACATCGTTCACCAGTTCTTTGTAAGCGATGCCTACGCGTTCTTTGGTGCCCTTGCTCTCATCTAAGGCGGCGTCAAGTGTGAAAGTATCGCCTTCGTTGAGTTCGATCTCACCGTCAACAAACTCGCCTATGCGTATCTTGGGTCCTTGCAAGTCCACCAATACGCCCACTTGCCGGCCATGGGCCCGTGCGCGGTTGCGTACCTTTTCGGCGCGTTCGCGATGTTGATCCGCATTCCCGTGGGAAAAATTCAATCGCACCACATCGACGCCGGCCTCGATGATTTTATCCAGTACCTTGGGATCGTCTGTGGCCGGGCCTAAGGTAGCAACAATTTTTGTACGTCTTTGCAAATTCTATTGCTCCGGTAAGTAATAAATAGTGTTATCCCGCCGCGCGCTGTTCCAGGATTTCCACGGCCGGTAATTTTTTACCTTCCAGAAATTCCAAAAACGCGCCGCCGCCGGTGGAAATATACGACACTTTGTCGGCGATATTGTATTTGTCCACAGCGGCTAAGGTGTCACCCCCACCGGCAATGGAGAAAGCAGGACTTTCAGCTATGGCCATAGACAACGCTTTGGTGCCTTCGCCGAATTGATCGAATTCGAATACCCCGACCGGACCATTCCAGACTATGGTGCCTGCTTTTTTCAGGATTTCAGCGAATTGCTTGGAAGTCTCAGGACCGACGTCAAAAATCATATCGTCGTCTGCCACTTCGTTAACGTTTTTCAACGTGGCTTCCGCGTTTTCAGAAAATTCTTTGCCACAGACGACATCCACGGGAACGGGAATGCTACCACCGCGAGACTGGGCGTCTTCCATCAATTTTTTTGCGGTATCGATCAAGTCTTCTTCGCACAGCGACTTACCTACGAAATGCCCCGAGGCGGCAATGAATGTGTTGGCAATACCGCCGCCGACGATAAGCTGATCGACGATCTTGGACAAAGATTCCAACACAGTGAGTTTGGTGGATACTTTTGAACCGCCGACAATAGCCACCATGGGACGGGCTGGATTACCCAAGGCCTTACCCAAAGCATCCAACTCAGCGGCCAGCAAAGGGCCGGCGCAAGCGGTGCTGGAGAATTTAGCCACCCCATGGGTGGAAGCCTGGGCGCGGTGTGCGGTGCCGAAGGCATCCATCACATAAACGTCACACAACGCTGCGTATTTTTTCGACAAATCGTCTTCGTTTTTCTTCTCGCCTTTGTTAAAGCGCACGTTCTCCAGCATCACCACATCACCGTCATTCATTTGCGGCGTGTTGTTCAAATAGTCTTTAATCAGCTTCACTTCCTTACCTAGCTTTTCAGATAAGTAGTCAGCAACAGGCTTCATGGAAAACTCGTCAGCGTATTCCCCTTCTGTGGGGCGGCCTAAGTGAGACATCAACATCACTTTGGCGCCGGCTTTCATAGCGTGCTCGATAGTGGGCAAAGATGCACGAATACGTGTATCACTGGCCACTTTACCGTCTTTTATGGGCACATTTAGGTCTTCACGAATCAATACCCGTTTTCCTGCCAAATCCAAATCGGTCATTTTTATCACTGACATGGTGTAACTCCTATTTAATTCCTGAAATATGGTTGAATTTAAAAATTATTGGATAAACCAACCGTGAGAGGTTAAATATGTAAGCGAGTGCGTGCATTGGTTTAGCAAATAATTCTTATGGTGAGCTATACGATTTATTCTTAGTTGGTTAAAGTGCACAGGGCGAGTGGTACTCGCCCTGTGCTTTAACTACTTACCTCAGTTACTTGGCCACGTGCTGCACTAAACGCAACATGTTAGCGGTGTAGCCGTATTCGTTGTCGTACCAGGATACGATCTTGACGAAAGTGTCATCCAGAGCTATGCCGGCCTCAGCATCGAAGATGGAAGAGAAACCGCAACCACGGAAGTCAGTGGAAACCACTTTCTCGTCGGTGTAACCCAAGGTCTTGCTGATGTCACCAGACTCGGAAGCTTTTTTCATCGCCTTGCAGATATCATCGTATTTAGCCGGCTTTTCCAGTTCCACTGTCAAGTCAACCACAGACACGTCAGAAGTAGGTACGCGAAAAGCCATACCGGTCAACTTACCGTTCAACTCAGGCAACACTTTGCCCACAGCTTTGGCAGCACCAGTAGAAGAAGGAATGATATTTTCCAAAATACCACGACCGCCGCGCCAGTCCTTCATGGAAGGACCGTCAACAGTCTTTTGGGTGGCGGTTGCTGCATGCACGGTGGACATCAAGCCACGCTTGATACCCCAGTTATCGTGCAATACTTTAGCAACCGGTGCTAGACAGTTAGTGGTACAAGAAGCCGCGGAAATAATAGCCTGACCGGCATAAGTTTCGTGGTTCACACCGTAAACGAACATTGGAGTGGCGTCTTTAGAAGGCGCACTTTGCACCACTTTCTTGGCGCCGGCAGAAATGTGTTTTTGGCAAGTTTCTTCAGTTAAGAAAAAACCAGTACATTCGATTACCAAATCAGCGCCGACATCACCCCATTTCAAGTTGGCGGGATCTCGCTCTGCAGTCAGGCGAATAGACTTGCCATTGACGATCATGCTGTTACCGTCAACGGAGATATCACCGTCGAAGTTACCGTGTACAGAGTCGTATTTCAGCATATAAGCCAAATAGTCCGGCTCCAACAAGTCGTTGATAGCGACAACTTCAATATCTGGAAAATCTTTAGCGATTGCACGAAATGCCATACGGCCGATGCGGCCAAAACCATTAATACCGACTTTGATAGTCATTCTCTCTCTCCAAAGTTATTAAACAAAAACTGGGACTGAAAACACTGCGCTTAAACGTTTATAAAACTTCTTCTACCGCTTTTACTACGGCGTCTGCAGTGATGCCAAAATATTCGTACAGTTTTGCGATGGGTGCAGATTCGCCGAAGCGGTCAATGCCCACCACTTTGCCGTCCAGACCGACAAACTTACGCCAATAGTCAGTCACGCCGGCTTCGATCGCCACGCGTGCTCTGACGGCCGAAGGTATTACAGCCTCCTGATAGGCTTCATCCTGGGCTTCAAAGACATCCACCGACGGCATGGACACTACGCGTACTTTTTTACCTTTGTCACTGAGCTGCTTGGCGGCGTCCAAGGCAATAGCCACTTCAGACCCGGTGGCGATCACAATGGCATCCGGTGTGCCGCCGGCATCTGATACCACATAAGCCCCTTTACGAATGGCTTCGAGTTGCTCTTTACTGCGATCCAGGTACGGCAAGTCTTGCCGGCTGAGAACCAAACTGGTGGGGCCGGATTTACGTTCGATGGCCGCTTTCCAGGCCACGGCAGCTTCCGCCGTATCGGCCGGACGCCATACCGACATGTTGGGCATCAAACGCAAGGTAGAGGTTTGTTCCACCGGCTGGTGGGTAGGACCGTCTTCACCCAGGCCGACCGAGTCGTGAGTGAACACAAAAATGCTTTGGATTTTCATTAACGCCGCCATACGCAATGCATTGCGGGCGTATTCAGAGAACATCAGGAAAGTACCGCCGTAAGGAATAAAACCGCCGTGCAGCGCCACACCGTTCATAATGGCGGCCATACCAAACTCACGCACGCCGTAAGAAATGTAGTTGCCGTCCATGACGGTGTTGCTAATGGTTTTAGAACCAGACCAGTTGGTGTTGTTAGAACCGGTTAAGTCGGCGGATCCCCCTAAAAACTCCGGTAATAACGGACCATAGCCATTCAATGCAGCTTGGGACGCTTTACGAGTCGCCATCTTTTTGGCTTCGCTGGCGGTTTTTTCAATAAAAGCCGTAGCTTCTTGTTCCCAGGTAGCGGGCAATTCACCGGCCATGCGGCGTTCAAACTCAGCAGCCAATTTTGGGTGAGCCGATTTATAAGCCGCGAATTTTTCGTTCCACTTGGATTCGGCTTCGGCGCCGTCTTTTTTGGCATCCCATCCATCATAAATTTCTTGCGGGATTTCAAAAGGCGCGTGGTTCCAGCCCAGGTTTTCGCGGGTAGCGGCCACTTCTTCCTCGCCCAGCGCAGCACCGTGGCAATCGTGGCTGCCACACAGATTGGGCGCGCCGTAGCCGATGACCGTTTTGGTGCAAATCAAGGTGGGTTTATCGTTAACGGATTTGGCTTCGTGAATGGCTTTTTCAATGGCCGCCGCGTCATGGCCGTCGACGTCGCGGATAACGTGCCAGCCATAGGCTTCGAAACGCTTGGGTGTATCGTCGGTGAACCAGCCTTCCACGTGACCGTCGATGGAAATACCGTTGTCGTCCCAGAAAGCGATGAGTTTACCCAAACCCCAGGTGCCGGCTAAAGCGCAAGCTTCGTGAGAGATGCCTTCCATCATGCAGCCATCGCCCATGAATACATAAGTGTAATGATCAACAATGTGATGATTGTCACGGTTGAACTGAGCCGCTAACACACGCTCGGCCAATGCCATACCAACGGCGTTGGTAATACCTTGGCCTAGAGGACCGGTGGTGGTTTCTACGCCAGGGGCGTAACCGTATTCGGGGTGACCGGGAGTTTTAGAATGCAACTGACGGAAATTCTTGATTTCATCCATTGGTAAGTCGTAACCGGTTAAATGCAGCAACGAATAAATCAGCATGGAGCCATGACCGTTGGACAATACAAAACGGTCGCGATCGACCCATTTTGGATTAGCGGGATTGTGTTTTAAAAAACCATTCCACAGGACTTCAGCGATGTCCGCCATGCCCATAGGCGCGCCGGGGTGGCCGGAATTGGCTTTTTGCACTGCATCCATACTAAGTGCTCGAATCGCATTGGCTAGATCTCTACGAGTTGTCATTGATTTCTCCTCAGTTCCTAAAAAAGATGTAAATCTGTAAGTGACTTTTTTCTTGTGAATTCTTGGATTTTAGTTGGTTGTTCTCTGTGTCAATCGATAACCATCTTGTTGTGCTGGGTTAAGTCAGCGTCTAAGGTTATTGTTCTCAGATCTTGAAGGCGGTCTTATATGAGCTGGATTGAATTCAGCGCGCCATATCTGGAAATTAATCAAGTGGTCTGGCTTACCGCCTCGTTGGCCAACCCTCCCATTATTCTCATCAGCCAACGGTTCTCTATGACCTGAATCAAACTTGAATTAATCTGACTAAACGCTTTCTATTTAATACTTTTTTAGTTAACTATTTTTATTACGCTGTTACTTGTTATTTCTTTATGCGCCTAGAATTGCCGCCAAATAGAACCGCGTATTTTCCCTCATCCCTTTGCCGAGAGCAATAGGCTGTGTTATTTGCCACTAAATACCTTAAATTTCAGAAAGTTAACGTCAATACACGGTGTGTGCAAGCCGCTAAAAGCGGCAAATTACGCCGCATCATCCTTCCATTTAATAGAACAGCCCATGCTGGGAATTTGATCCTGGGGCCCTTGGCCGGTATTGGCCACTCGCACCATGGCTTCGAACAAATCGCGGCGCACATCCGCTGGGGCGGTATCTTTGCGACTGGCGTCCAGGCGGCCACGATATTGCAGCTTTAACTCTTTGTTGTAGCCAAAAAAATCCGGCGTACATATCGCCCCATAGGCTTTGGCCACTTCTTGGGTTTCATCCATTAAATAAGGAAAGGGGAATTGAAACTGGGCGGCCACTTTTTTCATATTCTCGAAGGAATCCTCCTCATATAAAGAAGGATCGTTTGACATAATGGCCACACTATTTATGCCGTATTGCGCCAACTCTTTGGTGTCGCGCACAATGCGCTCGCGGATGGCTTTCACATACGGGCAGTGATTACAAATGAACATCACCAACAAACCGTTCTCGCCCTTGCAATGCTGCAACGTCCAGGTTTTGCCATCCACACCGGGCAGGGAAAAATCGATGGCGTCGGCGCCGAAATCGCATACGGGTGTTTCCAAGCTGACCATAATAACCTCCGCTATGTTGTCTATACGCTGTCGTCTATACATCAAGGGAGGCCGAGTCTAACATAGAGTAGATTGGCAAGTTAACCGCGCCAGACTATAACCACATATTTATGGAAAAACAAAATCCACAAAAGCTTTTGCCATATATCATGCTAATGCTGGTATTAATCGCCAGTGCTGCGGCGAGTGAGGATTTATCCAAGGAGGAACTGGAAACCTGGTTCGAAGACGACTCACGTGCGATGCCTTTTTCCACCGCCGATATCAACGAAGGCGAATTGGAATTCTTAACCACGCTACCGGAAAAGCCGACCTTGCACTCCGCCAATCGATTAACCATCAGTGCATCAAGCCTCCATGACGGCTGGGTAGACATGTACCAATGTTACGAAAACCTGGATGCCGTGAAAGACGCGCAAGTCGTCTATCAATACAAGCAGCTTAAGAACCTCAAAGTGGAAAAGTTTGAAAATATCGAAAAAGCCTGGACCCAAGGTCAATCGGTGCAACTACTCAACACCCAAAAAGGCGCCACCTTGTGCGTCAGCGCCCAAGTGCGCATCTTTTATAAAAATGACGATAACACCTATACGCTTAAAAACGGCCCTTTTCAGCGCCGATTCTTAGATGGCTTCTACCCTATGCATGTGAGCTTGGTCATCACCTATCCAAAAGAGCTACTGATATTCGTAACTAGCAATCCCGTAAAGCAGCCAGGATTCAAAGTCGACGATAAACCCGGCTCAGTAAACGTTGACGGCTGGTTCGAAGGCATGTTGTTTACTGAAATGACTTTCAATCCACGATAAATTCAATTGTAGGAGCGTCGCTATGCGGCGCGACGTGAGATATTAAATGAATGCTGCCCGAAAAGATACAAATCGCGCCGCATAGCGACGCTCCCACATACCTCTTACGATCCGCCAAACCAAAATCCCAAATCCTTGTTAAGAAACTCATCATAACGCATATAATGTGAACCATCACAAGAGAACGTGAGACTGATCAAGCCGTTAAAAATATTGATGGACGCCGAACGCAAGTAAATGGTTTCATCTGCCACACGCAGTTGCCGCATCGTATTTAACACAGGCTCAACACTGGATTGTGGCATAAGCGCATCGGCTGGATAAGGCTGAACCGGATAAGCCATACAAATATCCGGATCCGCCAACGCCTCGTGCGTTAAAATGCGATACCGATAAGGATCATCCACAAACCACACCGTCGCGCGGCTACTGGAAAAATGAATTACCGCCTGAAATACGCCGCGCTCTTCAAACAATTCCTCCAGTATGGAAAAAGCTTGCTCGATATTGCGATCCATTAAGCTTTCGGTGCGCACCTGTTGAAACACCGTACTACGTATGGAAGGATCACCTTTGATTTGCTGCCAATGAGATGGCTCCTCGTAAAGCACGGAAGTTACCGGCAAATTACGCAAGTCAAAATCCGCACCCAAATAGCCAACCGCTTTGCCTTCCACACGAATAATGTGCAACGCCGTCAATGAGGGGCGATGTGCCCGCATACTGACATAAGCATCCGACAACAAAAAGCCCCACGATGGCACCACCTCCCGCATATAAGGGCGTTGCGAACGGTCGCGCCCAAAATGCTCAGCCAACAAACCTTCGCGACTGACATTGTCACATACTTGAATGCCATCGGTATTAACGACATAAAGAAAGGTACAAAAGGGAATTTTCGCAAACCCCGCCAACAACACCTCGTTAAGCTTATCCCGGTCACACCAAGCCGGCGCGCACTTCGTCGCCAACCGTGTTAACGGCTCATGTAACATCTTCGCGAGTTCCTCGCGCTGATGGTGAATGGCTACTTTCCAGTTTTGTTCCATGGGGGTACTCCGGATACAGCTTGATTCTAGCAGACAATAATAATGAATAAGCTTCGTTATGGATACCGTAATTTATCTACTTTGCAAGAGATTGCGCTCGTTTTTCAGAACGCAATAAGAACTTATTGATTAGAAATATGGCTAAAACTGTTCAGATATTAACGGAATTCCGGCTGATAAATCACGCACGATAACATTATTCATGCTCCCGTTTAGTCTATGAACCACGGTATTTGTTAGTGCGCGTGATATTGACTCTTAGGAGCTCACACTTGAATGAATCACTAAAATATTCTTCATTGAAGAAAATCCAAAATAGAAATTTTGCCCGGCCGTGATAACTCAAGCGATCACTGCCGGGCGAATAACTTATTGAAGCAGCGGATTAAGATTTGTACCGCCATCGATATTGTATTCTGCTCCAGTAATAAAACTGGCATCATCCGATGCCAGAAACGCCACGAGATTGGCAATGTCCTCTGGCTCACCAAATCGTTTAAGGGGAATTCTGTTTTGCATTGCCGTTGCAAATTCTTGTATTGCTTCGTCTGGCATTCCGAGCTTGCCAAAAATGGCGGTATTAACGGGCCCGGGATTCACTGAGTTCACCCTTATATGGCGGGGCGCCAATTCGTATGCGGCGGTTCGAGTTAGAGAATTCAACGCGGCTTTACTCGCTGCGTAAACCGCTGTGTTTGGCATCCCAGTATAGGCATTTATCGAAGAAAGGTTGATCACGGACGCGCCATCTTTCAGAACTGGCAAGAACTTTTGCAGGGTGAAAAAAGCCCCCTTGAAATTCACACTCATGATGTTGTCGAATTGCTCTTCACTCATGTGTTCAACAGGTGCGAATGCGGCCACCCCGGCATTAATGAAAAGTACATCCACGCTCCCAAAGCGCTCTTTTACCTGGCTAACCATCTGATCGAGGTCCTGTAAATTCGCTTGGTCCGCAAGTACTGCGTTGACGCCAAGCTCTGATGCCGCCTTATCCAGGGCCTCTGAATTGCGACCGGTAATGACCACATTCGCCCCTAACTCCCTGAATTTACGAGCCGTTGCATATCCCATCCCGCTGTTGCCGCCTGTGATTACTGCAGTTTTGCCTTCTAAATTAATCATCATCCAATCTCCTGTGACAGTTTAAACTATATGTACCGATCGGTACATATTTGAATTCTGTACCAATTGGTATATAATGTCAACTATTCAAAGTGATTTTTTTACGAGTCCTATATGGGTGCGGGTCGACAACGAACTTTTGACAAGCAAGATGCCCTTTCTAAAGCAATGGAAGTTTTTTGGCGAAAGGGCTACAGTGGCACGTCATTAAGTGATTTGACGGAGGCAATGGGTATCAATAAGCCCAGTCTTTATGCTGCCTTTGGTAATAAGGAAGACCTTTTCGTTAGCGCTATAAATCAATATGTAAATGATTATGGTGCTCCCCATTTCGATAAACTGCTGAATCCTACATCCAGTTTGAAAGGAAGGGTGAGAGCGTATCTGGAATCCATTGCCAAAATGATTTCGGATTCAAAATTGCCAGGCGGGTGCTTTGTGACTACGAGTACCTGCGAAGCCGGTAGTGACTGTTTGCCTGAAGATGCGGTACAAACCATCCTTAAAATTAATGCGGCCTCTACAAAAGCATTTGTCAGTTTCTTTAAAGATGAACAAGCGAAAGGTAATACAGTATCGACTACTTCGCCTGAAGTGTTAGCGGATTACCTGCTAACATTACAATTTGGCTTGGCAGTCATGGCCAGAAACGGAATAAGGCGAGATAGACTCGAACAGGTAATCAGTCATGCCGTATCAAATTTCTGACGCCACTTATTAATACGACACACAAATTCATATAGATCTGAATTAAACATAGTGGAACAACGTATGTCTTTTTTTAACCGTAACCATAAATATATTCTTTTGGGCCTTGCCATTTTCCTCGGCAATCTTAGTGAGGCATATGCCCAATCAGATGAAGTGTTAAGTGCCGAGCAATCTGATCCAAAAGCGTTGGGTTGGATGCAAGGTTTTCCTCCGCCGCCAGACAAGCTAATAATGCAACCGCAGTTGAACTACTTTAGTTTTCCCAGGTTGCGTTGGACCGTGTGCCACATCCGTGAATTAATGCCTACCGAGCAAGTGAGTCGCGGCATTGGTCCACCAATACCGTTGGAATATGCTATCGATAACGGTGTCGACTCTGTGAAATTTATACCACTTGGTGGCGGGAAGCCCTTGACATGGGCGCAGTCTCTTTCATCGAACTACACCGACGGTATGCTTATTTTACACAACGGTAAAGTTATCTACGAAAAGTACTTTGGCTGTTTGGACGAGACGGGCAAACATGCCGCAATGTCGATGACCAAGTCATTGACCGGGCTAATGGCCGAAATACTCGTGGCGGAGGGGAAGCTAGACGATTCAGTGAAGGTGTCCTCTATTGTGCCTGAACTATCCAGTAGTGCATTCGGTAGTGCGACGGTTCGTCAGGTTATGGATATGACGACAGCACTTGACTATAGCGAGAACTACGCCGATCCAGAGGCCGATATCTGGATATATTCGGCTGCTGCTAATCCATTGCCGAAACCTAAAGACTATAAAGGGCCAAACGGCTATTTTGAATATCTCCAAACAGTAAAGAAAAAAGGAGTTCACGGCGAGTCTTTTGGCTATAAGACCATCAATTCGGATGCTTTGGGCTGGATTGTCTCACGGATTTCAGGTAAGGAGCTTACCAAACAATTGTCGGAGCGTATCTGGAGCAAGATGGGCGCGGAACAGGACGCTTACATGACTGTGGATGGCAAAGGTACGCCTTTTGCCGGAGGCGGGCTCAGCTCTGGTCTACGGGATTTAGGTCGAATTGGTTTGCTGATGTTAAATGGCGGTGTTATTAATGGGGAGCGACTTTTTCCCAGTAAGGTCGTAAAAAGCATCCGGGACGGCGGTGATAAACGTGCTTTCGCCAAAGCAGGTTACAAAACCCTGGAGGGTGGAAGCTACCGGAGTATGTGGTGGATTTTCCATAACAAGCATGGTGCTTTCGCTGCTCGGGGTGTTCATGGGCAGACCATTTACGTAGATCCCACCGCGAATATGGTCATCGTACGTTTCGCGTCTTTCCCTGTTGCGAGTAATTCCAAGATTGACCCAACTTCACTTCCGGCATACCAGGCAGTAGCAGAGTACCTCATGAATAAGCCATAACGGTCACAGTTGACAACTCAAGAGAAGGTTATGCCTGCTGAAATGGTTACTGTGTCTTAAACTGCGATAGCAACTGTTTAAGTTGCACCGACATGCCGGCCAGTTGGCCGCTAGCGCCGGCTACTTGCTCGACGGCGGCGGCCGAAGCGGAGGTGATGTCTTTGATATTTACCACGCCATGGTTGATTTCGTTGGACACGGCGGTTTGCTCTTCTGCGGCGCTGGCGATTTGCACGTTCATATCGGAAAGATGCGTAATGCGACCGGCAATATTAACCAGTAATCCTGTGGACTGCTCGACGCGCTCTATGCTTTGCTGAGCCTGGGTATTGGCTTGCTCCATCACCACGGCGCATTGTTGCGAACCTTGTTGCAAATGGGCAATCATGGTTTCGATCTCGCTGGTAGACTCATGAGTGCGGGTGGCGAGGGTACGCACTTCATCCGCCACCACCGCAAATCCACGGCCTTGTTCACCGGCACGCGCCGCTTCTATAGCCGCGTTCAAGGCCAACAAATTGGTTTGCTCCGCCACACCTTTAATAACATCCAGAATCACGGTTATCTTCTGGGATTCATCCGCAAGACTACGGATGGACTGTGCGGCAGTGGCGACATTTTCCACAAGGCGCTCGATTTCGGTTTTGGCGTTGCTAGCCACATCGGCGGCGCTCACAGCGTCTTCACGCGCCGATTGCACCTCGTCCGCCGCCATTGCGGAGTTGTTGGCCACTTCCTGAAAGGATGCGGCCATCTCGGTCATTGCGGTGGCGAGCAATTCCACTTCCTTGTCTTCTTGGTCAATATCAAGTTTGGTTTTGTGAGTCACTGTTTCCAGCTCGTCCGCGGCGCCGCTGAGTTTACTCGCCAATGAATCCACATTAACCACAACACCGCGGATTTTCCCCACAAACTGATTAAATGCTTGTGCAAGGGCGCCTATTTCATCATCCGCCGAATCATCCAGCCGTACCGTCAGATCACCATCTCCTTGCGCAATATCCTCCATGGAGGCGGTCACGCCACGCAATGCGCTGGCGATTCGCCTGGCCATCAACAAACCTATTGAGCCGCCCAATAACACAATCGCCAGGACGGTTGCCAATGCCGCTGTGATGATGTTCTTGCGCATCACGGCGATATCGGCGAACGCCTCTTGGCTGTCGATTTCACTCAGCAGGGCCCATTGCAAGCCTTGCAGTTTCAAAGGCCGATATGCTGACAACACCGGCACACCCCGGTAGTCAGGAAACCTCCCAAAGCCTGCCTCGTCGTTGTTAAGCGCCGCTTGGGTGGCGGGTGTCTTCACCGGCTGCAAGCCGATGGCGGTGTCTTTGGCTTCGATGAGCCGAACGACGGAGGGATTCACGTTAGCGTCCTGCAACGCCTTTATGTAGTCAGTTTTGGCTTCGATGAGGAATCGGCTTTGACTACGTAGTTTGTAGTCGGCCCCCACAAGGTAAGTTTCACCCGAAGCGCCAAGCCCTGTTTCTTTCCATTTGCCCTCATTGGTCATGATAGCGTTGATCCGGTCTATGGGCATTTGAAAAATCAGTATGCCGACTTTTTCACTACCGTCGAAAATAGGGGTGGCGATGAACGCTGCCGGATCTTCGTAAGAAGGGAAGTAGGGCGCGAAATCGGTCAATACCGTTTGATCCCGTTGTAATTGCTTGGCCGCCCTAAACGCCTCACCAATACCGGTTTGGGCGTAAGGCCCGTCAAGCAAAGAAGTAGTGTAATCCAGCTCTTTAAACACGGAATAGACGATATCCCCCGAATCGGGATCCACCAGGAAAATGTCATACTAACCAAATTCAGTAAGAAACTGACGGATATGGGCGTGGTATTTACCATGGGTGCGGCTGTAGTCGGAATCGTCCTTAGAGGCCATCATGGCGTCTTTTTGCCCCAATGGATTGGGATTGGCTTTGATATAGCGATACTGCAAGGCAACCGATTGCGCGTCCAAGTTTTTGGATACTGCCGCAAGATTCGGCGAACTGCCCACGTTGCGCACGTTGTATTGGCGGGCGAAGTCCTGCCGATAATATTCTTCAAGCGAGCGCTTCTCCGCATCCAACTCTGGCTGCAGCTGTTCCACCACACGAGAGAATCCGGCATTGAATTCCCTCATAGCCATTAAAGTCATGGGGTTGTTGGCGTAAGTAATGATTTGCTTGCGTATGGTTTCGAAATAATTTTCGATTTGTGCGGCTTTGATTTCCCGTTGCGCAGTCAGTTCCTTTTGTGCTTTTTCTTCTATGGTCTGGCCTGCAGCGCCTAAGGTCAACCAACCGATGATTGCCGCCGTTGCCAAAACCGGTATAGCTGCAAAGGCGATACTGCCATATATAAGTTTGTGACGAATTAACACTGCATGCTCCGCGAGCCTCTTGTACCCGCTATTGGTGGTTAAGTTTCACGAGTATTAGTTATCTTATACATTACTTGTACATCTGCATTATCGGCATTCCGGAAATATTTCTTTAGTTGAAGAAAACATTATATATACTGGGGATTAACGATGATCATTTCGGACATGAGACAATATCGTAGTTGCACGATATTGGTGCATGAGGTATTCAGCGTTTGTCCAATGTTTTGGTTAAATCGGCTTAACTGAAAACAAGCAACAGGAATTAATTCAGAGTTTCATGAGGGTATGAAACAACAACCTTTGATAGGTCTCAACCATCAACGATTTCTTCATTTGGCTGCGACGCACGCCATTATTGTTTGCACTATTCGCAAGAAAGAGAACCCAATGACAACCGGTCTTAGCTAGCTCTCCTAGCCAACCTATTTTTGTATTGATAGTGGAAAATTGAGTCAAGCCTGTTCAAAAAGTATTGTTATCTAAGACTTATAGTGGTGGGATTGGTCCCTCGACACCTTTTCCCCCCTGTCGGGTATGGCGATTGCTCGGTGAACGGATTCGAAAAACAACTAATCCAGCACATGAGAAATAAGCCCGTCCGCCAACTTAGGCTCGAACCATGTTGATTTCGGTGGCATGACTTCATTGGCATCGGCTACCGCCATTAACGCTTCCATACTGGTTGGGTACATAGAAAACGCCACTGCCATTTCTCCGCTGTTAACCCTCTTTTCCAGGCCTTCCAGACCACGAATACCACCCACAAAATCGATGCGAGGATCGGTGCGAGGATCTGAAATACCCAATATAGGCTCCAGTAAATTATTTGCCAATAGACTGACATCCAGGCTGGCAACGGGATCATCGGGGATCAAGTTCGTATTGATATTCAAGCGATACCATTCACCATCCAGGTACATACCAAACTCGGCTGGCTTGGCCGGCTTCACCGGTGATGCTTCTTTATTGCAACTGAAATCGCTTGCTATCTTTACCAGAAACTCTTCTTTACTCAACCCATTTAGGTCAGTAACCACGCGATTGTAATCAAAGATTTTCATTTGATTGTGCGGGAAGATAACCGACAGGAAATAGTGACTCATTTGGTCATCCGAACCACCTTTGGATTTCGCTACCCGTGATGCCGAGGCAGAACGGTGATGACCGTCGGCAATGTAAATAGCGTCCATAGCGTCAAACGCTGCACTCAGTTTGTCAATAGTGCCCTGATCTTCAATGATCCAGAAACGATGACCAATACCATCATCTGCTTTAATATCGTACACAGGCTTTCCTTTAGCGACCTCAGCTAATATGCCGTCGGTTTCAGCATCTGATTTATAGGCCAGCAGAACCGGACCGGTTTGCGCGTTTAAAGCTTCGATCTGACGCACCCTATCGTCTTCTTTCGCAGGGCGGGTGAATTCATGTTTACGAATGCGATTAGAGTCATAATCTTTTACCGAGGCTGCAGCCACTAGGCCGGTTTGCACATGATCGCCCATAATCAATTGATATACATAATAGCGGGGTGCGGCATCGCGGATTAATACACCCTGCTCGATCAGCTTGTTGAGATTCTCTGCGGCTTTGGCGTACACCGCAGAATCATAGGGATCGATATCTTCAGCCAGATCAATCTCTGCCTTGGAGATATGCAGAAAACTCATCGGCTTACCCTCTGCTCGTTCACGAGCTTCTTCACTGTTCAACACATCATAGGGAGGCGCCACTACGTCTTTGGCATGTTCGGGTACGGGACGTAGTCCGGCAAATGGGCGTATCAGCGGCATATTGTTCTCCAGTCAGTGAAAACAATTATTATACATCTATCTGGCGCGTTAATTATAGGGCACAAGCTATTTGGACAAGTGTCTTATTTTGTGTCATATCATAGCCGACCTAAATTCCCACTCCCGCGGATGAGGGCAGGGTTCAACCACATGAATGTGGCCCTATGACGGTGCTGGATTGTTGAACCTCGGATGGGTTGAAAAGGATTAATGAAACTCAGTGCAAACTTTTTCATCCTCAGGCCGTGTTATAGATGCTTGTTAAGCAATTTGAGAAAGCGGATTATATAGCTACTTACTTTACTTCTTGGGCTCCAATACAGATAATCACACATAACCCATAAGACACAGCTAAGAAACCATGAAATGATAAAGAAAAGAACTGTCAATTCTATTCGTAATTTTTAACAGGCCAGCTGAATGATTCGGCTCACACAGGGCGTAGCGATGTCTTTGCCAGCAGACTACCAAGCAGCGGTGGAAAAAATTTCAACACAATTGCCCGCCCTTCTCGGTGAAAATTTGTACTCCTGCGTGCTTTATGGCAGCGTGGTTCGTGGCAATGTAGTCGCCGGTGTATCCGATATCAATATATTGGTTGTCTTGAACCAATCCACACCCAGCGCACATGCGGCGATTGCCGATTGCATAAGAGGCAAAATATACATCGATCCTTTCATTATCGCCCATAAAGGCATGGAACGAAGTTTTAACGTGTTTGCGATTAAGTTCCGCAGCATAAAACGAAACTATAAGGTGCTTTACGGCGAAGACCCGATTAAGGATTTCAGCGTCACTGATGAAAAAGTCCGCTTCCTCGCCGAACAGGCGCTTCGCAATCTGCGCTTGCGCAGTGTCAATACCTATATTCATCATAGACATAATACCCAGCGATATACGCGCTTTTTGTTAAGAACTTATACTGCGCTGTTTACTTATGTCGGCGAAATTCTCCGCCTGGACAATATAGAAGTGCCCCGGGATTATAAGGAAAGAATTCCTATCATCAGCCAATACTTTACTATCGACACCACTGTGCTCAATGAGCTGACAAACGTACAGGCCAATCCCTCCCAAATCACCACACACAATATCCCGGCGATACACGAGCACTTATTCACCTTCGTCAATAGTATCGTTGTTTGGATGGAGGACAAGTGGTGAACACTCAATTAATTCGTTGCCCAGTGTGCCTGGTATCTCAAACCGTTAAGCAAGATATTTCACCCAATCAACAACTGCATTGCGGCAATTGCCAGAGAAGCTTCGCAGCAAAAAACGGTTTGCCTTTAAAAGAAGACAGCGCAATCAGCTACGCCAACAATACCCCATTAACACCTGCCAGTGTCGTTACAACCCAACCGGCCGCTAGCCGAAATGTTATTGTTACCTGGTTATTGGGTTTTGTTCTCTGGATATTCACCATTAGCAAAGCCAGGCCATATATGGCATCCCTCAAGGGGCCTGATTTTCTCGAATTCTATATAATCGTGTTTTTTACCATTCTGGTGATATTAATCTTAGCGAGAAGATTATGGGAAGATACTATGCATGTGACCCTAATTGCACTGCTAATTTTCGAAGGTATCGGCATCGTACGTTACATCGACGCCAGCGCTGCTGGCATGCATAAATTTCAAATCATGTTCTTCATGATGGGGGTGGGTGGGGTGTTGTTTTTTGTGCGGGCACATCATACGAACAACATGTCCTGGTCCAGCGATTGTTCCAGTTGTAGTAGTTGCAGCGGTTGTGGTGGCGGTGGAGGTTGTGGCGGATGCGGCGACTAGGCGTGGCTTACCGTAATCCCTTGGCGGGCTGGATAAATAAATATCCCGAGCAAATGAATTGCCTGGAAATTAGCGCGGAGCATTTTTTTTCTGAGTCTACACGCCTTAAGGAACTGCGCCGGCATTATGATTTATTGGTCCATGGCCTGGGTTTATCGCTGGGCACACCTGGACCGCTAGATCAATGCCACTTAGAACTTTTCACTGAAGTCTGCCGGGTAGCCGATCCACTGTGGATTAGTGAGCACATCGCTTTTACGAAAACCGGCGACGTGGACTTGGGTCATTTGAATCCCATTCACTATACGCAAGACACGCTGGACTATTTTGTTGAGCATGCACTGGAGCTCAAAGAAGCGTGCCAGAAACCGTTATTGCTCGAAAATATTACATCCCATATTCAAATAAACAGCCCCATGGCGGAAACGGAGTTTATCAACCAATTATGCGAACGTGCCGGTTGTTACCTATTGCTTGATGTCACCAATCTGTTTGTTAACAGCCGCAATCACGGTTATTCGCCGACCCAATGGTTGTCTGCAATAAATCCCGAATACATTAAACAACTGCATATTGTCGGATATTCGAAGAGGGATGGCACATGGTATGATTCACACGCCAACAACATACAACAGGAGCTGTATGAATTGACCCGCCAGGTTATTGAGTATTCCAACGTAGAGACCATCATCATTGAGCGGGACCACAACTTTCCACCGGTGTCGCAATTGGCGGGAGAACTAAACGCACTGGAGCGATGTTATGCAGCCGACTGATTTTGTAACGGCCTTGGGCCAACTGCTAGCCAATCCCGCATTACAGAGTAGCTTTGCCGTTAATCCACATGCCGTTGCGGACTTACTAAATGTGGACAATAACGAAAGAGCGCTGTTCACCGCATTATCCCCACAACATATACACGCCCAAGCCAAACTGTTGGTGACCAAACGCATGCGCGAAGTGCATAAATACCTGCCGATCACCTTTAAAGAGGCGGGCACAAACATAGCTGATATATTCGCTGACTATGCCATTCACTATTGGCCAAGCTCTTACCGACGTCACCAGGAGGACGCTTACCGATTCAGCCAACACCTAATTCAAAAGCGTATTTCGTACAATAAAAGCGAATTCAATCGCATCAAATTCATCTACAGCCAACGACGCCTAAAAATAGCTGTAGCCAACGACGCATTTATGCAAGGAAAAAAATTCCCGGCATTGCAATTGTTTTACAAAACCAAACAAACCTACGGCGAGTGGCGTTTGTTTTTAAGGGCCTAACAAGGGAAGGCTCGGAATCCTCGAAACTGAAAAAGAGGCAGTAAAATGGAAGTAAAAATCGTTGATTTTCCTGAGACGAAAGTAGCAGCTTTATAGCACAAAGGCTCCCCTGAATTAGAATATGACTCGGTCAAAAAACTAGTTGCATGGCGCATAGAAAATCAATTGCCGCCCGACAAACATCAAAGTTATGGGGTGCACTACAATAATCCAGCGACTACACCATCTGATGAATATAGAGTTGATTTTTGCGTATCAATAGAAAACGAAGTCCCTCCCAATTCTTACGGAGTTATCAACAAGATTATACCCGGAGGTCGCTGCGCGGTTGCCCGGCACACTGGGTCGCGTGAATATATAGCAGCGGCTTATTTGTATGAAGTATGGCTTCCTCACAGCAACGAGGAATTAAGAGACTTCCCCATGTTTTTTCACTACGTCAATGTCGGTCCCGGCGTAATAGAACATGACATGGTAACTGATGTTTATCTGCCACTGGTATAGAACTGAATCAAACAAGCCGCTCAACTCTAACATGCCTACATAGCATTTAAAGACAGGGCAATTCCCTGCCAGTACTTTACAGCTTAAAACTTTGCCCCCGTTTAGGCATCACCACTTGAGTATCTTGCAGTTTGGTGGCGAACAGAGACATGGTTTGTTCCTCGCCATGGACCAGAAAGGTGCGCTGGGGACCAATCTGGCGATGCCAGGCCAGCAATTCGGCCTGGTCCGCATGGGCGGAAAATCCGTTGATGGTATATACCTTCGCGCGTACCGGATATTCATCGCCAAAGATGCGTACATAGTCGACACCATCAATGATGTTTCGGGCCAGTGTGCCGTTGGCGGCAAAGCCGACGAACACGATGCTGGATTCTTTACGCCAAAGATTGTGCTTTAGGTGATGGCGCACCCGGCCACCGGTACACATGCCCGAACCGGCTAGAATCACCGCACCGCCGCCGATCCGATTCAACGCCATGGACTCGCTGGTTTCGCGGGTGAAGTGCAGGCCCGGCAGATCAAAGGGGTCGCGGCCTTCACGAAACAATTCGGCAGTTTCCGGCTCATAGCATTCGGGATGGCGTTCAAAGATTTCTGTGGCGGAGATGGCCATAGGTGAATCGAGAAAAACTTGAATGGAAGCCGGCAACCGCTTTTGTTCCACGCCCGCACGCAAATAAAACAACAATTCCTGGGCGCGTTCCAGCGCAAACGTGGGTATGATTACGTTACCGCCACGTTGGAAAGTATCTGTGACAGCTTCATATAACTCCTCAACAGAAGGGGCGAGCGCCTTGTGCAGCCGGTCGCCATAAGTAGTTTCCATGATCACGATGTCCGCCTTTGGCGGCGAAGTTGGACTGCGCAGAAACGGTCGTTCCACATTACCCAAGTCCCCAGAGAATAACAGCTTGCGCTTTTCGCCGTGTTCTTCCAACTCCAGATAAACACAGGCCGAACCGAGAATATGACCCGCGTCGAGAAATGTCGCACGTATGCCGGAGGCAAGCTCCAATGGCTCGTTGTATTGGGCGGGTCGGCCGAAATGCTCCGTAGCGTTTAATGCATCCAGTACAGAATATAGCATTTGTGCTTTATGCTCTTGTCCATGGCGGGCTTTTTTACGCGCCTGGTAGCGGGCCTCTTCTTCCGCCAGATGGGCGGAATCCAACATCACCAAACGGGCCAGTTCACGTGAGGCTTTGGTGGTAATAATCTCACCTCTGAAGCCGCGTTTACTCAGCAGTGGTATGCGTCCGCAATGATCCAAATGCGCATGCGTCAACAACAAGAAATCAATACTTGCTGGATCAAAGCCGAAATCCTCTGCGTTTTCTTCATTCAGCTCGCGGTTGCCTTGATACATGCCGCAATCGATTAGTATTCGCAGTCCAGCGCACTCGACCAGATGGCATGAGCCGGTTACCCCGCGGTCCGCTCCGTGAAACGAAATTTTCATCTTCACATTCCTCCCTTTTCAATCGTTCGAATCCACGCAAAGCGTAGCAACCCCGATATTGTCCGACAGGACTTCAGTTTTTCGCACCTTTTTTTAGACTTGGCTGTCACAATCTTTCCATTGTTATACTGTCTACGTCCATTTGATAGTATCACTGGATGAATATTAAGCGATTCAGTCGCGGATTTCTCACTGTAATCTTCTAAATGGGACAATCGAACCGCAATGCTATTGATGCGCTCGAGACTAATAGGTATTCTGATGACAAATGTGCGACCGCTGTTTTGTTATTAAATAGGGGACTATCATGATTGGTGAAGGAAAATCGGTTGTTTTATCGTTTGATGACGGTCCGGCTCCAGTGGGGGCATTGACCAAGATATTGGACACTCTGGCAAAAAACAGCATTAAATCGGAATTCTACGTGCTTGGGAACGAAGTTAAGAAATATCCCAATGCTGCAAAAATGATAGTTGTACAAGGCCATAAAATACAAAACCATTCCTGGGGACATCCAAATTTAGCTAAAGCGAGCCTAGAAAAGGTACAAACTGAACTCGAATCCACTCAAGCGATCATTAAGGAAGTAACTGGTATAACACCAAACAAAGTGCGTCCGCCTTATGGTGCGGGTGGATGGCCAAGCAAATACGACAAGGAGTTGGAAAAAGTCGCTAACAACTTGTCCCTAGCCATACACAATTGGGATATCGATACGGAAGATTGGAAATCGCCAAGAGGTATAGGTCCGGATAAACTTGCAATGATCGAAAAGCAGTTTATTCGGCAAGCAGGCAAGAAGTTCTTTGATGTACTTATGCATGTGCAAGCTGAAACCGCCAGGGATTTGCCAAACCTCATCGCTCAATTGAAACTATGGGGATTTAGTCTTGCTTGATTATGAAGCATAAAGCTAATCAAGCGTTTCATTTTTCACTATTTACTGTCTATTAACACGTTTTTTTCATAACAAGTGGAATTGACTATGATTAGAATTTTATGGGTACTAATTAGCGTTAGCTTTGTATTAGTTGCCTGTGCCGATCAATCCGTTCAGCAAGCCAGTGCCAGTTACAAGAAGAACCATGACTATGCGAGTTTGGAAAGAATAGTTGCACACTTAAACAAAGGAATGAAGCGAGAGAAAGTGGAAAACTTGCTCGGGGAACCGGACTATTCACCAACAGAAGGGCAATACTATTACTCTTCCGATCGCCGGGAGGCAATCGAAGGCACTGATCAGGGCACCAGAGAAGTGTCGGTTGGATTGGTGGTAGAGTATAGAGATAAGAACGAAAATTTAACCAACGAACTACAAGAGTTTCAACTCGGAGCTATCGGTGAATAAACGTTTTGATTTAGGTGGATATCGCTGACTATTGTTCGGGCTACTGATGAACGATATCTACAATCCGTTTCAACCAACCTTAACAAAATCCGGGTTACAACGTTTTGAACTCACGCTAGTGCAAGCACCGGCTTGTAAGGTTTTAAGGGGTATTGTCCATTCCTATTTGCAAATCAGTGCAGCAACCTCGACACCATACCCCGTTATGCCGGACGGGACCCAAGCGGTTTTTATTTCACTTCAGGGTTTAAAAATAGGGGGCGCCCAAACGCAGACTCGGGATATTCTAATCCCTCAACGAGGCGATTATTTCGGAATTCGATTCTATCCCGGCGCGCTACGACACTTTTTTGATCTGAATCTGGGTGAAATTACAAATCAGTTTGTCGATGCTCAGTATTTCCCTTGCCGGGATTTCGCGCAGCTTCATAGCCGTATTTATGAGTATCAAAATTTTTATGACCGAGCTCAAGTTTGTGAGCAATGGTTGTTACAACACTTCAAAACTCGACCAGTCCAGCAACTTGATCGAGCTTTATCTCTGATCTACCAATCCTTCGGTAATATAAAGATCAGTCAGTTGGCAACCAGGGTAGGCTGGAGCAGTCGTCACCTAAACCGCCTGTTCCGACTCCACACGGGATTGAGTACGAAAAATTTTGCCCAAATTGTTCGTATTCAAAACGCCTGCAAGCAGATGCATACAACGACTGGCCAGTCTCTGAATACTGCTCTTACGCTTGGTTATTATGATCAGTCACACCTCATAAAGGAATATAAAAAGCATTTATTGTCGAATCCAAGTTCGTTTATTTCGCGCTTTATGTCCGATTTTTACAATCGTTAAATTCAATAATTTGTAATACTGCATTTTTTCTCACCATTGGGAGATTTAGATGCAGTTCTCACACGAACAAGTTTTAGCAATGTCAAACGGCGGTTTCTTTGGTCACGGTAACGCTCAGCTACCGAGTTCCTTGATGCTGATGATTGACGAAATTACCCATATATCACGCAGCGGCGGACGTTTTGCCAAAGGTCAAGTCGATGCCAACTTACGAATTCATCCGGACCATTGGTTCTTCGGCTGTCATTTCAAGGGCGATCCTGTGATGCCCGGCTGCCTGGGGCTTGACGCCTTGTGGCAATTGCTGGGCGTGTTTCTGGGCTGGACTGGATTGCCGGGTAAGGGGCGCGCATTAGGTGTCGGTAAAGTGAAATTCAGCGGCCAAATATACCCGGATGCGGGGTCGATCCAATACCGACTGGATATCAAACGCGTGTTCACAAAACCAATGTCTGTGGGGATTGCCGATGGTAAAGTAATTCATCACGGTAAAATCATTTATGAGGCCAACGAACTTAAAGTAGGGCTAATTCGATAGAGCGTGCACCACACTGCAAAAATTGGTGTAAAATCACGTGTAGTCTACTTTATAGTGGTTTATTGCCGCGAAGATGAACAATAAAGTCGAGGAACCCATGATATCCGCAAGCGAAGCACTACAACGACTCAAAGACGGCAACCAGCGTTTTGTAGCTGGTGTACGCAGTATTGATACGCTTATAAAGCAAACACAAAGGGCCGAATTTGTGGAAGGCTAAGCACCGTTTGCAATCATACTTGGGTGTTCAGATTCTCGTGTACCTGCAGAAATCGTATTCGATCAAGGTTTGGGGGATTTGTTTGTAATTCGGGTGGCTGGCAATATTGTTGCGCCATCGCAAATCGGCAGTGTGGAGTTCGCTGCGGAACTCTATAGGATTCCTTTAGTGGTTGTGCTTGGCCATTCAATGTGCGGTGCGGTTATGGCCACTCTTGATGAGCTGGAAAACCCATCGGCCGCAAAATCATCAAATGTTTTGTCAATCGTTAACCGGATCCGGCCAAGTGTGGAACCATTGTTCGAGACAGAACTTCGCCAGAATCATGATCGGCTATTAGAAACGGCTATTCGCGCAAATATTCGCGCAGCCACCAACCATCTTCGACACGGATCACAAGCGCTTGAGCAATTAATACAAAAAGGTGCTTTAACCATTATTGGCGCTGAATATTCACTTGCAACTGGCGAAGTTGATTTCTTCGACGGGTGATCGAGCAGCAGCAATCAATCGCTTTAAGCATGACATAAGGTGTATGAAGAGGATATTGTTCGTAATTTGCATCGCGTTGGTTTCAAGCTGTGCATCGGAACCCACATCGGTTTATGATCCCACAGAACGCCAATTCCCCGGGAAAGTCCTTAGCAAACAAGTGCCCGATAGTGGTGATGTTGATGCGCGATTACGCACTATTCAGTCAGCGAAATATATTGGAACGGTTGTAGAAGTTTTGTTGACGGGAGGCATTGGTATAGTACCAGTTCCCGCCTATGATTCTTCGTTACCAGGCCAACCCACTCTATATGAAGTTCAGTTGGAATCGGGGAAAACAGTGCAGCTGTATAACCACTACACAGGATTTAATATTGGTGATTGCGTCATTGTATTTTTAGGTGATAATTGGCAGGAGTATCCGCCTCGAATGACATCACGCGGCGGCAATTGTTGACCTTAGAAAATTTGCACGTAATATTATGACAATTAGCACGATAAGGAGATTCGTTATGATCAACAAAATCGTATTTGCCGGGGCACTAATCTGCCTAACAGCCTGTTCTGGCCTTAGAGTTACTGAGGAAGCTTACTCGGCTCATGCGGAAAATTTCAATATCCTCTTTTTACAAATTCCTGGTGGAGATACCCAAAAAAGAGCCCTGGAGCTTGTGCCCGAAGGCAGTGAGGTGAAAACGATCAACTCTACACCTAAAGATACCACTTCATTTATCGGTATTTTAAACCGCATAATTGGTATTGATGTAACGTTTATCAACGGAACGATTGACAAGTCGAAATAGTCCTTCGTTTTGGATGGGAGGCAACATTGCCAGCCTCCCCTACAAAAATATTTCACGATGGTATATTGGAAAATTACTATGTTGTAATACTGTCGACGAATCCTTTTGCCTTCCCTTCCCCGTCATTTCACCCTGCTGCCACTAGAACACGTATTGACGCAAAATATTCAGGAAGCTGGTGCTCTTGTGCCATTCGGTATATAACTACTTCTCACAGGGGTGGTTGCGTAGCCTGAAACATATATAAAATAACGAGGCGGTTGCCTTGTATAACCCACAAAACTAATAATTATTGGTAGTTAATGCAGAGAGAGGAGATCCCATGAATAAAATCAGTGTTGCTCTGGCTGTATTTACCCTGCTGGTTACCAGCGTGCCAGCATTGGCGAATTGTGATAAAGGCGAAGTAGTTGCCAAACTCAGCCATGTGACCGGCGGTACCACACACCCGAAAGTGGTGGCATCCAATCGGCTCGCGGAGCGCGTCAACAATGAGATGAATGGCAAAATGTGCCTGGAGGTTTATCCCAACAGCACGTTGTTCGGTGATAGCAAGGAGTTGGAAGCGCTGTTGCTGGGGGATGTGCAATTGCTAGCCCCTTCGTTATCCAAGTTCGGCTCTTATACTCGCAAGCTCGGGGTTTTCGATCTGCCATTCATCTTTAAGGACATGGACCACGCTATGCGCTTCACTAAATCCGCTGAAGGTAAAAAGCTGCTCAATTCCATGAGTGATGTGGGCTTTGTCGGCCTGGGGTATTGGATGTCGGGCATGAAGTATTTTTCCGCAAATAAACCTCTATTGGTGCCCGGCGATGCAAGCGGGTTGAAATTCCGCGTACAAACTTCCGATGTAGCCAAGGCCATGATTGCCGCCATGGGCGCCTCACCGCAACCCATGGCGTTTGCCGAAGTCTATGGCGCCCTGCAAACCGGCGTAGTGGATGGCCAGGAAAATACCTGGTCGAACATATACACAAAGAAGTTCTTTGAAGTTCAAGACAGCACCACGGATACCAATCATCAATTGCTGGCCTATCTGTTCATGACGTCTAAAGAATGGCTGGACAGTCTTAAACCCGATGTACGCGAACAATTCCTGAAAATAGCCGACGAGGTCACCGAGGAAGCCAACCAAAACGTCAAGGCCAAAGAAGCCGCCAACCGCGAAAATATTCTCAAGGCCGGCGGAAAAATTAACACCTTGACCGATGCACAGCGCAAGCAGTGGATTGAAGCCATGAAACCGGTTTGGAAGAAATTTGAGTCAGAAATTGGCGCCGATGTCATCGCGGCGGCGGCCGGTTCCTGATGTGTTGCACGAGCAAACGATCAGAAACCTACGTTTTTTATTCTCTAATCACTCACAAACTAATGTAATCAAGAAAAGGTATTGTAGGTTGGATTAGGCGCGCAACTCTGCAGATTTTGGATTCAAGCAAAGAAGCTGAAGCGCGTCGTAATCCGACAGAAGAGCCTCAGTGATTGGAGTAATCAGGGATTATTGTGGCAAGATAAAATCGGGTTACGATGCGCACAAGCATTTGTGTTGAATTTGAATGTGGATGAGTGCGGATCTAACACAACCTACTTAAAAATGTGAAAGTTTAATTCTCGTAGCGTGCACACAAGCGCACGCTACGAACCATGCTAACTCTAATGATAGTCTGAGACGCGCGTGATGGGAGCTTACTGGCCGCACATTTATCTGCTGATTTTCATCCTGATCATTTGGGCTCTGGAAAAGAAATTTCCCAAGGCGATGGCCCACGCGGAAGAATCGCTGCTGGTGTTGGTAATCACCTCCATCATGGTGGTGGCTTTCGGCCAGGTGATTGCCCGCTATGGATTTAATACCGGCTGGTCCGCTGCGCTGGAATTCAATACTGTGGCTTTTTCCTGGTTGATTTTGCTCGGCATGAGCTACGGCATTAAGACCAATCTGCACCTGGGGGTGGACATTATCATAAGAGCGGTGCCCACGCCTTACGCCAAGGCCTTGGCACTGACCGGGGCCGCTTGCTGTGTTCTGTACGGTTTGATTTTACTGGATTCCACTTGGTTGACGCTTCTTGGTGTGGATGCGCGCGGGGGCGCCATCGAGTATTGGGCAAAGATGTATAAGGTGGGTATTGGCGCCGAAGAATTGCGTTATCCGGCATTTCTGCAAGAAACCTTCGGCTTACAACCGCGCGTGCACCGCTGGGTGGTATTGTTGGTGTTGCCAATCAGTCTGGCGCTGTTAGTGTATCGTTCATTACAGGCGTTTGTGGATATAGTGAGGGGCCGCCGGGAGATGGTGATCAGCGGTCACGAAGCGCAAGACCTGGTGGAAGAAAATAAAAATCAATTGCGGGAATAAAGGGATAAGGCCCACTCATGGAAACGCTTTTTCTTTTTGCCATGGTACTTACTCTGCTATTCATCGGTGTTCCGGTGGGTATTTCACTGGGTTTATCCTCCATCATCTTTATCACTTTATTTTCCAATGACTCGCTGTCTTCGGTTGCCATACAGCTGTTTGGCGCCGGACAACATTACACCTTGCTGGCAATCCCGTTTTTTATCCTGGCCTCGGCGTTTATGTCCACCGGCGGAGTGGCCAAGCGTCTGATTCAATTTGCTATTGCCACAGTGGGTCATTTTCGCGGCGGCTTGGCCATGGCCTCGGTGCTGGCCTGCATGATGTTCGCCGCGCTATCGGGCTCATCGCCCGCAACGGTGGTCGCCATCGGCACCATCGCCATTGCCGGCATGCGCCAAGTAGGTTACTCCAAGGAGTTCGCATCGGGCATCATAGCCAACGCCGGTACTCTGGGTATTTTGATTCCGCCTTCCATTGTTATGGTTGTGTATGCGGCGGCAACAGATGTGTCCGTTGGGCGTATGTTTCTAGCCGGTATTATTCCAGGATTGCTGGCGGGCTTCATGTTGATGGTCGTCATATACATAGTGGCCCGGGTGAAAAATTTGCCAGCCGAGTCTTGGGCGGGTTTTGGCGCCATCATTGATGGCGCCAAACAAGCGGGCTGGGGTTTGTTTTTGATCGTAATTATTATGGGCGGGATCTATGGGGGCGTGTTCACCCCTACGGAAGCCGCCGTGGTCGCCGCGGTGTATGCCATCCTGGTGGCCTTGTTTGTCTATCGCGATATGGGGCCGTTAAAAGATACTCCCTGGGTATTGGAATCCGACAGCGCCGACGCGCGCGTGGGTTTCAATGGCAGTGTCTACGGCCTGTCATTTTTCCTCGTGTGGATGATTTTATCTTTCTTTGCCACAGCCGATGCTGAAGACGTTACCGCTTCGCAGCGTGCTTTATGGGGATTGGGCATATCGTTAATCATAGCCTTGGTTTACATACACTGGCGTGGCCGCCAATACGGCTCTATTCTGACCAGTTTCTTGGCGGGCGTTCCCATCTGGCATCGCAATTTAGTGCTACTGACAAAGAAATTTTTTCCCGCCTTGTTCGGCCGAGAAACCCGAGGCGTCATGCTGGAAGGCACCCGTACCACGGTAATGTTAATGTTCATAGTGGCCAACGCGCTGCTCTTCGCCCACACTTTGTCGGCTGAGCGCATTCCCCAGGAGATCACCGCATGGATGCTGGATGCCGGTTTTAACTGGATTACCTTTCTCATCGTGGTCAATATTATTTTATTGATCGGTGGTCAGTTCATGGAACCGTCCGGCTTGCTGGTGATTGTCGCACCCCTGGTGTTTCCCATCGCAATGGAATTGGGAATTGACCCCATACATCTGGGCATCATGATGGTGGTCAACATGGAAATCGGCATGATCACCCCGCCCATAGGCCTGAATCTGTTTGTCACTTCCGGCATAACGGGTATGAGTTTGGCCCGGGTAGTAAAAGCCGCGCTGCCGTTCGTTGCGGTGTTGTTCGTGTTTTTGATATTGGTGACTTATATCCCCGCGCTATCTACAGTCTTGCCCTACGCTTTGATGGGGCCGGAAATAGTGACCCGCTAGAACGATAGTTTATTTATGGATCACCATGCCCAAAGGGTTACTCAGCTTAGGTGTTGTTTAAAAAACGCGATGCTGCGCTCCCACGCCAGATTGGCCGCCGCCTTGTTGTAACGCGGTGTGGAATTATTGTGGAAGCCATGATTGGTGCCAGCGTATAAATACCTCTGATACGTAACCTTATTGGCTTTCAAAGCGGCTTCGTAATCCGGCCACATCGCGTTGATACGCTCGTCGTTTTCGGCGTAATGCAGCAACAACGGCGCTTTGATACTGCCCACCTCAGTCGCCGCCGGCGCCGGCCCGTAAAACGGCACACCGGCACTCAAATCAGATCCCATTACCACGGCTAAATTGTTGACCATACCACCGCCCCAGCAGAATCCGGTGGCGCCGAGTTTACCGTTGCACAATGAATGCGACTTAAGGTAACGCGCGCTATTGACCATATCCTGGCGCAGCTTGGCCTGATCCAGACTGGCTTGCATGGTTCGCCCGTCATCGTCGTTACCCGGATAACCGCCAATGGGTGATAACCCGTCAGGGGCTAACGCCAGGAAACCTTCCACCGCCGCGCGCCGGGCCACGTCTTCGACGTAAGGATTCAAGCCACGGTTTTCATGAATAACCAACACGGCGGGAAAAGGGCCGCTACCTTTGGGTTGCACCAAATAGCCGCGCATGGTCCCGGATGTGCCGCCGGGGGAGGGGTATTCCACATAAAGCGCCTTAATGCGCTCGTCGGTGAAAGAGATGGTCTGCGCCTCGGCGTAGCTGGGCAATAGCGCATTGGCCATGGCCAGCGCGGAAACTCCGCCAATAGTCAATCCCGCCGCGCGGCGGAAAAACTCCCTGCGATCGATGTAGCCATGACAATATAAATCGTAGAGTTTGATAACTTGCGGGTCTATGGTGTCCTTTGCAGACATGGTTCTAGCTCCATAATAGGGTTCCGGCGCGTTACATTCAAAACCAATAATCAATTTTAGTCAATAAATAGCAAGATTGAGTTTTACTGCCTTACCAAAGGCATTTCCTTGCGTTTATTCGCCCTAACCTAAGGTAGTAGGTTTATATGGCACATGGATTTAATCACAGATCATAAGGTGATAGCGGATTGGGCATGTGATTAATCACAAATGATAAGGTGATGGTGGATTGTGTGGCGCGCATTTTAGGATTTCTTAATACTTGCGACTCACCTTTCGTAAAGCTTATATCGCTGCCGCTTATTCGCTACGCTAAGATAGATATATGGCACTATTGAGGCAGCGGTTCTGATTGCTACGATCAAGCTTCATTCTCAAGGCGTAGTGAATTATACTGGCCAAGTTCCGCACCGTGACGGTAAGAGGCTTTTAACCATGTTCCAGGATTATATCCAAAAAAGCACTAAAAAAGTTCTCGGCATTTTGGAGATTGCGGTCAGCGAATTGGTGGCGGTCAAGCAGAATGTGTTGACGCCCGATTTCATTTTGTTTGCTTTGGTTTCTCAGCCGGACACCGAAGCGGTTAAAATTATCCAACATATCATATCGGATCCCGTCAAAGCGATCGCACAATTAAAAGGCCACATCCAAGCCCAACACCCCTCCAGCGGGCCCGTGCAAGCCACCCAAATCGTCGCCTCTCAGGAACTGAATAACTTATTTCAAGTGGCCTACGATGAGGCCAAAAACCTGGGGGATGAATACATATCCACCGGCGCACTGTTTATCGCGATGTTTGATCCCCGAGTGGGATCTACCGCACAGTGGCTGCGCAATATTGGCATCAATCGCGAACAAGCCGTCAATGCGCTCAAAGAACTGCGAGCCGGGCGCACCATTACCAGTGAGGACGATGAAACCGAAACCGACGTGTTGGGCAAATACACCCGGGATCTTACCGAAATGGCCCGCAAGGGTGAGCTGGATCCGGTTATCGGGCGCGAGGAGGAAATCGCCCAAGTCATCCAAACCTTATCCCGGCGCAAGAAAAACAATCCCGTGTTAATCGGTGAAGCGGGCGTGGGCAAAACGGTGATTGTGGAGCGCTTGGCGCAACGCATTGCCGATGCGGACGTGCCCGACACCCTGTTAAACAAGCGGGTGCTGGCGTTGGAGATGGGGGAGATCATAGCCGGCGCCAAGATGCGCGGCGAATTTGAAGAGCGGCTTAAATCGGTGCGCGACGCGGTGATTAAAGCCAAAGGCAAAGTGATTTTATTTATCGATGAACTGCATACCGTAGTGGGTGCCGGGGCCGGCGGGGGAGGCCTGGATGCGCCCAGCCTACTCAAACCCGCTTTGGCGCAAGGCAGTTTGCAAGTAATAGGCGCCGATACCATCGATGAATATCGCCGCTACGTGGAAGCCGACAAAGCCTTGGAACGGCGCTTTCATCCCATTTTAGTGAGAGAACCCAGCATCGAAGACAGCATTCGAATTATGGAAGGCATTGCGCCGCGCTATGAAAAACATCACAAGGTGCACTACGAGCACGATGCCCTTGAGAATGCTGTTAAACTTTCCGAACGCTATATCACGGATCGGCGCTTGCCGGACAAAGCTGTGGATTTACTGGACGAGGCCGGCTCGCGCAAGCATATTCGGCTAATTTCAATTCCGCATGATGTAAAAGCGTTGGAACGGGAACACCAGAAACTGCAACACGATAAAACCGCCGCGTTTAACGCGCAGAATTTCGAACAAGCGGCGCGTATGCAAATGGATATTTTAAAAGTGGAAGAGCGCTTAAAAACCGCCAGACAAAAATGGGAAGCGGAGCGGGGCCAAGTGGACTCGTCGGTAACGTCGGAAGACATCGCCGAGGTGGTATCACGCTGGACCGGCATACCCGTGGCGCGCATGGTGGAATCGGAAGCGGAAAAGCTGGCCCGCATGGAAGAGAATCTGCACAAACGCATCGTCGGCCAGGACGATGCCGTGCGCGCGGTAGCCGATGCCATCCGCCGTAATCGAGCCGGCATCACCACGGCCCGGCGGCCCATAGGCTCGTTTTTATTTCTCGGCCCCACGGGTGTGGGCAAAACCGAATTGGCCCGGGCGTTGGCGGCTTTTCTGCTGGATGACGAATCGCGCATCGTGCGCCTGGACATGTCCGAGTATATGGAACGCCATGAAGTGTCCAAAATGATCGGCGCACCTCCGGGCTATATCGGCTACGGGGAAGGCGGGCAACTTACTGAAAAAGTAAGACACAACCCGTACACCGTGGTGCTGCTGGACGAAGTGGAAAAAGCCCACCCGGATGTATTTAACATGTTGCTGCAAATCCTCGAAGACGGTCAGCTCACCGATGCGCAGGGTCGCAGAGTATCGTTTCGCAATACCATATTAATCGGCACCTCCAACCTCGGGACCGACGCCTTGTCGCCGGACAAACGCCCCATCGGATTTTTACAGTCCGAAACACCGGATTACAAAGAAGCGAAAGATTTGGTCATGCACGAGGTGAAAAAATTCTTCAAGCCGGAATTCCTAAACCGCCTGGACGACATTATCGTTTTTCATTATTTGGAGAAAGAACACGTGCGGCAAATTGCGGACATGTTTATCCAGGAGCTGAAGCAACGCATGCAAGAACACAACATATTCATTCAAGTCGATGAGGCTGTGGTCGACAAACTGGCGAGCGAAGGGTTTGATCCGGTCTACGGCGCCCGGCCGTTGCGACGGGAGGTTGAACGTCAAGTGGAAAATCCGTTGGCCATGAAAATCGTCAAAGGTGAATGCCCGCCCAATAGTAAGGTGCGCATTTCCATTGAGAATAAATCCGTACATTTCGACATTCGCTGATTAACACACAAATATATTCCGCCCATGAAAACAAAATATTTTTCGATAGCAACGGTAACTTTAATGCTCGCCTGTACTCAAACGGCTAAAGCCGATTTATTCACCCAGGACATGACCACCATTTGTGGCTGGTACCAGTCGCTGCTTAATGACGAAAAATACAAAAGCGCCACGGCTGAAAACAAATTTGTATTCGCGTTCGAAGAAAAAAGGCAAGATGAGATCAAAAGCGCCCCCATTCGCATGTTTTACACCGCATTGCGCACTACCGAAGCAACGCAGCGGTATGATTTATTTAAAGCCTACGCCGAAGGTATAATGGGTAAATCTTGGGAATGCCCGGCAATGCAAACCATCATGCGGGAATTTGTCGCACTGGATCCGCTTTTTCAGTATTCCCAAAATTTCACCGCTGGGCAAATACGCTAATCATGCAACCGGCATCCGCGCATTCCGTTATCTCACATCAAATCCGTAGATCAGCATCTTTCGCATTAAATTCAATGCATCGCTGTAAGGTACAGTTTCATTTTTTCTGAGTATCTCTTTACCCTCTTCGGACTGAGCGTAGTCGATGAAGGATTTTACGAGTTTGGACGGTGAAGGACTGGTAACCAGATATAGCGGCCTATACAAGCCGTATTTCCCGTCTTTAACGTTTTCATAGGTAGGTGTTTTACCGTCAAAACCGATTATTTTAACATCTCGCTTCCTGGCGCTACTGACCCCGGTTATGCCGATGGCATTGGGTCGTTTTTCTACCGCTTTTTCCAATGGCCCGGACGATTTAACCACACGATCACTGACAAAATCTTCATCGCTGTTTTGAAAGAGGTATTGTCGAATAGCGTAACCCACCCCAGATATTTTCCCATCGCGTACATATAATTCGATAGGCGCATTTCGTCCACCAACTTGCTTCCAATTAGTTATTTTGCCTTTGTAAATGTCTTTAACTTGTTGAGTGGTTAACTGACTAATGCCGTTCTTTTTATTGACGATAATCGCTAACGCATCCCAGGCTACCGGATGCAATGATGAGTGCATTTCCACTTTGTCCACATCGGGCAACGACATTCGGCAGGTGCCGCCCAGGTCGATTTTTAGTTTCGCGGTATCTCTTATACCGCGTGTTGCACCACCGCCTTGTAAATCCACTTTAATGCCGGTTTTCGCCTCATAAGCAGCAGCTAATTCGGCCATAAATGCTTTTTTGGTAATACCACATCCCGCCCAGTGGATAACGTTCGGTTCAATGGCGTTAACTGCAAAACCAGGTAACGACCAGCTGAAAATGATCAATGATAAGAAGGTATTGCGAAAGTTCTTGAAAACCAACATTTATTTTCTCCGATAATACAGGCTCTTATGCTATCGCTGGTGGGGTTAAATTCGAAACCACGAGGTTAAAAGGTTTTCGTCCCAACGTCATGTTTTCTTTAATACATTTATTTGTAGCCTGAAAATGCCGTGTTCCAATCGAAAACAGACACACATATTCGCAATGCCCACCTTGACTCAGCCATCCGATCAAAGGAACAATATCCACTTACCAATTCAACTAAGCGATAGTTATTTATTTTATGTCACAGTGCTGCAATAAATCCGAATCTAATCGTTATCCAAAGAAATATCGTTGCCCGGTCAATGGTAGAGAATACGCAGCGGTTGGCTTGAGTACCATCTTGCACCATATACAAAATCCCTGGCACACGGCATTGGCGGAGCAGGGTTATTATTATTGCACTGATCCCAACTGCAAGGTCGTGTACTTCGGCCAAGACGATACAGTCATATTGAAATCGCAAATGCGATCTAAAGTTTTTCAAAAAGAACAGGAGCCCGACCGTCTAGTCTGTTATTGTTTTGGCGTCACACTGCAACAAACGCGCGTGCAAGAAATCAGAAACTTTGTCGTGCAAAAAACCAAGGCATCACAGTGTGCCTGCGAGATCGCCAACCCATCGGGACACTGTTGTTTAAAAGATTTTCTTAAGCAATAAATAGAGGCGGGCTTACGCGCACTACAGGGACTTTTAACACATCACCACATTCACTCGCTCCGAATGGGCTCTTAATTAGGGATCTGAGCCGAATGGCACGTAGTTAACGGTTAAAAACAAAATATATTGAAATCCGATTGTCATTCCGGCATTGTTTTAGCCGGAATCTACATGACTGCAACACCTAGATTCCGGCTGAAAGCACGCCGGAATGACGGAAAAACCCTTAACTAAGTGCCATTAGTGCCATTAGGGGTCAGAGCCATTTTAGATAAAAGCATCCCCATCCCTTACCCAAGGCAGGATATTTAGCTATCACCTCATATATAGGTGAAGCGACCTGCGCTGCAATCCCGTCGAGCTACTGCGCTTTACCCCAAGTATCCCTTAAGGTCACCGTGCGGTTGAACACTGGGATATCACCTGCCTGATGCATAGGATCCAGACAGAAATAACCTTCCCGTTCGAACTGAAACGCTTCTCCCGGCTTGGCCTCTTGCAAGCTGCGCTCCAGATAACAGTAGGTTAGCGTGCGTAGTGAGTCGGGGTTGATGTGATCTTTGTAGTCGCCGCCGTCTTTGGCAGCATCCGGTGTGGGATGGTTGAACAAGCGGTCGTACAGACGTACTTCGGCCTGCAGTGCATGAGGCGCCGATACCCAATGAACTACGCCCTTAACTTTGCGGCCTTCAGGGTTTTTGCCCAGAGTATCGGGATCGTAACTGCAGCGCAGCTCCACAATATTGCCTTGTTCGTCTTTGATGATGTCGTCGCAGCGGATCACATAAGCATTGCGCAAGCGCACTTCCCCGCCCGGCACCAGGCGTTTGTAACCTTTGGGCGGATTTTCTTCAAAATCGCTTTGATCGATGTAAAGCTCGCGGCTGAACGGAATACTGCGCTGCCCCATGTCGGCGTTTTGGGGATGGTTGGCTGCACTCAGTTCCTCGGTGGTATCCGCAGGGTAGTTGGTCATCACGACTTTTAGCGGATGCAATACCGCCATGCGCCGCGGGGCGCGTTCGTTTAAGTCATCGCGGATACAGCCTTCCAGCAACGCCATTTCCACGATGTTATCCGCCTTGGTCACACCGATGAGCCGGCAAAACTCGCGAATCGATTCCGGCGTATAACCGCGGCGGCGCAAACCGGCGATGGTGGGCATGCGCGGATCGTCCCAGCCTTCCACCAAACCTTGATCCACCAGCTCTGTGAGTTTGCGTTTACTCATTACAGTGTATTCCAGATTCAATCGGGAGAATTCGATTTGTTGGGGATGACTGGGCGTCTCAAGCTCATCCAGAAACCAATCGTATAGAGGGCGGTGGTCTTCGAATTCCAACGTGCAGATTGAGTGGGTGATATTCTCCAGCATGTCCGACAAACAATGGGTAAAGTCATACATGGGATAAATAGACCACTCGGCACCGGTTTGATGATGCACCACACCGTGGCGGATGCGATAAATGGTGGGGTCACGCATATTGATGTTGGGCGAGGCCATGTCGATTTTGGCACGCAGCACTTTGGCGCCATCTGGAAACTCACCGGCCCGCATGCGGCTGAACAAATCCAGGTTCTCGTCCACTGAGCGATCACGATAAGGGCTGTTTTTACCGGACTCTTTTAAGGTGCCGCGGTATTCACGAATCTCCTCGGCAGACAAATCGTCCACATAGGCTTTGCCTTTTTTGATTAACTGCACGGCGAAATCGTACAAACGTTCGAAATAATCGGAGGCAAAATACAGCCTCTCCCCCCAGTCATAGCCCAACCAGCTAACGTCCTCTTTGATGGCTTTGACGAATTCTATATTTTCTTTGTGTGGATTGGTGTCGTCGAAGCGCAAGTTACACGTGCCTTCGTAATCTTCGGCGATGCCGAAATTGAGCACGATGGATTTGGCGTGGCCAATGTGCAGATAGCCATTGGGTTCGGGCGGGAAACGCGTCGCCACCCGGCCTTGATTCTTACCGGCTTTTAGATCTTCATCGATGATTTGGCGAATAAAATTTTTCGGTGTAGTGATTTCACTGTCACTCATACGGGTGATAATCCTTGTCCTTGATGTGCTCAATGATAAGTTGCTGGAAAAACGCCGGGCAAAAACCTAGCCATCCAGATAAAAGGGCGATTTTACCTCAATCCTCGCCCGAATACCTTACACAGGCGAATCCCGGCGGATTCGCTAAAGCTGCCTAGGCTGCCGCCGATGTTAAATAAATTGTAAGTGACGTGCACTTAGGCGTGAACTGTGATGCCGTTCACACATCCCACCTCATTACGTCATAAGCATTAACTAAAATTGTAGGGATTTTAAAAATATACAGCGATGGTGATGATCATGTTACACAAAATGTCTATTGTTAGTTTTTGCCTTTTGGCACTTCTGATGACCGCTTGCGGCGACTCCAATGACTCTTCCGAGCAAAGCAATGGCCTCACCGGCCCAAGCTATGGGGGCATCGAAACCCAGGCCACCATCGACGGAAACAACGCTCACACCCTCGCGATTGCCGCCGCCGATGGCGCCAGCACCGGAGATAACAACGCGCAATTGACCGAGCTGTTCCAAAGCGTCGCCGGTAATTTGCAAAGCCAGGGAACCGGCATCACCGCCCAAGGCGCCGTTTCCAGCAATTGTGGCGGCACGGCCACGTATCCCGACAATATGGATCAGCAACAAAGTCCCATCAGCGGCACCATTAGCTTCAACAGTTTTTGCCTGGGCACCGGCGAGTCCGGTCAATTGATTGTCGACGGTCAAGCCAATTTCATGGCGCAAATAGAAAATAATGAACTGATTTCCCTGGCGATAACTCTCAGCGATTTCGTGATCTCCTACAACGGCAGCGTTGTCACCATTAACAGCACCTTGGCCTTATCCCAAGTCGGAATGTTGTTTGAAACCAGCACCGATTTCATCGGCAGCGAAGGCCGCACTCTGCGGGTGGAAAACCTCGCGGTGAGCGGTAACCGCATCAGCGGAGTGAACATTACGGGCGGCCGCATTTATCATCCCAATTACGGCTATGTGGACATTGAGACCACTGAAACAATCACTTTTACCGGTTGCGATAACGGCAAACCCGCCACCGGCTCATTGTTGTTAACAGGAAGCGACTCTACCGCTGCATTAGACGTATTAAGTTGCACAACCTATCAGGTTTGTGTGAACGGTATTACTTGCACGACACACTCTTGGGAATAACACCCATGGGAGAGCACCTATGGGGCGATAGCAAGTCGCGCCCCATAGGGGCGCTCCCACCACCACTTTATACTCTTCTCTCTAGTTCGAAGGATATCGAACTGTCTAAACACAACCCCCAAACACCGGCGGGCAAGATTGGATTGAGTCAAAAGTTCTGAAATAATACAGTAACTTTTTCCCATGACGTGGGTCTAGAGGATTACGACCATTACAACTCAACGAGGATTACTATGAGCGACAAGGCTTGCTGCTCCCCCAACACCGACATCAATCATACCGAACACGACACCCATCGCCAGAGCGTGCGCGACGCCTACACTAAAGTGGCGCAAGCGGATAATCAAGGCAACAGCTGTGGTGTAGAAAGCAGCTGTTGCGGTGTCTCCGATGATGCGGCCATAAATACCTTGATCTCCACCCGCGTGGGATACAGTGAAGAGGATTTGGCCAACGTACCTTCGGGCGCCGACATGGGTCTGGGTTGCGGTAATCCCCGCGCCATCGCTTCCTTACAATCCGGGGAAGTGGTGGTGGATTTAGGTTCGGGAGGTGGTTTTGATTGTTTTCTCGCCGCCCATGAAGTAGGAGACAGCGGCCAGGTCATCGGCATCGACATGACGCCCGACATGCTCAGTAAAGCCCGTGCCAATGCCGCCAAAGGCCGGTATGGCAATGTCGAATTCCGGCTGGGTGAAATCGAAAACCTGCCAGTGGCCGACCATACCGCAGATGTGATCATCTCCAATTGCGTGATCAATTTGTCACCCAATAAATCCCGGGTGTTTCAAGAGGCGTTCCGCATCCTTAAGCCCGGTGGCCGGCTGGCCATTTCCGATGTGGTCGCCACTGTGGAACTGCCGGAAACCCTGCGCAACGACGCCGGGCTGATCGCTGGCTGCATGGGTAATGCCTCCTTGATCGAAGATTTGCAAGCCATGATCGAAGCCGCCGGTTTTGTTGACGTGCGTATCCAACCCAAAGACGAGTCCAAAGCGTTTATCCGCGACTGGGCGCCGGATCATAATGTGACCGATTATGTGGTGTCGGCCACTATTGAAGGCGTCAAACCGCTGGCGAAAATCCACTGTTGTTAGCGGTTTGCCACCAATAATTGACTCACAACATGACACGAATCATTGGTTTGGCCCAGCTCATGTTCTAGTCTATACACCAAAACCACACCGAATAGGAGCTGCCATGGAACTCTATGAAGAAATCCGCAAACTCAACGACACCTTGAAAACCGAGCGCGATGAGCTGAAGTTGAAAATCCATCTGGGTAAAATGGAGGCGCAGGAAGAATGGGAAAAAGCCGAACAACAATGGCAACACTTTAAAACCAAAGCGGAAGAATTAGGCACCGCCAGCAAAGAAAGTGCCCAGGAAGTAGGCGCAGCACTGAAGCTATTGGGAGAAGAATTGGGCAACGCCTTTAGCCGTATCCGCAAGAGTCTGTAAAATCACAACACCCAGCCATTATTAGCAACCTTGACCGGCACCTGAGCACAAACGAAAGAACACGAACTTCAGGTGCCGCTGGAACATTGTTCACAATGTAAGCCCGCATTGCTTTTTTATTACGCGTCCTGATTTGATAAAATCATAGCAACCCTGTAAACCACCGCGCTCACGTCTGAACCGTACGACTTAGCCGCACCAATTCAAACCAACCATAACTATGATTATGGCCTTGTTTATACATCAGGAGAGTACCCATGGACTTAATCGCCAAATTTGCCGAAGAACTCAATTGGGAAAGCCTTATGTTTTCCAGCCTGCGCGTATTGTTTATTTTACTGGCGGCGTGGATAGGCTTAAAAATCGTGCGCAAAGTGTTACGCAAAATGGAACGACATCTCATCGAATTGGCGGAAAAAGATGGCACCACAGAGCAACAAAAACGCGTGGAAACCTTAATACGCCTGGTGCGCCAAGCGATTTTTATCGTGGTGTGGGTCGTGGTCGGATTGGTGGTGTTGCGGGAGTTTGGGGTGGATATCGCGCCCATTTTGGCCAGCGCTGGTATTGTGGGGTTGGCGGTGGGCTTTGGTGCCCAAAACCTGGTACGTGATGTGATCTCCGGATTTTTCATGATCCTGGAAAACCAAATCAGGGTAGGAGACGTAGCGGTAGTCAACGGCACCGGTGGTCTGGTGGAGAAAGTGAATTTTCGTACCATTGTACTGCGTGACTTATCCGGTACTGTGCATGTATTTCCCAATGGCACCATCACCACTTTAGCCAATTTGACCAGCGAATGGTCCGCCTATGTCTTCGACATCGGCGTGGCATATAAAGAAGACGTGGACCAGGTGATGGCGCTTATGCGCCAAGTGGGCAAAGAAATGCGCGAGGATAATACCTTTGGTCCGCTGATGGTGGATGAGGTGGAAATCTTCGGTGTGGACAATTTTGCCGATTCCGCCGTGACCATCAAGGGCCGCTTAAAAACCAAACCTATCAAACAGTGGGATGTAGGCCGCGAATACCGCCGCCGCTTGAAATACCGCTTCGACGCCGAAGGCATAGAAATTCCCTTTCCACACCGTTCGATTTACTTTGGCGAAGCGAGCAAGCCGTTTGCAGCTCAATTACTCAACCGCGAGCAGGCGAGCCAGGCAGTATCCAACTGAAATAGTAAACAATACGAGATTTTCTCCAACCCACAGATTCGTTGATCTATATCAAAATGAATTCTGACGTATATGCCATGTTATATGGAACCGTATTTGCTTTTAAATCTTAAATCTCTCTCGGGGTGTAAAATGACAACCAAAATATGTCAACATTGTGGACACATTGGTGAGCCAACCACACAAGGCGTGGGCAGCTTTTTCGTGGATGCCATGATCTGGATGGTGTGTACCAGTTTAACGTTGTTCTCGGCGTTTTTACCGATCATGTTAATCCCACTGGCCTGGACCGTATTCCATATCATGACTTACAAAAGCATCACCTGCCCGAAATGCGAAAATTTCGAAATGGTGAAACTGCATAGCCGCAAGGGTAAAGCCGCTATGCTGCGGTTTCACGGTGAAAGCCACAGTAATATGCACTCGACCCTCCCACCCACTGTCGCCCACTAGTTTTTACCGAAGCGCTCGTACTACAGTGAAATCGTGAGATGCACTACGTTGCACTGTAGTGCGGCGCTTGACTAATGCACGGTATCGCGCGCGGCGACGGCAGGCAATTGAAAATAAAACGTCGCGCCTTTACCCACCTCGGATTCCGCCCACACGCTGCCACCGTGACGCTGAATAATGCGTTGCACCGTGGCCAGTCCGATGCCGGTACCCTCGAACTCGTCGCTGCCGTGCAGGCGTTGGAACGCACCGAATAGTTTGTTTGAGTAACGCATGTCAAATCCTGTGCCGTTGTCGCGAATATAAAAAACATGGTCTTGCTCATCGGCCTTACCGAAAGTAATTTCACACAGCGATCGCTTGCTGCTGTATTTCCAAGCATTAGCTAATAAATTCTGCAGCATAATTTGCAACAAGTTGGTATCGCCTTGCGCCAGTAGTTGCGGCTCTATGGTGATGGTGGCCTCACGATCTGGTTGGGCGGCTTTTAACTCGTTAACGATGGATTGCGCTAAAGCGGTTAAATTGACAGGCTCAATAAATAATTCGCCACGGGTGACCCGGGAAAGCTCTAATAAGTCATCGATCAATTGCCCCATGCGCTGAGCGGCGGTGCGTATTCTTTGCAAATATCCGGTCGCCGTTGAATCCAGCGTAGCGCCGTAATCGTCCAGCAAAATATGGCTGAATCCGTCTATGGAGCGCAGCGGCGCCCTTAAATCATGGGATACCGAATAACTAAAGGATTCTAATTCCTTGTTCGCGGCGGCCAGTTCTTGCGTGCGCCGCGCCACTTGTTCCTCCAGTGAATCATGGTGCTTACGCAGTTCCAGTTCGGCCTGGCGTCGCTCTGTAATGTCTACGGCGACCCCCACAGTGCCGGCAAAGCTGCCATCTGCATCATAATAGGGAGAATAATATACTTCATAATTACGCTCGCCGACTTCAGTGTAGGAAACAATGGTTTCTCCGGCCAAGCTGCGTTTGATATCTTGGATGACTTGTTTATTATCCGCATAAATTTCAAATGCAGACAGCCCCACCACTTGGCCCGGCTCCAAACCCAATTGCTCCAAGCCTTTGCCCAATGATAATTTAAAAATGCCTTGTGGGTCGATGACGAACAGGACCAGGGGGGCGTTGTTGATGATTAACATCAACAGTTGATGACGCTCGTACAAAACCTTTTCGGCGCGTTTGCGCTCGGTAAGATCGCGCACTATTGCAACATAACGGGGCGTCTCGTCGGCTGGTGCGATGTATTGCAGAAAAATCTCCACCGGAATAGTGCGCCCGTTTTTATGTTGGTGTACCGTCTCGAAAGTAATGGATTGCCGGGAACTGTTCAACAACGGTTTTAATAAGTCGCGAAAGCGGGGCTCGTCGAATTCTGGCTTGATATCGACCGGTGTCATCTCCAGCAATTCATCGGAACTGTAGCCCACTTGTTTAACAGCGCCCTCGTTCACATAAAAGAACTTCAATGTGTCGGGTCGAAACATAAACACGCAATCCAACGTATCGTCCAGAGTGGTTTTAAATTGGTTTAACTCCTGGCGCTGGCGTCTTGCGGCGCTGACATCGCGAAGTATGGCAATAAAGCCGATGAATTCACCATTGGCGTCTTTAACTTGTGTTCCCCTGGTTTCACAGAAAAAGACGCTACCGTCTTTGCGTTTGTAGCGAACTTCATAGGGTTCAATGGCAGTTCCTTCACCGGCGCGATAGCGTATCTGCCCTTGTTTTTTAAAATCAGCCGGATCTGCGTACAGCATTTCCGTGCGCTGCCCGATCAACTCCTCACTGCTGTATCCAAACAGACGTTCCGAGGCAGGATTACATATGCGGATCGTGCGGTCGGTATCGGCAAACATTACAGCATCCGCCATGGAATTAAACATGGCCGAGAATTCGGCCTCCCGCTGCGACAATCGCTGCTCGATGTGCTGCCGGTCGCTCAGCATTTTTTGAAACGCGGCGGTAAGCACCCTAGCTTCATAACCACTGTTGGTCGGAGTCATCATCTCCGCCAGCACTTCACCACCTTGACCGTATTGACGAATGTGTTCGGCCAACGTGGCCACCGGTTGTGTCACCCGCCTCACCATAAAAGTGCCAATTAATACAGCAATACCGGCGGCGATGACCAGAAACACAACCTCTTGCGTTTTGATAACGGTCACCTGATGTTCCATGGCATCGTTGTCCATGCCGACGTGAATTACGCCACCGGCGACCAGATAGATAGGGTATGAAATTTGGAACTGGGTTGAGGATGATACAGGCAGTTTACGGAACTCGGTTTCATGGCTGGAGGCCGGTGGTAATGCGAGTAAATAATCCGGCACCCTCTCCACAAAGCTATGCGCAAGCACTTCTCCCGCCGGGCCGGTAATGTACAAGTAGGCCACGCCGGGCTCATTGCCGCGCACTTTTTGCAAATTAGCGGAAAGCTCAGGCAAGTCGTTCTTTGCCAATAATTCGGCGTTGAGATACAACGCTTTTTGCGCTACGGCGGTACCACGCAATATCAATTCATCCTGCAAAATCCGTTGAATATTGACACCGCTCCAATAGATATTAAAGACGCCCACCATTATCGCTATTACAGCGATAAGAATGGCGATTTTGATATGCAGTTTCACTGATAAATTTTGATCAGAAAATAACGGGATAACGCCACTAATTATAGCTACGCTGCAAAGCAGCACAACGTATACCACTTTGTGTTTCTGGCTAATTAAAGATTATGAAAACAAAGGATTTCAGGAGACATTCGCTTGGTCAGCCAAGCTATTGGATGGTGCCCAGGGGCGGAATCGAACCACCGACACGGGGATTTTCAGTCCCCTGCTCTACCGACTGAGCTACCTGGGCAAATATCAAGCAGACCCGAAAAAATCGGAAGGCGTATTAAAGCGGCTGCAGAGCGCCGAGTCAAGCGGCAGATAGAAATATTTTAAGGCGATCTTCGCAGCGTGCACGTTTATCGCCGGTTAAACCCGGGGCGCAACCATGGTCTAATGTGGTGTATAATCGGCAATCAGAAAGCGCATTCAATTCATTGAGTAATCAAAGGCATAACCCGTGACGAACAGCCCAACCTCAACCATAACCGACTACCGCTTAATCGAAACCCGCCTGCAGGAAAAACTCGACAACGGCACCACTCGCTGCAACTTATGCTTGTGGCGTTGCAAACTCAGCCACGGACAACGCGGATTTTGCCAAGCCCATGTCAATCGCCATGGCACTTTATACAATTTGTCCTACGGAATATTGTCCTCCATTGCCATCGACCGCATTGAAGACAAACCGGTGCGGCATTTCCGGCCCGGTAGCACGGTGATGTCGGTGGGCAGTTACGGTTGTAATTTCCGCTGCGGTGGTTGCCACAATCTGGAAATTTCCTGGGGCGTGACCGCCTTGGATGAGCTGTCCAAGGGGCAGTCCACGGCGGCTTTCGTGACTCCCGAAGAATTGGTGCAAGCGGCGCTGCGCCACAAGGTGGACGGGATTGCGTTTACCTATTCCGAGCCGGCGGTGTGGCTGGAGTATGTAATGGATGTGTCCAAGCTCGCCCATGACGCCGGACTATATACGGTGTATGTCTCCAACAGTTTTGTCACCGACGAAGCCTTGGAGTTGATGGCACCGCACATCGATGTGTTGTGTTCGGACATCAAGAGCCTCAGCGATGCGTTTTATCACGATATCTGTCCGGTGGCTTCGGTGCAGCAAGTGCTGCATTGCATAAAAAAAGCGCAGTATCTCGGCATTCATGTGGAGGTGCGCACCAATATTATTCCCGGCAAGAACGACAATATGGAAGAACTGCAGCGCATCGCGGTATGGATTAAGGACAACTTGGGTGAAGCCGCACCCTGGCACATCACACGGTTTTTCCCGGCTTACAAATTAGCTCATGTGCCGACCACACCCAGCGAAACCTTGTGGGCCGCGCACGGTATCGCTAAGAAAGCGGGACTAAAACACAGCTATGTGTATGACGACAAAGGCTGTGATTGCGCTTTGGAAAACCAACCCATCCATGTGTATTTGCAGCAAAACGCCCAAGCCGTTCACCAAGTGAAGAAATGCTCGGCCAGTTGCTGTGGGGAAGAAGGGGTTTTGTTGAAGAAGTATGAGAAGCACTCGGCGTAAAGGAAAAATTATTTTTCTGGCGTTATTAATCGGCTTCGCCAAAATCCGGGTTTCCTTCTTTGGTGTGCAATTGCTACCACCCATATAGCTTCATCGGTTTCAAAATAATGTATGGCATAAGGAAAGCGTTTTAAAAGATACTTTCTTGACTTGTCGTTTTCCTTGGGCCAGCGGGTTGGCGCGTCTAATATGGTTTCGAAAGCCTCGCTTATTTCCTCCTCGAAATCCAATCCTAAACCTTCTAGCTTGGATTCGTAAAATCGACTGCGTCCCATAATTCAACTTCGGCCTCTGCAAGAATCAGCAGCGGTTTCATTTTTTATACTTTGCTTTTATTTCCGCTATTACTTGCGCTGCAGGTCTTGCTTTTGCGAGACCCGACTCAATGGCTTCGATTCTCGTTGTTATTTCGGCGTTCCAAGCCTCTGACATTGCTTTTGGTGACTCACCTTCGGTTTCTTCGAGACTTAAGATTAATATATGCGCCAATCTAGCGCGCTCCTGAGGTGTTAAGGACAACGCTTCCAATTCAAGTTTTTCTAGTGGTGTCGCCATACCGAGCTCCAATTCTGAATAACATAAATACTTGTAATTCTTTTAAATTATAACCAAGTCTCACGCGCTAACAACACTAACCGAGTGTACTCTGCTACCAGCAATGAGTAGGCATGAGCTACTCCTTTGATGGAGAAACAAAACTGACTGGTTTTTGCTCTTCGCCTTCGAATAAAAATTTCTGCATTTGTTCTTCGAGAAACTCACGCGCTTTGGGATCTATGACGGATAATCGGTATTCGTTGATCAAAATGGTTTGTTGTTTCAGCCACGCCTGCCAGGCTTCTTTGGAGATGGTGTCGTAGATTTTTTGGCCCAATTCTCCGGGGTAGGGCGGTCTGTCTAGACCTTCGAGATCTTTGCCGAGTTTGGCGCAGTGTATGGTTCGGGACATGAGTGATTCCTTATGCGTATTTCTCAGAGGGTTTTAAGCAATTCATCTAACAAACGTTTGACCGGCGAGGCCACACCGCCGCTTAGGGTTCCCCCTTTATACCAAACCCATGCCCCGTCTTCCATCACCTTATTATTAAGGTCTTTCATCCACACCACTTTTGGTGTTATGTCCAGATGGTAATGACTAAAAGTGTGCCGCAAGGTGGGCCAGACCTGGTAATCACGCACGGTGGCGCCGAATTGGGCTTGACACCATGCGGCGACTTCACCAGTTATATCCAACTCAGGAAAACTCAGTAATCCACCCCAGATGCCCGCCGGTGGCCGCTTTTCCAGCAATATCTCGTTGTCGGAGTTGATCAACATCAGCATTGTGGTTTGTTTAACCGGTTTGTCTTTTGCAGGCTTGCGCTGCGGGAACTCGGTTTGTCGTTGCGCTTTACGCGCTTCACAAAAGCGGTTCACCGGGCACAACAAACACGCCGGTTTGCTGCGAGTGCAGACGCCGGCACCGATATCCATCATGGCTTGATTGTAGTCCGCCACTCGCGCTTTTGGGGTTAGTGCCTCGGCTTTTTCCCACAAGACGCTGGCCACGGCGGTTTCGCCCGGCCAACCCGGTGTCATGAAGACCCGGCTTAACACCCGTTTTACGTTGCCATCCAGGATGGCATGATGCTGGGCACAAGCCAGCGACAAAATCGCCCCGGCGGTGGAACGGCCGATACCGGGCAGGGCGGCGACTTGTTCAAATTGAGCTGGAAATTCTCCAGCGTAGTGGTCGCGGACGATTTGCGCGGTTTTGTGCAGATTGCGACCGCGGGCGTAGTAGCCCAGTCCCGACCATAACTGCAATACTTCATCCACCGGCGCATCCGCCAATGACTTAACGTTTGGGAAACGGCGCATAAACCGCTCGTAGTAGGGAATAACCGTGGTCACCTGGGTTTGCTGCAGCATGATTTCCGACACCCAAACACGGTAAGGGGTTCGGCTTTGCTGCCAGGGCAGATCTTTGCGGCCATGGTCGTCGAACCAGTGGAGTACGGCTTTGGCGAAGTTTTTATGCATCGGTTATTGCGGTACGATTAGGCAATCGATCAGTGATTTCATATTCATCGGTAAGCCGATACCCGAGTTAAAAAAGTTTTTCCAATTTCTCTTTGAGTTTGCGCAGTTCTTCTTCTTTCTTGGCGTCGGCTTTGTCTTTGAGTTTCTGCTCCTGCTCCTTGAGGAGCTGTTTCGCTTCCTCTTTTAGTTTTTCCTGTTCACGTTTTAGGCTCTTTTTGGCGGCTTCGCGTAGCGTACCCTCCCAATCCACGCCGTAGGTGGGCTCAGCAAATGTGCCGCGAAAATGCACCGGGATGCGGGTGCCTTGCAGCTTATCCAAACCGTATTCGATCATTTTATCGGTGGGATTGTGAATTTGGGTGGTGGCCGTATAGCCAATGGTTTCTTTCACTAGGTCCACATTGCCTTCACCAAACACTTCAAAGCGCGCCGATTGCAAATACAGATCTTGGTTATTCACCACGCCGTTGGTGATATTGGCCGTGCCTTTAAGTATACGAAACGCCGTGGTCTTACCGGGATCATCCTTGGGCAAAGCCTTACGCAGGTATTTGGCGTAATCGGCGATGAGTATGTCGGCCAAGTCCAGATATTTGACCACGCCGTTGGCAAAATCAAACTCGACGGTTCCGTTTAGTTGTTGTTTTAGTTCGGACACCCGGTTGCCTTGCGTGGTGATATTGGCCTGCAGGTTGGCGACGCCGGAGACATAATCGTCGCTCATCAGTTCTTTCACCAGCGGGCCGAATTGCACACCCTTCAATACTTCCGACACCGTATACACCGGCGTTGGCTGGCGCACATCCAGGGTGAGCCGGCTGGTGCTGCTGCCTTGATACAGCTGCGCCTGCACGGGATCGGCGCGCAGCACACCATCGGCGGCGTTTACTTTTAAACTCAGTTGCGCCAATTCCACTTGTTTAGCCTTGAGCTGACCCACAGTGAGCGCTCCTTGCACTTTTAAACGACGTAACAAATCCAGCGGCAGCGGGATCGCTTCTTCCTCGGTATTGGTCGGGGCAACCCGTGTCGCACCTGCCGGTGGAGAATCCGGTGTTTCACCGGTCTTCTCCGGCAACGGTGGCGGTAAATAGCGGTCCACATCGATGGCATCCACTTGCAACGCGAATTCGATGCTGGGATCATCAAATTGGGTGACGGCGGTGGCGCCGGTGATTTTAGTATCATCCATCGCGATATTGAGTGGTTTTAGAGCCAAACTGTTCGCTGTGCCCTGAAATTCGGTGGTTAATGCCGCGTGAGTCAACGCCTGGTCATCGGCCATGGCCGGTAATTCGCCGAGCAAACCTTGCCACAGCACCCGGGGATTCAATTCCGCCACCTCAAGCGATCCGTTGAACACGGGATTATCCACTATCTGCTGGGCGTACAGCGCCACTTGCAGTGACAGTTCACCCAGTTGCAGCGAAATAGGGGTAAGCTGCGCGGTTTGTTCGGCCATGGCCAGCCGGCCCTGCAGTTGCGCCGAGGCATTTTGCAACAGCGCGGTTTTAATGGTCGGCGGTAGCATAGGCGCCAAGCCATCGACCAACGCCTGGGCATCCTTAACTTGCCATTGCAGTTGCGCATCGACTTGCGGATCGGCCAGAATTTCCTGCGCCTGTACCGTGCCGCTCAACTCACTACCTAACGCGGCGAGTTGCAACCGGGATACGGTGGCCGTCTGGTTTTCCAAATTCGCATCCACTTGCGCCGCTAACGCCAGTAATAATCGCGGTATAGGCAATAGCGCACCCCCGAGGTCCGCTTCCAGGATCATATCGCGCAATTGGTATTGCTGGATTTTGGGTTGCGCGTCAATGGTGGCTGACCACGTGATCTTTCCCTGCAATTCGGGTTGAGTGGCATTGAAACGAAACGCCAATGTGGTGTGAAATGCCTGCCCCAGTTGCCACTCGCCGGTTTGCACATTCAGTTCGGAAAGCGCGTATCGGGCCTGTGCCTGGCGGTCATCCCAGGTCAGCGCCGCATTGCGGATATCGATTCCCCCGATGTGTAACGCCGCGATGGGCGGGACGCTCGGCGCGGCAGGGCTTGGTTTTTCCGGTGCTCCAGGCGCGGGCTCCGCAGAGGGTGGCGGCGTTTCCCTTGAGGCAATCAAATCATCCCAGTTGCTAACGCCTTGTTCGTTGCGCGCCAGATGTAATTGCAATCCGTGGACCACCACTTTATCGACGACGATTTCCTGCTTAAACAGCGGCAGCAATTTGATTCTCACTTGCACCTCTTGCAGCTGCGCCATGGGTGTATCGCCGAAGCCCGCGGCATTACTGAATTGCAGTGCACCGATATGGGCGCCCAACCAGGGGAAAAACGATTTATCCACCGGCCCGTGGATTTGCAGTTGCCGACCGGTGTGTTTCTCCACGGTTTGCGCCAACCGCTCTTTATAATTGTTTAAGTCGATGTTCACCAGCACGCCGATGGGTATCAGCAGCAGCAACAATACAATACCGACAATCAGCGCGATGATTTTGACGAATTTCATGACTTTTGATTACAGCCGAATTGGTTTAAAGTTAGTCGAACATCAGTGCAGGGTTACTATAGAGAAAAACAAGATAAAAACACAGGACCAAGTCTCCCATGGCGCAGACAAGAATCGAACCGGTGGTATTTAAAAACAGTAGCGGTGATAAATCCACCGATGCTCAATTACACATTACCGTCTTTGACAGCAAAGACAGCACGATTCGCGCATTAAAACGTTTGGGTTTATTTTGGCTGTTGGCGCTGGCGTCGCTACCGATAATCGGCGCCCATTGGGTGCTGGTGCCGGGATTTTTTATCGCCGGTCCCGTTGCCGCCGTGTTGGCATACAAGGTCAAGGAAGTGTTCGATAAGTCCAGCGGCGTGTGCCCGGAGTGCCGGGAATCCATTGAGATAAAGATGGAAGCCAACGAAGCTTTACCCAAATGGACTTATTGCCCCCTGTGCAATACCGCGCTGCATATTTGCCGATTAACTTAACTTAGTAGTGAGTGCTTCAGATGTCCTTGAAACCATGGTTCGCATTATTTCTCGTCGTGATCATGCTCGCTTCAGCAGGGATTAGCGTGGCTTTGTTTCTGCACCAAATGGGGGTATTTAAGTAGTCACAATCACTGCAGCAGAGCATCAGGCAGACTCTGCAAAGCGCTGAGCAACTTGCGCAGCGCCTGGCCGCGGTGGCTAAGTTGATTTTTCACCTCACTGGGCAACTGCGCCGCGGAACAGGCTTGTTCGGGCACATAAAACACAGGATCATAGCCAAAACCACTCTCGCCCACCGGCTCGAACAAGATGCGCCCATCCCAAGTGCCCTGGCAAATGATGGGAGTAGGATCTTTGCCATGGCGCATATAGACCATTAGGCATTGAAACCGGGCGCTGCGTTGGGCTTCGGGCACATCGCGCAAATTGTCCAGTAACAAGCGCAGGTTATCGGCATCGCTGGCGCCCACCCCGGAATAGCGCGCCGAGTAAATACCGGGCGCCCCATGCAAGGCATCCACTTCGATACCGGAGTCGTCGGCAATGGCCGGCAAGCCGGTAAGCTGCGCCGCATGCCGGGCTTTGAGAATGGCGTTTTCCACAAACGTCAGGCCGGTCTCCTCCACATCGGTCACCCCCAGCTGGGTTTGGGGCACGGCGCTGATGTGTATGCCCTCCAACAACTGATTAATTTCCCGTAACTTGCCTTTGTTGCCGCTGGCCAGCACCACGTGTTTGATATCGGAGTCGCTCATGGAGTTGTCTCTATGGGTGAGTTTATGGATTTTCCAAGGCTTGGCGTTGCCGGGCAATCAACGTTTCAATGCCGCTGTTGGCCAGACCCAACATAGCGCTAAGCTCATCGGCGCTAAAAGGGTGACCTTCGGCGGTACCCTGAACTTCCACAAAATGACCGCTATCGTTCATCACCACATTCATATCGGTTTCGGCGTTGGAGTCTTCGGCGTAATCCAGATCCAGAATCGGCACACCTTGATAGATGCCGACGGATACCGACGCCACCTGCCCGCACAGTGGATTTTTGCTCAGTGCGCCTTTTTCCAGCATCCAATGAATGGCATCGGCCATGGCCACATAACCACCGGTGATGGAGGCGGTGCGGGTGCCGCCGTCGGCCTGGATGACATCGCAATCTACGGTAATGATTTGCTCGCCCAGCGCCTCTAAATCCACCACCGCCCGCAACGAGCGGGCGATCAAGCGCTGGATTTCCATGGTGCGGCCGCCTTGCTTGCCTTTGCTGGCTTCGCGGTGCATGCGCTCGCCGGTGGAACGCGGTAACATGCCGTATTCGGCGGTCACCCAGCCTTTGCCGGCGCCTTTGAGCCAGCGGGGCACATGGGGCTCGACACTGGCGGTGCATATGACCTTAGTGTCACCAAACTCGACTAGCACGGAGCCTTCGGCGTGTTTTGTGTAATTGCGGGTCAGTTTGATGGTGCGTAATTGTTCGGGGGCACGGCCGCTGGGTCGCATAGGGGCTCCTTATTAAGGTGTATGTGGGACCAGGATTATACCGCGCCCAGTGAGGGAGTCTACTAAGCGCCAAACTTGTGTTTTTTCTAGACTCGGAATAGGAAATTTGGTATAAAGCGCAGTTCTCGCGCCAATGTCGTTTTTTTAAATGACACGATTGGGGGGAATAGCTCCCGGCGCTCAAGTTTACGCTCATTTTTATAAGCACAGGATCTTTGGAGAGTCAGTCATGTCAAGAGTCTGCCAGGTGACCGGCAAACGGCCGTTAACCGGAAACAACGTGTCACACGCGAACAATAAAACCAAACGCCGGTTTTTGCCCAACCTGCAAAAACACCGCTTTTGGGTGGAGAAAGAAAACCGCTGGGTGAGCCTGCGGGTTTCCACTAAAGGCATGCGCATTATCGATAAATTGGGCATTGACCAAGTGCTCACCGACATGCGCAAACGCGGCGAAAAAGTGTAAAGCTTACACCATAGATTGAGGAAAGCATTATGAGAGATAAAATCCGATTGGTCTCATCCGCTGGCACCGGTCATTTTTACACCACCACCAAAAACAAACGCACCATGCCCGAGAAAATGGAGATCAAAAAATTTGACCCTGTGGTGCGCAAGCACGTGATGTACAAAGAAGCCAAAATCAAATAACGCGTGTTTAATCGAATCCAGAATCAAGCCCGGTTCCACCGGGCTTTTTTGTGCGCTTCGAATCTGGCACGCAAGCTGTGGTTGATTGAGAGAAAATTTATTACTATAAACCTAACTCAAACAGCCATGGCGCGAATTCACCGGCAAGCCGGCAAAACACCCATTTATAAATATTAAGCACAAGGAGTTCGGTATGCGATCCAGCAGCCTTGCAATTTTAGTCAGCGGCGTATTGTTCGGTGCCGCGACCATCAGTGGTACCAGTTCAGCAGCGTCGTTAGACTTAAACCTAAGTAACGAAAGTGCGCAGATCCGCTTCGCTGCCGTCACCGGTGGCACGACCGTAGGGCGCACCGAAGCGTCTATAGGATTTCTTTACACCGAAGACGACGTCTATATATTGGATCTAGGCCTGCTGGTGGTGGATGTGGCGGGCAGTAAGTCGCCGGGATTGGAAATCGGCGTGGGCCCGAAATTATATTTTGGCGACGCGAACAAAGGTGAAGCTATTGCCATCGGTTTAGGCGGACGGTTGCGTTATAAATTTCAAGCTCTACAGCGGCTGAACTTAGGCTTGGAAGGTTATTACGCGCCTGACATCGTGGCCTTTGCGGACGCCGATAATATGTACGAAGTCGAATTTCGCACCGGTTATGAAATCCTACCCACCGCGGACATATACGTTGGTTACCGCCGCATCCGCGCCGAGTTCGACAAGGGTGACGAGACATTGGATGAGTCCATCATGTTTGGATTTAAGATGTCATTCTAATCTTTTTCGCAACTCATTGCTGGCATTGCGAATCGATGAGATTCGCTTAGGCGCTTCGTTCAGTGTCTATTGGAGCGCTTTGAGATTGCCGCGCTGGCGCTCGCAATGACAGTCTCCGGCATACATAACAACCGGTAGCTACCAACAATATTCGTTGACCACTCCGGCCTTGTCTTTGGACACCTTGCTGCCGTCACTGGATAGTATTAATTGGTGACAATGGGTGTCTTGGTCTTGGCCGCCTTTGCTGGTCGGCTGGGCCGTTAGGCTGTAAGTGGTGGCGTCGGCCACTACGGTGATGTTGTAATATCCGTCGCTGGTGGTATGTGTTTGCGGACAGCCTGGAGCGTTGACCGCATCGTGGACGAAGGTGTTGTTGTCCACATAGCAACGCTCCAAACGTTGCGCTGTTTGCGCTAACGCCACTTTGGCGTCGGCGCGACGCGATTTGCGCACGTGTTCGCTGTAATTAGGTACGGCTATCGCGGCTAACACCGCAAGAATCGCCACCGTTACCATCAGTTCAATTAACGTAAATCCCCTGTGTGCGCCCTGCCTGTTTCCACTCCGCATAGTTACCTCATTTTTTACTGGTGTGCGCTTTGCGCAACGTACAAAAGTTAAAAAGGTGCGGGTTAGACCCGCACCTTTTGCCCCTCAGCTACCCCATAGCTCCTTAATTCAGAATTAGTTGTTGGTGAGTTCGCGCCAGAAAGTGCGTTGCATGATTTGCCCGAAATCCAGCTCTTTGCCGCATTCGGCACCGACACACAGCACCGGGTCAGGCGCCACTTTGCCGGTGGGATCATCGGGAAACAGTACCATTGGTGTCGGCGGAATGCCGGCACGTGCCAACTCATCGGAACGGTCCGACGCGGTCAACTCAGAATCCAAACCCACTTCATCCAGATTCAGTACCGGCGTGGCGTCGTAAGCGCTGACGACATACATACGCCCCTTGCCTGTACCCGCCGAGCAGTTGGTGCTGCTGCTGACCGGCTCAAAGCTGGTAAACAAGATTTGGTTGTTTACGGTCAGGCTTTCCGCCAGGACTTTTTCGCCGCTATTGGGCAAGTCCATAAACCAACCATTGTGAGTATCCCATAGGGACGACCGCGCGGTGGCTTGCTCGGAAGCGGTGCCTTCGCCGATGGTGTTATCAGTGGCATCGTACAGATTGCTTTCGGTGATCTTGGTATAGCTGCTCGGTTTGGAGTAAATATCCGTGGAGCGGATCATATAAAAGCGGTCTTGCACTGCGGTGTTCAACGGATGGGCGCGCCAACCGGAACCCAGGGCGATGGCCAGATATTTTTGCGTCCCATTGCGCATGATGGACACGTCCGGGGCGTAATAAAACCGCCGGTTGTTGGCCGCATCGTTACCGCCCGTGGCGTTTAAGGCCAAATCCGCGATCACGCCGCCGCTCACCAACGAAGACGCCGCGTTACCGTTATTGATGTCAAATCGCCACAACTGTCCGCCCATATCGGCGACGAACATTTGGTCGGCCAAGCCATCTTGATTGATGTCGATGATACGGATATCCGCGGCAATGCTGTAATTCATATCGGCAAACGACTGAGTATAGGTGCCGTTGGGATCGATGGTGGCCCCGGCGGACCACAACAAGCTGCCGGTATCGGCATCCACGATATACACCGCGCGGCCTTGGCTGTCTGCGGAGCGGGTGGTTTTATCATCTTGATCCGGGTCGTACCCACCGGCGAAGATGAGCACATGTTTTACGGCACCGTTGATATTCACCGCGGTTTTTACCGCACTGGACCAGGTCTGCCCCAATTCCAGAAAACTGTCGGCGCCGCCCTGAATAGTCCACTTAAGCTGGGGCGCATTCGGATTGGTCACATCCAATGCGTAATAATTGCGCCCACCGCGGCGCATAGCCACATACAGATACACATGATCACCGCTGGCGGCATCGATAATATGATCGCCGTTCACATCTTTCACCCAATAAGTGATGGGACCGTCCAATCCGTAGGGCAGATTGGCGCCTTCGGAATTTTCAAAGAAAGTATTCAAGTTGGGCAGCAGTTCCGGCGGAATAAACGCGAATTTCTCCGAGCCGTCGCTGGTGTCGATGGCATGCAGATAACCTTCATTGGTGCCGAAGAACACGATGTTTTCCTGGGCGCCGCTGCTGCCGCCGTAAGTCATCACCACCGCTTGCGAGTGCAAAGGCGCCCCGATTTGCTGGCGGGTTTCATTGAAATTCTTGTCACCATCCCAGTCTTTTTTGTCCACACCGCTGGCCCACTGCAATAACTCGGTGCGATGTTCATCGGTTTCGTTCTCAATGCCCAGCATGGTTTTATCGATGGCGGCGTTGGTCTCGCTCACTCGATTGGTGGCGTTGGCTAAATTATTCGATGTGCCGGTGTAGGTGTATACCTTGCGCGAACTGGTTAGTTGTGCGGCCGCACCGCCTAACTCGACTTTATTGCCATCGGTAGCGCTGGACCAGAAGCTTTTCGAATTGCTGGCGAAAAAGCCCGTGGCCGCATCCACCGCCGGATTGTCATTGGAATCCACGATAATCGCGGGATTGCCTTTGATTTCGTAGCGCTTGAGATTACCCGGCCACTGCGGAGATCCTTCCGGTTTGAAAACGGAAAAATAGATATCGTTTTGATGAGTCAAACGGTTGAACTGGTTCACCGTGGCGCCCGGCGACACAAAGGTGGTGTCGGTGTTCAATATGGAGCGGAAGATGTTCTGAAATACCAGCGTCAACTCGTCTCCGGTGGCGGCTTCGTAGTAATTACCATCGCCTTCAGTGGCCAGATCTTGCAAAAAATCGATGGCGTTGGCGTTGCCACCATCGTTTAAATTGAATCCGATGGTGTAGGTTTTAATGAATTGATCGCCGTTCAACGTGCCGTGTTGGTCCGAGTTTGCCAGCCAGTTCACCAACTCACGGCCGCAAGCTTCGCCACCGCTGTCGGGAGTGCATGACGTTTCGCCGGTCAGCGATTTGACTCGCGAGATGGAGTTATTGTGATTGGCTTCGCCGTCGGTAAGCAGCACGATGTGATTGGTTTGGCATACATCTTCAATCGGTGTTTTGTATTTGGGCGAACCCGTAATGGCCTCGGTGGCGCACGCCGATGAATTCAACGTGTCGTCCGTGCAACCTGCCGCGCGCGATAGCGTTCCGCCGGTATAAGAATCCGGGTGACTGACGCGCCCGTAGGTGGTTTGTGCGCCGCGGGATTTG
>Ga0209536_100000526_pt1 | contig 61777 bp, 39 predicted proteins | sample DeeMarSeWOR28_12_FD_187461 | JGI IMG/M metagenome (GOLD analysis project Ga0209536, IMG submission 187461) | Marine sediment microbial communities from White Oak River estuary, North Carolina - WOR-2-8_12 (SPAdes) (version 2) | ecosystem: Environmental > Aquatic > Marine > Intertidal zone >...
CGGGGCCATATCGGCGCTGTTTTTCTAGTTCCAAGCCCTTGATATACCATCCATATGCGGAATTCCATTGGAATTTGGGATTGGGTTCAATGGGTCGTTTAACCAGATGGGTTGGGTGTTCAGGATACTGGAATCTCAAATGATTTCCGAGATTCAGTGCCCATTCCATAGGCATCCCGTTAACCAGAGCCAAAGATTTCATTTCAAGCGGTTGGAGTAGTATGAGTTCCTTCTGGATGACCTGGCCTTGTGCTGTAATAATGAGGGTATCATGAATCGGTTTCAGTGCACTGATACGGAGGGTGGTCTTGTTGTTATCATCCTGCAAATTCAGAACCGCCTTTTCAGAGGCACTCACCATACCTCCAGTTTTCACCAGTGGAAACCACATTTCACTCGTGACATCGGCATCGTGAGCTAAAAACTCCCGGTGTTTGAAAGGTGTTGAGGTGCTGCTGCTCCCAGCCTGGTTGAATAGTTTGCCTGATTGAAATTCAATATATTGACCATCATTATCGGTGAGCAGGTTTTCCCATATCATACCCTGTCTTGAAAGCCCCCATATCCAAAGTTTCTTGCCCGGCTTGTCACTGAATGAAGACCGGTGTGCAAATCCAAAATCATCGTCATGCCAGTAGCCACCAAAAAAATTCGCTGAACTATTGATCACATGGTATGATTTATAAGATCCAAAGTTGTTATTTTCGTAGAAACGTATGTCTCGTCCATTTTCAATAGGCCAGCTTCCGGGTTCTCCACCATGCCCGATATAATTTTTCCCGGGATATATGAATTCCAGGCTTCCGGATGCTTTGGCGGCTGCATTCATCCAGTGGTAGTAGGAGGTAGGAAGAGGTGTTAAATTAAACCAGGATGTCCTGGTTAAGACATATCCCTGGTCGGCCGCTAACCTGATTTCCACATTCCATTTCGTGCGGGAGGCCAGGTCCAGTGTTCCAACGATACATGAAATACTGCCATCGTCATTTTCCCGGATAACATAATCCACCGGGGAGGCGCATGAAGGTGCATGGCCGATGGCTCCGAAATTATACTCCAGGCCGCCTGAAGTCCAGGGACCACGCATGGCCACATCACGGAATTTTACCACGTGGTTGTAGTATAAGAATGCGCCACCAGACGATTTTTCAATAGCCCCCCATAGTTTCCCGCCGATTTCGGGAGTAATGGTAACATGGATATAATCGTTTTCGATTTCGATCAGTTTCCATGATTTTTTTATCGGCGTGGCAGTATAGCCATCAAACCTGAAATAGGGGTATATGATACCTGGATTGGGTACCGGGTTGGGATCACTGAACGGATAGGTGGTCAGCTCAGTCAGCCGCTCATGAACAACTACTTCCTGTGCCTTTAAAGACGGTAAAATATAAATCAAGCAGCCTGCTAAAATGAATAACCTCCTTATATATGTCATTAGTTTTTAGTTGGTTATGGATGAAATGAGTAGTCCGGTACTCTTGAAAAAAAGGTTTACTGGTATGACAATAATTCCAGCATCTGTCTTCTAACCGACCTGAAAGTACCAATATCGGTTTCATACCGGTTGAATGCAAATACTATTTGGTTGGCCAGTTGCATGGCTTTTTCTTCATCTTTCACTGAGAGCATTCTCAGCAATTCATAATCGACGATTCCATCTCTCATGGCTTCCAATCGCAACGAGGGATATACCTGACGCTCCCCGGGATATATAATCCATGCATCTCCTGCGGGCATGATATTTCCCGACTCTAGTATGATACCGGAGGTTTCATTATATGGATCGCGGCTATGATTCCAATGATTCAACCCCCAGTGCAAATAACCACTGGCGTTGTACTTGAAATTAATCCAATGGAGTAAACGGGTTTTAATTAGGGGTTGGTCAATAAATCGATTGGCATATTCACCCTTTGGACTCAGACATGTATAGAACCAGATTTCATCACCTTGTTCACGGCGTTGATTATAGAATTCATGATCGATGTGAAAAAAATCAAGTTGTGGCACCCAGATGGAGATGCTATTTTCCAGTTGACTGCTATGGCAGGCCTCAATGATGGGTATGTCCGGTATCAATTTTCTGATAAAGTTTGATATTTCAATGTAAGAATCGACATTGGGATCGATGGGTTCATCTGCAATGTGTTGCATATAGATATCTTGCCAGTGGTGGTCCTGGAGGACTTTTGACAATTCTGTAAAGAATGTGGTGTAAAAGATCCTGGCGGTGTCGCTGGATATCTCAAATTTTTCCAGGATGATACTATCGGATTTCTCCACCGGAACAAACACCCGGAAAGGGCTGGTCCAGGTACTTTCCCGCGTTCCAATATGGCCTCCTTCGATGCGACCCAAAACACCTTCTTCGGAAAATATTTCTACGGTTTTTATGAACCTTGTGAAATCGATATGGAAATCCAGACTATCCCCGATCACATATTCAGCCAATTGCAGCGGAGAAATCAATGCCACATTTTGCCTGTACTGAGCCATTTGCCGGGCCAGGGTTCGGGTCAGATCCCAATACCTATCAGAATAGGGTTCTACATCTTTTCCATTGTTCATGTATGAAAATGCATAACCAAACCAATTGGTAACCCACAGCGAGGTACGATCAATTACTGGAGAATACACCTGGACCTTCAATTCCCTCGTTTCCCTGAAACGCCTCAGGCCTGATTTTCCTTTGATGGTGACCTTTCCTGTATAGGTGCCGGGTTCCGTGTTCTTCAAGATTGGGATTCGGATCCAAATGGGTAGTGTTTCATACGATCCGATTGTCCTTCTTTCATGGACGATAATCGGATCGGGGAAAAACCCTGATACGGAATGCAGCCGGTCTGTTGCAGGTTCGAGCGCCTTTCTGCCGAACCTGACAAAATCAACAAATCCCGATTCGGGTATACCAAGTTGCGTTTCACCCGGAGGCTCAAGTTCCACCTCGAACATCAGATCATGCATCGGAACAGGCGTCCTGAATGCAAACTGGAATGTGGCGTGCTCTCCCCTGGCAACATGGGCTGCAGCTTCTGCATCAGGGAAAAATGCAGTCTCTTTAAATATCTTTTCAAGCGGGTCCACATATGTGAATACCAACTCGTTTTTTATGTATCTGTGGTTGCAGGAAGCAAACAGAATAAAGAATGATACGAAAGTTCCTTTAAATAAATTGAAAAGTGGTTTTTTCATATACGAGTGTTTTATTGGTCTGAAAATATTCACTTTAGCTCATCACATGAATTGGAAGATATCTTATTCAAAAACAGTAGTTCATTAATCGTGTGTAAAATGGGGATCTATGGGTCGTTTTCCGTTATCTGTTTTAAAAATATCTAATTTGAGGTCCAGTCCTCCAAGATGTTGAAAATATTCTGCCCGCAGCTTATGAAAACCTTTTTCCAGAGCCACGGACCCGTCTACCTTTATGTTCCCGTGAATGCCATCATTATCTATCAGGAGTTGATCATCAATATACAGTCTGCTTCCATCGTCGGATCCCAAAACAAAGGTGTAGATACCGGTTTCCTGTAAATTCAAATACCCGTTAAATACCAGTCCAAAATTTTCGTTAATCGGCGCTCTATTGAGGTCTACCCGATTCGATGAAGTGGATTCTGATGTAGTGAGGCTGTCAAAATCGGGTAATGATGCCCATGCCCCCCTGTAGATATCGACTTGTAATGCGTCCTTTTTCCCATATTCAGTTAGGGCCTGCCATGGATCCACTTTTTCAATGGAATATGTCACCACACGACTCCTCTTGCCCTGACCCCAGGCAGCAAAGGTTTTAAGAATGGTGGACTCATTCAATACCAGTTGTCCGTTGTAAACGGATGAATTTTTATCTGGTTCAGAACCGTCTGTAGTATAATACAGGGTTGAACCAGCTCGTCCGGTGGCCAGATGAACCTGGTAGGTATTCAGAAAGATACTGACCTGGTTTTCAAGACGCGGGGGTGTATACCCTTTATTTGCCATGAATAAGGCATATGGATCAACTTTGGGCAAGCGGTCATAGGTTAACAGCCCATTGGTTTCAGTTTCTACATCGGTTGTCTGGGTATATACAGCAGCACTCAATCCCTGGTTCACATAAGCATGTATCGAAGTATAAAATGATTCATATAATTCGAGAAGTTCGGTCGTATCCGGCATATTTCTGTACCCCCAGTTTTGTTCCTCCCAGGTATGACCCGGAACGGGGTATCCCAGGCCGCCAAATTCACCCAGGGCTATGGCCCTGTTTTCCTGAAGATCCGGGATTACCGGTTCGGGGTAATTGTGCAGATCCAGCACATCACCAACACCACGATCGGTCCATCCACTGGCATTATTCACGAGCCTGGTTGGATCGATGGATTTTATGAGCCTCACAATATCAGGTGTCTTGAATTGGCCCCATCCCTCGTTGAACGGTACCCACATAATGATGCTGGGATGATTGATTTTTGTTTCAATCATGCGGCGAAGTTCCAGTTTGAACTGCTCTTCCGATTTTTCTGACCGGATCAGATCGGCATCTCTGGATCCGATATAGGTGTCTCCACTGGGCATATCCTGCCATACAAGAAGTCCCATTCGATCGCACCAGTAATAAAAACGTCTGGACTCAATTTTTACATGTTTTCGCAACATATTAAAACCGAATTTTTTGGTCATTTCCAGATCGAACTGCATGGCCTCATCGGTGGGTGGTGTATACAGACCGTCTGGCCAGAATCCCTGGTCCAGCGGACCATTCTGGAATATAAATGCATTGTTCAGAAACATCCGGGTATATCCATCTTCATCAACACCCAGGGAAATTTTCCGCATGCCAAAATAGCTGCTCACTGCATCAATGATCTCACCGTTTCTTAAAAGCTGAATTTTCAAATCATACAGGTTTGGATTATCAGGTGACCAGAGATGGGGCTCCTCAAGGAATAACACACCGGAATCATCCGCATCCATTTCCATTGATTGGATCTCTACACCGTTAAATTCTGCTACTGCTCTTATGATATCCCCTTCTTTAACATTCGTAATCCGACATGATAGTCCAAGCGCCTTATCATCAATATGCGGGATCATTCGAATGCTTTCAATGCAGGTTTCCGGAACAGGTTCCAGCCACACTGTTTGCCAGATGCCACTGGAGGGTGTATACCATATCCCTCCTGGATTGGTAACTTGTTTGCCACGAGGTTGCGAGCTTTTATCGGTGGGATCCCATACCAATACCACCAGATCCTGTGTGGATCCCTCGATAAGGAATTCCGTAATGTCAAAACGAAACGGATCGTAACCTCCACGGTGTATGCCTACCATGTTGCCGTTTAACCAGACGGTCGTTTCCCAGTCGGACGCTTCAAAATGTAACAGAATCCGGTTGGTCCCCCATTTTTCAGGCGTCTTAAATGTGGTGTTATACCATAGGTTTTGATCTTCCCGGAGTCTCCTCTGAACACCTGAGAGCGCGGATTCAACCGGATACGGAACCAGAATGTGACCATCCCAGTCTTCAGGTTTTTCTTCCTCAATCGAGCGTATGGCATATTTCCACAATCCATTCAGGTTGTGCCAGTCATCTCGCTTCATTTGGGGCCTGGGATATTCCGGCCAGGGGTTTTCTGATTGCACGGCATGAGCCCATTTGGTTGCAATGGGTATGGGTTTCATCGCCCAACGGACATCCGGAGTTTGACATGATTCAAGATTATAAACGCATGCCAGGAGTAAAATTTGTATGGACAATGATAATGTAATGTATGATTTCATAGAATGTATAGGATTCAATAATGATTAAAAAATATTCGATTCAGGAACAAAGTCGAAGGGCAGATCTTCCGCCACTTTTTCATTCGCCCAGTGTCCGAAAAAGATCAGACTGGCCGGGTCGTATAAGTACCCATTCGTATGAAATATAATATTGGGCTTCAGCATCTTAATCCAGGAATCCTGTGTAAAATATACCAGGTTATCGAACTGGTCTCGGTTTGGATTATAGTAGGGCTCTTTATCAAACCGGACAAACAAATAATAACCAAAGGCCAGCCGGCGCTCAAAATGCCGGCTTCCCGGTTCAATCAACACCCCAGAGGAGAACACCTGCTGCACCTGATCGGCATTTGGCTGGGCATTCATAACTTTGGTAATAAAAAATCCTTGTTCGCGAAAATCATTATTTACCAGCGTCGCCAAAAAATGTCTGAACGATCCGGTGTATGCCAGATAGCGGTTGATCTTCCATTTTCTGGCCTCTGCTTCATTACGCGGTTCCATCGGTTCATACCTGGGTTTTCCCAGATACATACTGGATCCATCTCTGTACACTTCGAATTGTTCAAGCAAGTAATATATCTTGTATCCCAGAGCCTGATTTACAATGACCAGATTATCATACGCAATGGCAAACATGGCGCGGGAATTGGGATCAATTGAGAATCTGAGCACCTCGGGATTTTCGATGATACATTCACTGGCATATGCTGAGGTGCCCAGAAAATATCGTCGGAAGGTTTTGTAGTGTTGCTTCCTTTTATTCTTTCCTCTGCGGTCTGTGACCTGCACTTCATCGATGGGGATCTCTGTTTCCGCCAGGTTAAAATTGAATTCCAAACCAGCCTGGTCAACATGGATTTGTTTTATCTGGCTATGAAATCCAACGAATGAAACCACCAGAGTATGTTGACCGTACGGTACTTTCTCGAGCGTATAAATGCCCTTTTCATCGGTAATATCACCTATGGTGGTATTGGAAATATACACTGTTGCAAATGGGAGGGGCATACCTTCATCATCCAATACCTGACCTGTAATTCTTGCTTTCGCCTCCTGTTGATGCCAGCATGAGAGCCCATCCAATAGATACTCGGAATTATGGATATGCGCTGAGTCAAGACCAATAATCAGTGCCAGAAGGGGATATATGTACGCCGTTTCTATTATCATTTTACAGGGCAGATCATTTCCGTCCTTTCGCCATCATGATTACATCAGATCTGGGCCAGGTTGCGGCATTGAAGTATGAGTAAATCTAATAAACTTTAGTGAAAGAAACCGGCCCGGCTCTATTTTTAATCATTTTTTTGAGCAGGCTCATGATCCCTTCATCGAGTTTACAAATGATGAGGAACATCATATGATTTAAAGATTTAAACCGTAATTTTGTATTTCGCAGGTTTTGGTACCTCCTGTTAAATTATGAGGCATGATCTTTTGGATGGAAGGTGCAAAATCCTGGTGTTCCCCTTTCAAAACCAATACCGATTAATCCATTATGAAGAAAAAAATTCTTCTTATCTCGATTTCTTTACTTGTTGTACTTCTTGGAACATATATTATTATTCGATTCTTTGAAGGTCCGGTATTTAAATCATCCGATTTTATAACAGCCTTTGTGGAACGCGGATCCGTCATGCAGACCGTTCCAACCAGAGGTATCGTAGAACCCGGTAGTGAAGTATTACTTCTGAGCCCGGCATCCAGCCTTATCAAGGAAATTCAAAAAGAACCGGGTAGTCATGTCGATGCTGGGGAGGATATCCTGGTCCTGGATCCGGGTCCGATAGAAGAAGAAATTGAAGGCATCCAGGACCAACTCAAGATAATGGAGAACAATCTTCAAAAAAACCTTTTGAACGCCAGGACCATACGGGTCGACCTGGATTACAATATTGAAGTGAAGAAATTAACCATTGCTTCCCTGAAGTCAGAATTGGCTGATCAGGAGCAATTATTGTCAGTCGGAGGGATCTCACCAGCCCGCTTTGAGAAAACCAAACAGGAGTTGGCACTGGCGGAGAAAGACCTGGAAACCATCACCGAAAAGAATTCCATTCGTTTAAAACAGCTGGAGGCAGATGAAGCTGGCTTAAGGCTTCAAATTGATCTTCAGGAAAAGGAATTGACGACAAAAGAGGACCTCCTTTTAAAAATGACCATTAAAGCGCCTTCTGCCGGCATCATCTTAGAAATAAATGGAAGAAAAGGTGAAAAAGTAAATACAGACCGGTTACTGGTCCGTATGTCCGATCTCTCTGCCTATAAAATTAGGGGATCGATAAACGACAAAAATGCCGGTGTCATCCAGACCGGGGGATCGGTCTTTGCCGTTATTGATAACGAGAAATTATGGGGTAAAATCGGCACCATCAGTCCCGTTGTCCGGAATGAAAAACTGGAGTTTGATGTCTACCTGGAACAAAGTAATCATCGTAAGCTTTTACCCAATTTATCGGTTGATCTGATGGTGGTTATTGAAAAAAGGGACAGTGTTCTGCGCATTGAAAAAGGACCTTTGTTTGACAATGGATCGTCACTCGAGACCTATGTAATAAAGAATAATATGGCCGTTCTCCGAAGCATTTCAATTGGGTTGACAGGAAATACCTATGTGGAGATCCTTTCAGGGGCTTCGGAAGGAGACGAATTGATCATTTCCAATGTACCTGCTTTTAAGAACTTAAAAGAGGTAGAGTTACAATAAATACACGATTTTGTTATGAAAAAACTGAGAAGCATTCTCATTCTGGGATTATTTACATTCCCAGCCGTTATACTGTGGTCGCAGGATTCGACAAGAGTCCTTTCATTGAGTTTACGGAATGTGGTCGACCTGGCCATCGAAAAATCATCATCAGTGAAGTATGTTCAAAACAGAAATGTGAACTATTACTGGCGCTGGCGAAATTTCAGGGCCAGTTTCAGACCCCGCCTCACTCTTACAGGTGATTTGCCAAATTATTCGCATACCACCAATCCGGTCGTTCAGCCGGATGGGAGTATTGAATTCAGGCAGATCTCGCAGCTTGGTGCGTCCGCTAATGTGGCCCTATCACAGTTGATACCCCAAACGGGGACATCCATTTATGCAGCCTCATCCTTATACGGAATCCAGGATTATTATAATAAAACGGTCAATTTCTCAGGGAGCCCTTTCTATATTGGATTTGTTCAACCCATTTTTGCTTATAATTCCAGTAAATGGGCAAAACGGACTGAGCCCCTGGTATACGAAGAAGCACAAAAAGAATTCATTGAGTCCATTGAAGAGATTTCGTATAATGCGACCAGCCGATTCTTCAGATATCTAAGAATTCAAACCAATTACAACCTGGCTGAAAATAACTTGAAAAACAGTCGGGATAATCTGAAAATTGCAGAGGTAAAAATGGAGCTCGGACAGATCTCAGAAAATGATTTCGCACGGATACAGCTCTCGGTATTCAATGCCCAGAAAGCTCTGAATAAGGCCCAAATGGATCTTAAAAATGCAGACTTTGAGTTGAAATCATACATTGGACTGGACCAGGATTTAAAGATATCTCTGGGCATACCCCTGGATATGACACTCTATAATGTGAGTCCACAAAAGGCTTTGTCTGAGGCGGTTTCTAACCGGAAAGAAACCCCTGAGTTTTATCGTCGGCTGGTTGAAGCTGATCGTGAACTCATCCAGGCTAAAAGAAGCAATGGGCTGAATGCAACCCTCAGGGGTAGCTTTGGCCTTTCTAACAGTGCTGAGAATATGGCAGGCATATACCAAAATCCTGAACGCCAGCGGGAAGTTCGCCTCTCATTAGCCATCCCGATTCTGGATTGGGGACGGTCTGCTTCACGTGTAAAACTTGCAGAATCTCGCCGTGAGCTCGTTCTATATGATGTTGAACAAGATCGTTCAGATTTTGAACGGGGGGTGGTTGTGCAGGTTGAGCAATTTAATTTGTTGAAGGACCAGTTAGAGACCGCCCGGCAAGCCGATAAGGTAGCCGAAAATGGTTACCTGATTTCATTAAAAAAATTCCAGAACGGGGAAATCAGTATCACCGACCTCAATATTTCATTGCAGGAACGTGAATCTGCCAAGCGCGATTACATTTCATCCATAGAAGATTATTGGGAGTCTTATTACATGATCCGGATACTCACATTGTATGATTTTGAATTTAACGAAAAGATATTCTATATTAATCCCATGTTGGATCAAAATGTTGAGTCGGTTCAAACGGATCAAACTGTGAATTTGGGAGCCATGTTTGATTGATTCCTGAAATGAAATATTTATTGTTAAATTCAAAACCTACGAAAACAAACAGAACGCACAATGGAACATACCCCACATGAATTATCTGCAGCAAAATGGGGCGATATTCAGGGCATAAAATACCAGCTGGCCATATTACCCTGGGGTGCCACAGAGGCCCATAACTACCATCTGCCATATGGCACAGATACTTTGGAAGCCCAATATATTGCCCATGAAGCCGCACATAAAGCCAATCAGAAAGGCGCCAAGATTTTGGTTTTACCGGCCATACCATTTGGTGTCAATACGGGCCAGATGGAAATTCCGGGTACGATAAATATGAATCCAAGCACTCAAACATTTGTACTTCGCGATATTATTGAGTCACTTGATCACCAGTCTATTTCACGGCTGGTTATATTGAATGGTCACGGAGGGAATGACTTTAAACCTGCAATCCGTGAATTATACCAGGAATTTCCAGATGTATTGGTGGCGAACGTGGACTGGTTCAAAACGGGTCAGCCAGAACAGTTTTTTGAGGAGGTGGGCGATCATGCAGGAGAAATGGAAACCAGCATCATGCTTCATATTGCCGGGGATATCGTATCACCTCTTGAAAAGGCTGGTAAAGGACAATCAAAATCATTCCAAATACAGGGTTTTCGCAATGGATGGGCCTGGACACCAAGGCAATGGACAGCAGTTACGGAGGATACAGGTATCGGTGATCCTTCAAAAGCGTCATCAAAAAAAGGAGAGAAATACCTGTCCAGACTGACCGATCTTCTGGCAGATTTCTTTTTTGAGTTTTCTGAAACGGAACGGGACCTGTTGTATGAATAAGGTGTCCCATAATGATAACAATCTAAATAAACTTATAACAATTTAAAAATGCAGCACAAAGAAAGACTCAAGCGGCGTGATTTTGTAAAACGATCGTTGACATCAGCATTGGCTTTGACAATTGTTCCGAGACATGTCTTGGGTGGCCCCGGGATCACACCACCAAGCGATGAACTGACCCGCGCCATCATTGGCGTTGGAGGCATGGGACGCGGTCATATCAACTATACCGGTGCCCGGTTGCTCGCTGTATGCGATGTGGATAAAAACCATCTGGCCTTGGCCATCCGGCAGGCCGGTGGTAATGTACGTGGCTATGAAGATTACAGGGAGATATTACTGCGGAAGGATATCGATATTGTACATATTGCAACGCCACCTCACTGGCATGGTATTATGGCGGCCGAAGCCGCACGCGCAGGAAAGGATATATGGTGTGAAAAGCCCATGACCAGAACCATTGGAGAAGGCCAAAAAGTAATACAGGCCGTTCAGGAAAACGATCGTATTTTCAGATTGAATACCTGGTTTCGTTTTGCTGATACATTTTATGGACTCGGGACTACCGTTAAACCCGTTAAGAAGCTGGTGGAGAGCGGAATATTAGGATGGCCATTGAAGGTAACGATCAGTGGGATCACAGGATTTAACTGGAAATTTTACTGGAGTGGAGACACCAACCTCAAACCAGAACCAGTGCCCCCTGAGTTAAATTATGATTTTTGGCTTGGACCGGCACCCCATAAGCCCTATAATCCAGAACGGGTCCATTCCAAGTTCCGGGGGTACTGGGATTATGATGGTGGTGGCCTGGGTGACATGGGACAACATTATCTGGATCCCGTCCAATATTTTATTGGTAAGGATCATACCAGTCCGGTACGAATTGAAGTGGATGCCCCACAACAGCATTATGATGCAGTGAGTTCCTGGCGACGGATCGAGATGACCTATGCAGATGGCTGTCAGATTATTCTGGATGGTATAAATGCGGATAAGCATGCGGCATTTATAGAGGGACCAAATGGAAAACTTTTCAAGGGATTTAAATCCGATATACCTGATCTGGAAAGACAGCTTGCAGAATTTCCTGATCCAGAACCCCAGCTTGATGATTTTCATGACGCTGTTCGGACCAGAAAAAAGTTTGCCCTGAATGAAGTAAATGGCCACCGGTCGTGCACACTGGTTAATTTGGGCAAAATTGCACTGAGGGTGGGGCGGTCCCTGGATTTTGATCCCGAAAACCAGGTATTTATTGAAGATGATGGAGCAAATGCACTCATTCACCAACCAATGAAAGCGCCCTGGAGTATCTAATCCGGAATAAAAATGGAATCCGAAAAATTGTAAACAATGAAGAAAATAAAATATTGCTTTTCCACACTTTTATTATGCCTGCTCATTCATACAACACCTTCAATATCGCAGGAGCGGACATTTGAAACCATCGTGGCTGATGTACTCAATGAAATGCCGGCACGCGATCAGAACCATCTGATCGTCTTAATGGAAGACCTGGCCGGCACAGGTCAGGCCGGCGTGGAGAAACTGATATCAATGATCATTCCTGCAGAGCATGATGGGAATGATTCAAAGGTTCGTTATGCATTGGGAGGACTTGCATTCTACTTATCTGAAAACAATTTAAATGCACAAAAGCAATGGTTTACGAGGACCCTGGTGGAAGCGTTAAAGACCTACCCTTCTAAAGAGGTTAAAGCCTATCTTATGGGATTGCTGCAGATTGCCGGGACCAGTTATGCTGCTGCGCAGCTGGCTTCACTGGCAAACGATCCCGAATTATGTGACCCGGCCGTCCGGGCACTGGTTGGAATCCATACCCCTGAAACTGAACAGCATCTCATTTCAGCCTTGAGGACAAAAGATGTGGTAGCAAAAACTGCGGTGGTGCAAGGATTGGGAGACTTCAGATCCAAAAATGCCGTAACAAATATCAGGAAAATAAAGCTTAATTCTGATGATTACGGTCTTAAGAAGGCCTGCTTGTATGCACTTTCAAATATTCCTGACCCCGGCTCTGAAGGCCTATTGAAATCGTCCGCAGAAGCTGTAAAATTTCAGTATGACCCAACAAATGCCACCGGGTCATTCCTGCGATTTATTGACCGGATGGGAGAGACCGGGGAACCGGAAGTGGCAATGAAATTAAGCCGGTACCTGATAGAAAATTGCCTTAAACCTGAAAATATGCCGTCCAAAATAGCAGGATTGAACTTGCTTGTGAAATACGGAGGTGAGGAGGTTTTCGATGATCTTCTCATGGCCGTGGACCATCCGAAGAAAAAATTCAGGGCAGCGGCTTTAAAACTGGCTCTTTCATACCGTGGCGAATCATATACTGAAGCATGGATTAAAGAACTTAAGACGTCTGATTCTTCAGTGAAGGATGAAATTATAAGCATGCTTGGTAAACTAAATGACCCGTTGGCCCTGGAAGCGATTCTTTCTGAACTGGATCATTCCGATGAATCAGTGCGGCATGCAGCCCTGGTCGCTGCCGGAAGAATCGACCCTCAAAAAACTCTTGAGATTATTGTTGGAGAATTACAACATGAGAATCAGGATATGGAACTGATCGCTGAGATTATCCGATGGTTAAGAACGGATGATGGGTCAGGCATCCTCTATGAAAATTATACGACATTCACTCCAGCCGCCAAGTCCATGGTTCTGCATTACCTGACTGAGAAAAACGTACCTGAATTGTGGGCGTTAGTCTTCTCCGAGACGAGTAACATGAATTCAGAGATCAGCAACACGGCATTTGAATGCCTGCCCACATTGGCCGGTCCCAACCACCTGACGGATATACTCAACCTGATGAAAATTGATGCATCCAGTCCCAATCTGATCCATGTGCAAGAAGCTGCCATTGCGTCTCTTCAGGAATATAAACCACCACAAAGAGGTTTTTCCATACTGATGACGGCCATGGATGAAGCGGATTCAACTGAGACGGTCAAGTATCTTCCAATCTTTGCTGGTATCGGCGGAGCGGACGCATTGGATATCATATATCATGAATTTACCAGTGGTACTCCGGGTGTACAGGAAGCCGCCTTCTCTGCCCTGAGTGAATGGAATACACCAGATGCGCTTCCCATTCTTTTTCTAATTGGAAAGAATCATGAATCATATCGTGATGAAAGCGTTTCAAGTTATGTTAACAGCCTGATCCGATTTAATTTAACCGATGATCAGAATCGATTGTATCTAGAGAAAATATTTGACCTGGCCAATACGACTGAGCTAAAACAATTCATTCTCCAAACCATGGGCCGGGTCAGGACCTTTCAATCCATGATGTACGTGGCGCCTTATCTTCACAATCCCGACCTGGAACAAACGGCCGCACGTGCGTTGATGAATATCGCTCTACCTTCAGGCGATTATTCTGGCCAACCAGGTCAGTATACCAGGCAATGCCTGCAGCAGGTCATGAACGTGCTGACTGGTGAGGAGAGCGATTACGATAAAGCAAGGATTGAAACATTCCTTTCTGAAATGCCCCAGTCGGAAGGATTTGTCTCCATGTTTAACGGAACCGACCTACAGGGTTGGAAAGGTTTGGTGGGGAATCCTGCCTCACGGGCTTCAATGAACGCTGAAGAGCTGGCTGAAGCACAGGCTAAGGCGGATTCCACCATTAAAGAAAATTGGGATGTCCGGGATGGCATGATTGTTTTTAACGGAAATGGGCAGAACCTGGTTTCGGTAAAAGATTATGCAAATTTTGAGATGCTGGTGGACTGGAAAATATCAAAGAATGGTGACAGTGGTATTTATCTGCGCGGTACGCCACAGGTGCAAATATGGGATACCTCACGAAGGGATGCCGGAGCCCAGGTAGGATCAGGAGGTCTTTATAATAATCAATTACACAGGAGTACCCCACTGTTGGTAGCAGATAATCCGATCGGCGAATGGAATACGTTCAGGATAAAAATGGTGGGAGAACGGGTAACGGTATTTCTGAATGGTGAACTGGTTGTGGATAATGAGATTCTGGAGAACTACTGGGAACGGGATAAACCCATCTATCCTTCCGGTCCTATAGAACTGCAGGCACATGGCACCGACCTGGCTTTCAGGAATATTTACGTGCGTGAGTTACCTCAATCCACCAGAAATGTATTATCCCAGGAAGAGATTGAAAATGGTTTTGTGCAATTATTTAATGGGGAAAACCTCGATGGCTGGATCGGAAACAAGACCGATTATATTGTGGAAAACGGGGAAATTGTCATTTATCCCGGCAGGGGAGGCCACGGAAATCTGTTCACAGAAAATGAATATGGTGATTTTGTTTTCCGGTTTGAATTTCAGTTGACGCCCGGGGCCAATAACGGACTTGGAATTCGCGCCCCGTTGGAAGGAGATGCGGCCTATGTTGGAATGGAGCTTCAGATAATCGATAATACAGCAGAAATCTATAAAGATTTGGAAGATTACCAGTTTCATGGTTCGGTATACGGAGTGATCCCCGCAAAGCGGGGTTATCTGAAACCCGTCGGCGAGTGGAATGTGCAGGAGGTGGTGGCCCGTGGACCGCATATCAAGGTGACTTTAAATGGGGCCGTTATTCTTGATGGTAATATTGAATTGGCGAGCAAGGACGGAACAATAGATGGGAATGACCACCCGGGATTGGAGCGTCAAAAAGGATATATTGGCTTCCTGGGGCATGGTTCTGTAGTGAGGTTTCGCAATATCCGGATCAAAGACCTGGATGATTAAAGTGTATTCGTCCGACTGGGATTCGGATTGCAGCTGTGGGGAGGCCCATTTGCCAAACACTCACTCGTAGAACGAGCTTGAGGTGCATGGCCTGGTGTCGGACAACGAAAACCATTCAAAAAATAACGAAGTACAATCGGAACATTATGACATATATTCTAAGGTCCATTGTTATCATTACCGCCATTATTTTCAGCTCATGTTCAAACAGAAATTCAGATAAATCCGGGCCGCCTCCGCCCAATATTATCATCATCATTACAGATGACCAGGGATATGGCGATATGGGATATTTTGGTAATCCACGGATTGTTACTCCAAACCTTGATATGCTGGCTGCTCAAAGCATCCGTTTCAATAATTTCTATGTATCCCCGGTATGCGCCCCAACCCGTGCCAGTCTCATGACCGGAAGATACCATCTCCGCACCGGCGTTTGGGATACGTATAATGGGGGAGCCATTATGGCCACCGAGGAGACCACTCTGGCTGAAGTATTACAGGAAAATGGCTATCATACCGGCATATTCGGTAAATGGCATTTGGGGGATAATTATCCCTTCAGACCTATTGATCAGGGCTTTAATGAATCGCTGGTTCATGGTGGTGGTGGTATGGGCCAGGTCGGGGATGTGTATAACTACTTCAAATTTGATAGTTCTTATTACAACCCGGTTTTGCTGGAAAATGGCATCCCAGCACAAAAGGTTGGTTATTGCTCAGATATATTTGCCCAGGCTGCCATTGCATTCATCAGAAGAAATAAGAAAAGACCCTTCTTTACCTACCTGTCATTCAATGCACCCCATACACCGCTTCAGGTTCCTGACGAATATTATCAAATGTATGCCGGCATGCAAAACGATACCTCGATATACCGGATCAAAGGGTATCCCATTCCGGAAATGAAAGAAAATCAAATTGAAGCTGCAAAACGTGTGTATGCCATGGTCAGTAATATTGACGATAATATTGGATTGCTGATGTGGGAGCTGGATAACCTGGATCTCTGGAAGCACACCATCGTCATCTTCCTGACGGATAATGGTCCCCAGCAGATCCGCTATACGGCTGGTTTAAGGGGAAGAAAAGGCTCGGTATATGAAGGCGGAATCAAAGTTCCTTTTTTTATGATGCTTCCCCGCGCCGATGCCAATAACAGGGATTTGCAGATGCCTGCAGCACACATCGATTTATTCCCCACCCTGCTCGACCTATGTAACCTGGATATCCCCGAAGGCCTTCAAATTGATGGAAAAAGCTTGAGACCGGTTCTTGAGGAACGTCCTGTGTCATGGAAAGACCGTTCATTATTTTTCCATTGGCAGCGTGGATTTCCTGAACCGTACCGTAACATTGCGGTCAGGAAAGGGGATTACAAACTGGTCGGTCATACCGACTGGCAGGCTGATGTGTCCGATTTTGAATTGTACAATATACAGGACGATCCTTTTGAACAGAACGATATATCCGGCCAGGAAGCCCGAATAGTGGCAGATCTGAAAACTGATTTCGATACCTACTACCGGGAGATACTGGATGAACCTCATCTGGGTCCCCGCAGGGCCATCATCGGATCAGAAAAAGCCAACCCGGTAATCCTGAACAGAAATGATGCCAAAGGACCTCCCGGTGTTTGGGCCCAGGAACAACTCTATGCATACTGGCCCGTAACGGTGGAGGATGAGGGCCCTTATGATGTGGAATTTGTATTCCACAAACCACTGCCAGGTGAGGGCCACATGCTGTTGCGAACGGGCAGTGTACAACGTACCATGCATATTTCAGATACAAGTCTGACAAGCATTACCATGGAAAATATTGAATTTCAAAAAGGGGATCACCTGTTTGAATCCTGGTTTTGGCATCAGGGACAGGTCATACTGCCATTTTTTATTGAAATATATAAGATTGATACCCAGTAAACCATACCAGAATGTATTAATCTCCCGGTATGCGAAAAGATATACTATTCTATATATTCAGTTTTCTTTCGAATCTGGTCCTGCTCATATTGGTGTTTGCCTCACTCAACCCTGCAGGATTGGATGTGTATTTTAATTCGGATACCCTATACCTGCCTTCTCTGTATCGGGATCTTTTTATTGACAAGACCGGGATTTGCGGGTGGCATCTGAACCCGGCTCCCAATTTTTTTCCTGACATGGTCTTGTATTTCTTAATCAGGAGTGTTACCAGTGATTTTATTATGGCTTCATTTACATTCAGTGTAATCCAATACCTGGGATTCACGATACTGATATATTTTCTCAATGTCAGTGTTTATGGAAAGCCTCATTTTACAGCACTTTTTTTTGTTCACATATGCCTCAATATGATATTTTTGGTTTCAATTTTCAATAGTGATGTCGCCTATACGGCATATCTGTTATTGAATAGTTATCATATGGGTGCTTTCATGCTGGCACTTATGGGGTATGTGCTGGCTTTTCGATTTCTGAAACAATCGTCAAATAAATATTTAATCTGGATTGGCATCCTTTCATTTCTAGGTATCCTTTCTGATAAGCTATTCATTGTTCTTTTTATGATACCAATTCTCTTTTGGATCATACTTTTAAAGGAACCAACCACGAGAAAATCCATTCTTAAGCTTGTTAGTCTACTCATTTTTGTTTTCCTGTTTTCGATATTGGCTCTGAAACTGATGCAACAATGGGCCTGTTTCAGCATTGGTAGGCCACACAGAATGCTGGATTTTGATAATATTCCAAACGCCCTCCATACCTTTTTAAATCAAACCTGGATCTCTATAACAGACCTTAACCTAAAAACCTTCATTCTATTATGTACCGCGCTGGCATTTTTAATAGCCTTTCAAAGGATTTTGCCATGGATTCGGAGCAGAGACCAGAACCTTTTAAAAGAACGGGGCCCCAGGCTTATGTGGATCTTTGCTTTCCTCACTTTTTTCTTTATTCCCATCGTTTTATTTGCACCTGTAGTAAATGGGAACTATACCGGGTTTGATTCATTGCGATATAATATATATGCCTATATCTGGGGATTGATTGCATTTGGTTTTTTCATTGGGACCACACCGTTCAAATTCATCCATGTAGCACGAGGTGGTCTATTTATTATTACTCTGGTCCTTCTCACGTTTATTTTTATAAGGTCCTTGAAGTCGGATGCATCAGGACTCCATACATTTTGCTCCTATTATCCCGAAAGGGTCCAACATATTGATAGTCTTGCGCGGGAAAGTAACCTGAAATATGGTCTGGCAAATTACTGGGATGCGAAGCTCATTACCATGTTCTCAAGAGAGAATGTAAGAACATATGCTGTATTTGATGACCTAACACCTTATTATCACGTAGCGAACACCCATTGGTTCTGCGGGGGGGAAGGTGCGCATAGTGATCCTGAATTTACGTTTATCATAACAGATAAATTTGAAGGATTAAACCAAATTCCTTCCCAACTTCTGGAAAATTCGGAACATATAAATATTCGGGGATTAGAAATTTTATTTATCCCGGCTATAAAATATTCAAAGGGCTCTCTCGAGCCCTATGAGATAGACATGACGAAACAAAAGTAGATGTTCTAGTACGCCCAGTCCAACCCGTAATGATCACTGATATCCAGGGGTGGCATGGGTCCGTCCAGGGGTTTCATATCCCGGACATACCAATCAAACCAGTCCATTTGTCGGTAGAGCACATCGATCTGTCCCACCTGTTTACGGTTTCCATGGCCTTCTCCCGGATATTGTACCAACCGGACCGCAGGGTGGTCATTCATTTTCATTCTCCTGTAAAGTTCGAAACTTTGAGAGGGATGTACGCGAGTATCCGCAGCCCCGCCGTAGATCAATGTGGCCGTCTCACTTTGGTGCGCATAATAGACCGGACTCCTTTCAAGCATGAATTGCCACTGGTCCTCCAGCTTCTTACCCATATGCACATACATATCTTCATATGGTATATCGGTGGTTCCTCTTTTACTGATCAGATCGCTAATACCTACGAACATGCAAACTGCTTTTACATATTTAGTATAATAGGTTGCGAACCAGGCGGATGCATAACCACCATAAGAACCGCCGGCCAGGCCAACACGGTTGGCATCGGCGCCTTTCTCAGCCACCAGGAAGTCAATGGCATCGGCAATGTCATCAAATTCCTTGCCCGCAGGATCTGCAAACCCCTCCATCGCAAAATCAACCCCGTAGCCTGTACTGGCCCGGTAATTCAGAAATGCGACCATATAGCCTTTTCCTGCCATCACCTGGCCAGGGGTTGCATAACGGCTGAGCCATCCGTTGGAATGGTGTGATTCGGGGCCACCATGTACATAAACCACCAGGGGATATGCGTTTTCCTTTTTATAATTCACCGGGAGGATAAGTATTCCCTCTATTTGCTGTCCGTCTCTTGCATTATATCGGATGACTTCCTGTTTTCCCAGATTCCGGGAGGAAATATCAGGATTGATATCGGTCAGTTTTTCCAGTGTTCCCTGCCCATCCCAACGATACAGATTTACCGGATCCGTTGGTGTGGATCCGGTGAAAATAAAATTCTTAAAATCGGCAGAAAATGTTGGTGTCGAGAAGATAATACCACCGTTCTCAGCATTTAAAATAATAGTACGATCACCTCCGGTTAGTGAAACCAGATTCAATTTGGGATACACACCTTCCCCGGAATAATATATTAATGCATTGTCATCTTTCCATTGAACCCAGCTTACATGACCCCTGAAGTCAGGAGGTGTCAGATTTTTTGTGGAGCCATTTTGGAGGTTGATGAGGTATAGTTGACTCACCTGGTGGTCGTTAATGTTTAATGCACCGGTATAAGCCAGGTGTTGTCCATTGGGACTAAAGGCATAATTACCAAGTTTGCCTTTCGTTTTGGAAACCTGCCGAATGCCATCAGTGGCCAGGTCAAATATATAGATGTGCCTGAACATGTAACGATGATCAATCAGGTTTTTTGGCGAAAGTGTGGCGGCAATTTGGTCGCCCTGGTGGTTGAACTCAAAATCCCATACATTTCCTTCCCGGCTGAGCTGCCGGCTGTCGATCTGGTTCCAATCGGCATCAAATCGGGCCAAATGGAGATTCGTATTTTTAAGGTTTTCCTCGTAGAAAATGAAATCATAACCCCGTTTTGACAATTCTTTTTCACGTTCACTTTCAGGTGTGCGTGATAAATATGCGATGCTTCTGCCATCCGGTCCCCACTTGAATGAATTAATACTGGATTCAGAATTTGTAAGCTGCATAACAGGACCTCCGGAGGAGGGCATGGCCCAGACCTGGGTGAGTTCACCCTCGGCCCTGAAAAGGAATCCGATCATCAGACCGTCAGGACTCCACTGGGGAGAAGAGCCTGTTTGTTCTTTAGGAAACAACGATTCTGAGTCTCCGGTTTTCAGGTTTAGACGTATATATTCACTGTGAGAACCACCCGGTGTTTCGTTCGGTGTTCTGGGACTATACAAGGTATAGATGATCTCTGAACCAGCCGGGCTAAGCTCTATACCACCAATGGAGTTGGTGGAAAGTAGATCTTCAGGTGAAAATTCGTTCTGGCTTATTGAGGCCAGATGTGTGAAAATCAACAGGATGCCGATGACAAATAAGGATTTAAATTTCATGGTCGTTAATTTTAAATGGATTCTCAAGATATAAAAATTAGCTGGCTGAAAAAAAAGTTCGGGTGAAGAATGAGAGGATGATTGCGATGCAAGAAGTAAATGGATCTTAATGATTGCTGGTCTCCATCGAATGCCTTGCGGGATTCTTAATACTCATTTTTATGAAGTTGGTTTTCAAGCATGTCATCCAGGATTTTAGACGCATACAATTGCATTCTGGGAATATGAAAGGGGCCTTTCCAAAGATTCCCTTTCAGGGGGACAGATACCCGGCCGTCACGGTGCAGGTAACCGAACCATTCTCCATATTCCGGATCGGGGAAATGAGCGTGGGTCCAATCATGTATCATCTGGTGCCATACCAGGTATTTGGGGTTTCCGGTGATCTGGTAGGCCAGCAGCGTGGCAATAATGGATTCATTATGTGGCCACCAGAATTTCATATCATGCCAATATTCCTGAACCGGTAAATTCTTGACATCCCTGTAATAATAAATGCCGCCGTATTCCTTATCCCATCCTTGCTGCCACATCCAATCCAGAATGGTGATCCCGGTTTGTATCAGGTCCGGGTCCATGAGCCTGTGTCTGGCTTCGTTGAGGATGAACCAGGCCGCCTCAATAGCATGTCCCGGGCATAATAACCGTCCATCAAAATGATCAGAGAACGAGCCATCAGTACCCACATTTTCCAGTACCGCATTAAACTCAGGTTTCATGAAATCCAATCTGATCTCCTGAATGGCATCATCAATATATCTGTTGTATCCTGGATCATTAAGATTTTTCCTCAGCTCTTGTGAGGTAACGATCAACATCATGGGCATGGCCAATCCTTTGGAGGGCCGTGTATCGGTATACTTTGGAGGTGAGCGGTCCGGGTTTGAAACGTGATCGATCACCAGGTCAAATAAAGTCCGGGCCTTTACCGCATAGATCTCTTTCCGGGTTGCCTTAAAAAGTGCTGCATACGCAATGGCTCCAAAGGTCTCCGTAAATACATAGCGCCTCTTGCGTAGTGGTTTTCCATCCCGGGAGACATGAAAGAACATACGGCCGTCTGAATCAAATCCATGTCGGGAAATAAATTCAATACCATTTTGTGCCAGATTCAGCCATTCCTCCTTTTGCTCCAGTTCATTGTACAGGGTCGCCAGCATCCAGGTAAAACGGCATGTTTGCCACATCCCTTTATCCGAATCCAGGAGCCTGCCATCCCGGTCCAGGGAAAACATAAATCCACCATATTTTTGATCAATAGCATGTTTAATCCAGAACGGAATGATATCGTTTAATAATCCATTCCGATAGATATCTCGATAAAGCTCCAGAGATTGATTTTCCATGCTCCAGCAAATCTTATTGGTAATAACCGTTTTTTTCAACCAATTCATGCAACAGGAGCACCTTTTCAGCAGGTACGCCGGGTGCAATTGAACAGGCCGTACTTAAAATAAATCCTGGGAATTCCATTCCGATTTGTATCCGGTTTGTGACGTCTTGTGTTATTAATTCCGGGTCCCCCTTAAGCAGAATGTTCACTGAATCGATATTTCCCTTAATGAATGTCATATGACCAATCCGGTTGAATGCATCTTTCAGCTCCACATTCCCGATGGGTGGCGGATCCAGGCATTCCAGGCCGTGTACACCAGTTCCGGCCATGACCTCAAGGCGGTCTTCTATATGACCACATGTATGTACATATGATATCTGGCCTGTTTTTTTTATGGCTTTAGCGATCGCCGTCAAATAAGGTGCTTCAAATGTTCTGTAAAATTCAGGTGAGATAAATCCCATTCCGGCGAAAGGAGACGATATTTTGATTGCGTCAACCGGGGTGTTTGCTGCCAATCCTTGTGCCATTTTAATGACAGCTCCTGTAAATCTTTTCAGGATTTGTTGTACTTTTTCTTCATGGAGAACCATGGCCGTCAGGGCGTTCTCATAGCCAAGTAAATCCAGAAGGTAGTCCAGCGGAGAGGTCACCTCCCCATGGATTGAAAACCGCCCCTTAACTTCTTTATCCAGGTAATCGAAAACCGTATAAGGGTTGGACCGGTCAATATAGATGTAGCAGTCTTTTGATGTGGGGATGTAATCCAGATCCTCCGGTATTGAATCCGGATCCAGGTCTTCAATATTTTTAATTTCCTTGTCCGGGTATGTGCCCACAGGCAGATCATCGTCAACGAAAGTCTGGGTATGATCCTTAAACCTGGCCACTTCAATGCCACTCCTGATTTCCAGATTCAGGATATTCTGAAACCAATTCTCATAATGCCCGTGTACAGAGACCAGGATTCCGTCAAATCGAAACCGATCGCGCAAGGTCAGCAGTGCTCTGGCATATGTTTCTGCATCCAACCACAGGGCCATGGGGGAAAAGCCGCTATCTTTCAGCTGTTGGTTCATAAATCCCCAACCAAACTGGCACATCAGGGGCACCCGGTCGGGTTTTTTCAGTTGCATGGCAGATACAATGCGTTGGCGTGGGGTCATTATTTTTGAAATTTTAATAAAGAGATTTTTAAATGTATCATTAAACTATTGAAAACCCTTGATTCAATTGAGATTATTCGCTGCGCTTCTGTACTTCAACTGTAATATAGCCGCTTCGCTCCTGTGGTTCAATAAGCATTCAATGGCCATTGGGCCTGCTGAAATCCAGGTGTACCAAGAAATGATCTGGAACCATTTTAATAATCTCTGATGTACATTATTTAGAGGGGTTTGCAATGTAATTACAATTGAATTGCCATTGAACTTCAATAGAATTACTTTCAAATATAATTCTGGAAAATGAATTTTAATTTATTACCCATTTTCCTTAATTATTTTGATTAAATAGCATATTCCTTGCAAAAATATCCATAAACGCAGGGTGTGTTTCCAGTGCAACATGTTCGGATCGGGCCAATATTTCTGATGTTTCGTTGTCTTTCCCGAAAAGACTCATTTTCGCACCGAGCAGGGCACTGTTTCCCATTCGCTGTATTTTGTTATCGGGGTAATCCAGCAAACCAATTTTCCGCGTATTATTTAGGTTGATAAAGTTACCAAACGCACCGGCAATATAGATTTTTTCAAGCTCCCGGGGGGCCAGATCCAATCGATTTGACAGGATCTCCAGCCCCGTAGCGATGGCTCCTTTTGCCAGTTGAAATTCCCGAATATCCTTCTGCGTGAGGTATACGTTATCCGTTAAATCTATCCGGTTTGATCTGACAGATAGTTGCCCGCCCGGGTCCATTTTTCCGGATTCCAATAATGCGGCTACAAAGTCAATAAGTCCACTACCACAGATGCCCATGGCGGGCGCGTTTCCAATAACATGACATTCAAAACCTTTGGGCATCAGTTCAATCGATGATATGGCTCCGGAGGCAGCCCGCATACCACATGTAATGTTGGTGCCTTCAAATGCAGGACCTGCTGCAGTGGAAGCATATACAATACGATTCCTGTAGGCAATGGCAATTTCACCATTGGTGCCCAGGTCGATCAGGGCAACCGGTTTTTTTTGGTTGAGGACCCGTATGGCAATCAACCCTGCCAGGATATCGCTACCGACGAAACTGCCCATTGGAGGTAAAAAAGTAATGGGGACAGAGGATTGAAAGGACAGGCCCAGATCCTTCGGGTTATACTTGAGCGCAGAACAATACGGCGTTTTAAAAGGATATGCGGATAAGGGGGTCAGGTCCAAACCACCGAAAAGATGATGCATTACTGTATTCCCGACCAGATGAATTCGGTTCATAATGACCCCGTTCCGATTGACCATATGTTCAATCATGTCTTTGAAAGCACTTCGAACCAGATCCCGGAGCTGAACTCCTCCTTCACTCTGTATGGCATATGCCATTCGTGTGACCAGGTCGGCCCCATGGGTCATTTGCGGATTCATTCGGGTTTCAACGTCGACCACCTGCCCCGTTTGAAGGTCGATCAACTGGCAGGCAAGGGTTGAGGTGCCCAGGTCAAAAGCCACACCAAATCCGTCCAGAGGTTTGAATTCAAAAGGGGTGTTGTCGGTCAGTATGATATGCTGGAATTGAGCGATCTCCAGTGTTACATCATGGGTCAGTATACTTTTACATGCCAGTCTGTATGGTTCCTCCAGGTCCAACTCCTCTAACAGAACCTGGTGTGAGTGATCCTTACGAATAGTACCTTCTATAACCCGGACTCTGCACCCCCCACAAGTACCTTTTCCGCCACAGGGAAATTCTACTCCAAACTCGGAAAGAACATCTTTAAGGGTTGTTTGCTCCGGAACAGTAAGAGTTTTCCCATAAGGGTTAATACGGACCGTTATTTTCTTTTGTGTCAATCTTTAAATTAAAGTTAAACCGTAATTTGCAGGCCATTTTGGTGATATCAATACATTTTGTAGGTTCCTTCAAGTCCCATGGTCCAGCTCAAGAAATATCCTGGACATCTCGATGTGACGAAGCTCTCGGGATCATGTGGTCAGTGAATTCAGATAATCAATGGCTCCCTGCGGATCAGGGGAATAAAAATCGGCTCCGATTTCACTGCAATATTCCTGGGTTAGCGGAGCTCCCCCCACCATGATAACCCGGTTGGGATTTTCGGCTTTTAACTGTTCAACGATTCCTTTCATATTGACCATGGTGGTTGTGAGAAGCGCAGATAAACCAATGATGCCGTCGGGATGATCACTCAATGCTGATTTAAATTTGTCCGGTCCAACATCCACTCCGAGATCAACAACCTTCCACCCTGCACCTTCCACCATCATCGCCACCAGGTTCTTGCCAATATCGTGGAGGTCTCCCTGTACCGTTCCCAAAACAACCGTTCCTTTGGCTTTTACAGCTCCTGATTTGAAAAAGGGTTCAAGATGGACCATAGCGGCTTTCATGGCTTTTGCCGCCATCAACATCTCCGGAACAAAGGCCTTTCCCTCGCTGAATTTCTTACCTATATTGGACATGCCAACAACCAGTGATTTTTGCAAAATATCCTCCGGGGGTAGGCCCTGCTTCACGGCAGCTGCTGCCAGCTCATCTGCTCCATCCTGATCTTTCAGGTCGGGCGGATAGGGGGACATTTTATTGATTTTTCCGCGTTCAACACAAATTTTAAGTTGTTCCAAAAGTGCCGTCATGTTTTCTAGAATTTGAAAGTCTTATGTGGTCCGATTCGAGACCATTAAATTAAACAAAAATACCATATTCTGAGGGTATAAATTTGCTGGAATCTAATAGGGGCATCATTTGCGCAATAAAAGCATCTTCATTGACCGGTATCGATGCCACCTCATCTCTCAGGCTGCTGATCCAAACCAACTCTTTATCTTCAATTTTTAAACTACCGGAACGAACGCCTTCCTGCATCAGGTCCAGGGCTTTAAGGCAGCCATTTTTTGCATTTTCCAGGTGTCCTTCTCCCTTAATGATCTCTTTAGAAATATGAATGATATTCTTCGGAGTGAGAATGAATGCCTGCGGATCCAGAAATGCATCCGAATCGCACAGTAATTTCTGAAAATGCAAAATGGACTCTTTACCATTCCTTATGGCCTGGTTCATCAGGCGTGTGTCATATTCAAGCTGTTCATATGAAACTGTCGGTGCCATCCCTGCAAGAAGTTTAATATTTTGAATCGACTCATTACTCCAAAGGTCGGCACATGCAGCTGCAATATTGCCCAATGGACTGAAATGGGCACAGGCAGCTGTTTTCCCTTCCATGGATATGGGGATGCCTGCAATGGCCTTCAAATACGGTCCTTCATAGCCACAATCTTTATCCGGTCCGGTGGCGCCTTCTTCATGAGCCACTATGGTCCTGACCACTGACAGCACCCGTATCAGGGCTGCAAAAACTTTCGGAATGAATTTTTTTTCAGCCAGAACCATGGCTGTATTAGCAAATCCGCAGGCTGTGTCACCTCCAGCGATTCGGTTGTTTCGCCGGGCGATTTCAACAATCCGTTTCCAAAGCATTTTCATATCCCTGACACCCAGGATAGCCAGGGCAAAAAATGAGGCTTTTATGTCACACATCATCAGGGCATCATCTGAGATTTCTTTGCCTCCTGTACTTTCAATTGATAATATATCTCCTCCGGCTTTTGCACCCTTATCGAATAACTCGAACATAAGGTCCAGTAAAGGGCTGGTCCTCGAGCGGGGGGGTCTTTCGAATTCACGGAGGTCATTGGGGGTTAGGCGGATCTCACTTTTTAACTGGTATTTATGGTAAAACTCTTCACACACATCATTCATCACTTTCACAATCTCAACGCCTATTTCCGGATGGCGGGTCATTTCAAGCAAGGCTTCAAATTCAAAAACAAGGCCATTGGTATGGAGATCCAGTGCCCTTTCCAAAGCGCCATGAACAATACTTCTGTACTGATCACTTATGGGTTTTAAATTGTCCTTTGAAACCTGCATAGGAGGCAGGGTGAAGTTCAATTCGGGATATACCAATCCGGTACCAAAGGTCAATCCTCTTCGTGTCTTTACCGTGTGGGGCGCATAACCGAAAATAAGGTCTTTGGGATGATCAATCGCTAACGATTTATACTTCATGAATTCAGATTGAGGTGAATGATTACTTTTTCAAGCATCCAATGGTTAATTGATCCAGGTTTTTTTGCTCCCTGGGCCAGATTATACTGAATAGATATGCCGTGATGACACTGGATGTTATACCTATGAAACCATAAATTAAGAATGAAATGGGACTGAACATTTTGATATACATTAATAAAACAAAACTGATAATCAGACCGGTGATAGCTCCACGGGCGTGAATGCGTGGGAAAAATATGCCCATTACGAACAACCCTCCGAGACCACCTGTCAGCAGCCCCAGTATGGTATTAAAATAGTCGAATAATGAAAGTATATTCCAGGTGGCCATAAGCAAAGCCAGGAGGATCCCCAGACCCCCGGAAATGATGCCCGAGTACCGGGCCACTTTAAGTTTCGTAAGGTCGGTTGAATCGGGTTTGAAGAAGGTGTAAAAGTCAGTGGTAAAGGCCGTTGAAATGGAGTTTACATTTGAACTCAAAGTTGACATGGTGGCGGAAAATATGGCCGCGATCAAAACGCCTGCAATACCAACCGGCATACGCGTCATGATAAAATGAGGAAATATGGAATCTGGATTGGCCATGGTCACGTTCAGCTCCTGGGGATGGGTGGTATAAAATGCAAATAATGCAGTTCCAATGAAGTAAAAAATTACAGACACAATGATACTCATGATTCCATTAAACCATAGCCCCTTTGCGGCCCCTGTTTCATCTCTGGTAGTCAGGTATCTCTGAATGACCGCCTGGTCGCTACTGTATGATATGAGATTATTGGCCAGTCCACCCAGAAGCACTACCCAGAATGTCGCCCTGGTCAGATCAAATGCAAAGTCAAATACTTTCATCTTCTCATGATCCAGGGTAATTTCAATTACTTTTTGCAGTCCCCCCTCCGTTCCTGTGATCATAAAGATTACAGCCACCAGAGCACCACCGAGTAAAACAAATCCCTGGATAACATCACCCCATATCACCGCCTCCACACCTCCCATGGTGCAATAAATGATGGTAATGATCCCCATGAGAAGAATGCACAGATAAATATTAATACCAGTAACAGTGGTTAATGCCAGGGAGGGAAGAAACAGGACCAGGGCCATTCGGGCTACCATAAAGATGATGAATGCACCACTGGCCAGAAATCGTGCCGTATAATTAAATCTTTTTTCAAGATATTCATATGCGGTGGTCACATTTAGTTTCCGGAAGAACGGAAGGTAATAGTGGACAACGGGATACACCATGAGGAATATGGTGATGGCCATAATAAAGTATTTCCAATCGGTTGTATATGTCTTCGCAGGAATGGCCATATAGGTGATCGCACTGAGCATGGTGGCGAAAATGCTCATACCCGCAGCCCACCACGGGATTTTTTGTCCACCTCTGAAAAAGGTTTCCGTTCCTTTTTCCCGGTTCATAAAATAAAAGCCCAGGTATAGCATGGCCATCAGATATATGGTCAGCACAGTCCAATTAAGCCAGCCAAATGACGGATCGATTTGAATGGTTCCAAAGTATACTTTCGGTGATCTGACACCGGGTTTCATTTCTCCATTCACAACCACAAATCCATCATTCCATAGTACCATTGGAGCCCCGGCAGGTGCCGGAAAAGGGTATTCCTGGATGGTGGCCCAGGTTTGTGTTATGGTGTGATATGCGATTACTTTGTCATTGAACCTGAAATGCTCCGGAGCCATGGTAAAATAATTAAATTGTTCCTGGAGCAATGTCCGCAGTGCTAATGAATCCCCAGCATCTCTGGCTATCTGTATGTGACGTTCCCGTTTCCAGGCCTGGAAGAAAATATCTTTATTGACACCGCCTGTAAACAGAATATGTTGTGTGCCTACAGCAATGGCATTACCGCCATGCAGGGACTGGAGTAGCCCCTGATCGGGATGAATATCTGGTATGGTAGACCATTTGCCTGTTTTCGGATTGTATTCAAGGCCATTGCACAAAATAGAAGGATCGGGTTGGTCCTCCGGATAACTGGATCCACTGAACAGAAAGAAATGCATCTCTTCTGCGCCGTTTTGGCCAACACCGACTGGTTGAATCCTGGCCGGACCGGGAAAGTCTGGCAAGCGTATCCATTGGAAATCGGGCGATCCCTTTTTAGTCAGGTCCAGCGATAGGAATGCATTGGAAGCGGAACCATCCACGATCCCACCTGCGATATAAATTACCTGATCCACCAGCGCTCCAGCCATCTGGTCCATTGGAAAGGGCAGGGGAGGGTATTCTTCAATAATGGTGGTTTTTTCTTCAAGGGCCCAGCTCATTAGAAATACCTCCTGGAATGATTTCTCATGATTCTTTCCACCGATGCAAAGCACCCCATCGTCCAATGTGATGGAAACACCATACCCCACTTTATAGGGAATATGTGATCCGCAATGCCAGATATAAATTCCTTCAGATTGTCTCTCCAGGGCATAGACATCAGAATAGTACTCTTTCTGCCCCCCTTCCCATACCGGTACTCCCGGAAAATTGCTTCCCCCCGCTACCAGAAGGATTTCATTTGAAACCCCTGAAAAAGGCGCCGCCAGTCCGGGTTGCCTTTTTTCTCCTGACGGGGGGGGTACTTCTGGTAACTCGGACCATTGAATCTGACTGAATACCGATTGTCCGCAAGTTTGTTTGGTGAACAGGGAAATAAATAATATGCCCAGAAGGGCATGCATAAAGGATACTCTGATTCTTAAGGTATCGATCAATAGTATTGAATTAATAGTGTGTTGACAAAAACCACAGTCGATGATCAGGTATTACACAAGTCGAAAAAGCCCATATCCTGAAGTTCCCTTTTCATTGTTAATTCCTCATTTCTGGTGAGGTTCCGCACAGGGATCCTGTTGGGCCCGCAATCCAACCCAAGAAATTTCATCATGCGTTTTCCGGCATTGACATTGCCACCATATTTAATCAAAATGTTAATAAATTCCTGAGATATATTCTGGTATTTCCTGGCCTCAGATAAATCCCCTTTATCAAAGGCTTTTTTAAGTTTCAGATAGATACCCATGATATGGTTGTAGGTGCCCCCCACACCTCCTTTTGCCCCCAATGCCAATCCGCAAATAAGGGTTTCGTCCTGACCATGAAGCATATCAAACTTCCCGCCAGCAACCTGCATGCATTGATTGAATTCGTATAAATTCTCATCTGTATACTTTATCCCTGCCAGGTTGGGAATCCTGGATTCGGCTGCCTTTAAAAATTCGACCATGGAAAGAGTGACACCGGTAAAGGCTGGTATATGGTAAAAGTAGAAGGGTAAACCGGGTGTTTCTTCCGCAAGTGCAGCACAATAATCAACGAGCTGATCAATGTGTTTTGGCTTAAAGAATACTGGGGCCATGGCAGCTGTTCCCCAGGCCCCTATCTCGCTGGCATGCCTGGCCAGTTGTTTGCTTTCTTCAATGGCAAGCCCTCCGATGTGCACAATATTTTTAAATGTTTCGGAAGTACCTGATTTCCATTTTTCAGCTACTAATTTACGTTCATTGATGGTCAGCAGTAATCCTTCTCCTGATGTGCCGCAAATAAAAGCCCCATCCACATAATTCCTTTCATAGAATCTGGCATAGGCCTGAATGATCTCTGGGTTCAGGTTCCCACTTTTATCCATGGGCGTAAACGGGGCAGCTATAAATCCGTTGATATGTTCCATTAATGATACGTTTTTTACCTGTTATATCATGATTCTCAGAATGTGGGTTTTAGTCTGTTGGTTGACCTTATTTGATAAAGATTTCGTCGACAAAAATCCAGGCTTTTCCTCCCGCTCCCGCATGCCATGGGGGGCAGGATCCGATATTTATGGCGGCGATCTTTACAAAACGGGCTGTTACTTGTTCCAATTCCGCATCCATTAATCTGATCTTGATTGATTGATCTTGATGCATCGCCTGAATGTGCTCCTGGCCAACCAGCTTGAATTCTTTTCCATCTTCAGAAATATAGAAATTGACCTGGGTTGGAAAGAAAATCCAGGCATCCTGATTCTGAAGAAATCGGATGCCCAGGTAATTTAAGGCCCTTGATTGTTCCAGATCCACAGTCACTTCAAAATCATGTTCCTCAAATCCCAGCCAGTTTCCGTCATTGTATTGAAGACTGCCAGATTCGTTGTCGACCAGGGATTGTGAACCCTGTGCTGCATACTGCCCTGCCGGTTGATAGCTCAAAGTGAGAAGTCCCCCATCCGGTACTTTCAGTATATGCTTCGGGAGCTTCGTGGGGGGGATATTCATGACGGATTTATCAAAGACCAGTCTCAATACTGTATTATAGGGATCAATGGGATCCGTGGGAAGGCTGATATGTATTTCGTTTTCTAAGGTTTCGTATTCCAATTTTTGGCCTTCAAATGTTTCAATGGTCTGAATCGTTAAATAATCAAAAGACGGTATCTTCAGTTTGCCTTCCGGCCAGTTCAACAGGTGGAGATATATCGTATGACCACTTCGGGTTGATGCAAACCAGTGTTCCGGTTTATAAGGACCACCCAGAGTCCCATAGATGGCCTCCCCATGAATATTCAACCATGTGCCCATTTCTGCCAGTTTGTGGATCTGCCTCTGTTCAATTCGGCCATCCATCATGGGACCCACATTGAGCAACAAATTCCCGTTTCCACCAGCCGTCAGGGCCAGGGTATGGATCAATTCCCGGGTACTTTTTAATTGATCGTTGGGTTTCCATGCCCATTGTTTTCCAATCGTGATACAGGATTCCCATGGTATATCCATATTAAAAGCCCCGATTTCCTGTTCAGGAGTTGCAAAATCACCAGCATACTTGTGGTCAAATGGTTCGTTTCTGAATTTTCGCCCGATGTCCACCCGGTTATTAACCAATACGTCCGGATTCAGGTCACGGCAATATTGGTATAATTTCATACCTTCCTCATGATTCCATGATCCTTCCCAATAGCCATCAAACCAGAATATATTCGTGTGGTAATTTTCAGATAATTCCCGCAGTTGATTATACATATATTCTATATACGACTCCATATTGGATTGGTCCAATGGCCTGGGATCCCCTCCATACCGGGTGGTATAGTCAGGGTGATGCCAGTCGCATATGGAATAATAGGTTCCAAAAAGGATCCCATACCTGTTACAAGCATCCGCCAGTTGTTTGAGAATATCCATGCCATAGGGTGTTGAGGCGATGTCGTAATCAGTGTATTTGGAAGGCCAGAGGCAAAAACCATCATGGTGTTTGGTGGTAATAACCAGGTATTTCATTCCGGCATTTTTGGCCGCCATAACCCATTCTTCAGCATCAAATAACACCGGATTGAATTCTTTATACAGGTTATCATATTCTTCAATGGGAACCTGCGGTCCGCGGGACCATCCGATTTCTGTACCCCGGAGCGATACGGGTCCCCAATGAATAAACATTCCAAACCGCATGTCCTGCCACGATTCTAAAGCTTCCGGGTTGGTTTTCAGTGTGGGATTGGCTTCACCACCTCCAAATGATTGGGCATGAATGAGACCACTCAGGGTTAAAAAGAGGAAGAAAGCAATGTGTTTCATAGGAGCAAGTTAATATTTAGAAATGATATGTTTTGGTTCTTCAAAATTTTTTGATCCCGAAAAACAGCAGGCCTCGACCGGATCTCTTATTTTCGGTATTTCACATCCCTGTCTGGCGTTTCAAACTCAACGGCCAAAACTTGCTTCGTTTGCCATAGCCAATGGTTTAGGGGGAATACGCAAAGCCCCATATTCAGTTCATATGAAACACTTCTTCCATTACGGCCCACCATTCTCCCTCTTTTCTATTATCCAGTGGTACCTGGCATGGATCTGTCAACTTCCACCATTCCCTGGTAATCGAATCAGCTGTCATTTTTCTCATGTCTTCTTCAAAATCAGTGCCGGTGTATTCGAAATATGAAAACAGCAGATCATCTTTCAGGTAGATGGAATAGTTCTGGATATGACATGTTTCAATCATGGTGAGCACTTCCGGCCACGGATCTTTATGCAACTTTCTGTACGCTTCAATTTTTTCCGGTTTTATCTTGATGACCATGCCAAATCGCTGAATGTTCACGTTCTCATCCGAAGCAGACGTGGAGGCGTTTATATTTCCAGCAGATGCGTTTTCAATATCCCGACAACGGCCTGATGTGATTATTATAATGAGTAAGATAAGAATGATGGAAATGGTCTGTTTTTGCGAAGGGTATGTCATGGTTTTGGGTAATGGATGAATCGTATTTCAGGGAATTATAAATATATCTTTTTTTCAATTTCAAGGCAAGCCTCATATAATTTCAAAAAAATGAATGAAAATTTGGGATTGTAATAAAAACATTCTATGTTTGTAAAGTATACGAAAAGTGAAGTATATAAAAAACGAAGTATATGTTTATTCTAAATTTCACCTTTGAATGCCTGTCTATATTACCGTATTTTATTCACCATAAAAGTTATGTATCATGAAAACAAAAATCAGAACCCCTTTTTTATTATTAACCCTTCTGATATTTGTTGTTCTCAACACTGCTGGTCAAACTGTTGCCGATTCAGCAGAATACCTTGCGCCCCCTGAAAACCTCTATTATGGAGCCGATCTGAATGGAGTGCTTACCGGATATGGAGAGGTATCAGTGGGGGATGCCAGGATAGGCGAGAAAAATATTATACTTATAAAAGAAACCATCCACATCAAACAAATGGTATTGGGAGGCAATGTGGATACGGAGATTGCCTATGAGTATCATGTAGATCCTGGAACCGGTCAGTACATATATTGCGACAACGATATATTACAGGCCACCATTAAAGCGGGAAGCACTGTTCACATTGAAGGAAACACGGCCCATTTTCACTCTAAAATTGATGGTTCCAGTCGTGATATTCAACTTCCCGAGGATATCATACTCGAGAACTCACAGTATTTTCCACATCTGACGGAGGCATTTTTGGTATCCGGTAAAGAATCTTTCGATGGCCAGGTTTTGGACCTTCGGTTTGGAACCATTCAGGACAAAACCTTTACAATGGTTGGGAAAGAAACCCTGACTTTTAATGACCGCGAATATGAAACACTGGTCATCAAAGATTTGAATAAAAGTACCGGCGTAGCTTCACGAATTTGGCTGGATACCAAAACAGCTTACCCGGTGCAAATGGAGTTGCCCAATCAGCTTACGATCTTCCTTGCAGATAAGTCCGTTCAGAAACAGATCACCACCGCCAATCTCGATAATGTCATATTTGGAAAGGTCGACCGGTTGATTCCTGATATACTGAGTATATCTTACATGGAAGTCAAAGCAAAAATCAGGACAATGGGAGAATGGACGGTTTCGGAAGATCTGAATGTGCCGAATCAGATTTTTGAAGGGACCGTTCATGAGAATCTCATAGATGGTGTTTTTAAGATTAGTCATCCCAGGTATGATGGAAAAAATGCACCTGCGTTCCCTGATGGATATTCGCAATATGCCGGTCCCGTCAAATACCTGGAGCCAGAAGATTTTATTGAATCAGATCATCCTGATCTGGTGATGAAGGCATTGGAAATTACTGACGGGGCGTCCAACTCCTGGGATGCGGCAGTACGTTTGAGCTCCTGGGTGTCAGACCACATTGAAGGTGCCATTCCAGGAGGTATTACGGCACTGAAGGTATATGAGACCCGCGGCGGGGAATGCGGTGGCCATTCACGGCTGCTCACAGCGTTTTGCAGGGCAGTCGGTATACCGGCACGAATGGTGATTGGTTGCATGTACACAACATACTATGGCGGGAGTTTTGGTCAGCACGCTTGGACAGAGGTGTTCATGGGTGATGAGGCCGGTTGGATCCCGGTGGATGCAACCATTGGTGAGGTGGATTATGTGGATTGCGGTCATATCCGCCTGGGAGAGATGGCCTCATTCAACCCGGTAGAAATGGAAATTCTAAACTATCAGGTGGGTGATCAAAATCCTGCAGGGGAAGCAGCGGATACTGAAATATACCGGACATATGCGCCCTATCTTGGAGAATACCACCGGCTTGAGAATAACGCCACATTCACCTTGGAGCTCAACGACGGCGTCCCTGTTATCCATATTCCCAATACCATGCCCCTTGCCTTGTATGAACCTGATGAATTGGGATTCTGGTATGCCAAGCTGACCAACCGGCTGTATTTTCATTTTGAAAGAAATAGGGATGGAAAAGTCAGGACCATGCACCTGCATCAAATTACGCCATTGGAGAAAAAAGAACATGCAGACAGCATTGCAAACGAGATCCCGGAAATGTATCACGGTCACCTTGGCACGTATTTCCTGCCACAACTTAACGCCCTGTTTGAGGTGTCGTGGAGGAATGGCAGTCTGGCCCTTTATGACCCGTTCGAAAAAGTCCATGTGGGGCTTCAGGCTCCGGATTCAAATGACATTTGGATGGATGAGTTTAACAGGAACCAGATCGAATTCATTCATGATGAGAATGGAGAGGTAACCTCTCTTAACATCCTTCAGGATATCCCTGTTTATAAAGGGAAACTGGCTGTGCCCATAATTCGTGAGGCCATAAATAACCACGGATTTGAGGCAGGTGTCAGCCAGTACGAGAGCCTAAAGATCGTTAAGAATGAAGACTATCTGTTTTCCGAATCTGATATGAATTCTCTGGGTTATGAATTCATGAACGAAGGAAAATATGAACAAGCCATTCAGATTTTTAAATGGAATGTGACAGATCATCCAAATTCCTGGAATGTGTATGACAGCCTGGGGGAGGCGTACAAGAAAGCCGGACAGACCGGTCTGGCTATTAGAAATTACAGAAAATCATTGGAATTGAATCCGAATAATGAGAATGGTAAGAAGATGTTAAAAGATTTGGGGGTGGAAATGGAAGAATAGAAATATGGTTATGACTGTTATAAATTAAAAAAAGTCCTTCATGTACTTTGCTCGAAAACTTAAGCCCAACTGGGATATCACAGGTTTGTTGCCAGGTATATTCCTGTATGTTGTATGCATTATGGTATGGATCCAGGCAGGAATCCAGATAGCCATTCGTATTGTGGGCTATGGTTTGGCTGTGTATGCGATCTTCACTGTTTACATCTTCGTGAGGACCCGGAGCCATGATTCTTTTGTCAGAATGCTGCACATGTGTTCACTGGCACTATTCGTCATCATCCTGCCTGTGACCTATTTGTTTGAATCTGGAGAACTTCCGGTAGTGTCAAGATTATTGGGATTCATTCAAATGATGCTACTGGCATGGGTGTGTTTTCCTGATCCAGGTTCATGCCACGGTTCGGATCCGTATCACAATGAATTGAAATTTCCAGCTTATTTAATGGTTTGAATACGTAATGATGGATTTTAAAACGGCAGCTATATTCGGGGGGTACATATCGAAAGATCATGCAGAACCCCTGTTTCGCTTGTTGTTAAATTACCAGGATATTTCGGCTTCGGAAGCAGCTTCAAGGCTTGGTTTACATATCAGGACAGTTCAGGAATTCCTAGAAGCCATGGCTGGAATTGGCATCATAGAACGGAAGGAAGTCATTGAGAAGAAGCGGCCCTATAACCGATACCGTTTAATTAAAACCAGGATTGATTTTAGCCTTGACCTTTCCGCTGTTTTGGATATATCACAACCAGCCAGGCAGCTTAATAGAAAAATAAGGGAACGGAAAAATGCAGGGGCCCGGTTCACCACGGCCCGTTATGACCAGTGGATTAGCAATGTGGTGATCTGGATAGGAGAAGGACGGGAACGGAAGGAGAGAAAAATAAATCTGACCGTCCCACAGGGTAAGTTCCTGTTTCATCTGCCATTTCCCAATGCGGCACCCATGCGCATTACTCATATCATGGAGAAAGCGGGCATTAACCAGGAACATGCCTCCGAGATTATGGACATTGTGAATTTATTAGAGGGCTATAGAGTGGTTGAGACAATAGACCAATAGTCGTCGAAGTGAAATTATAACATTTACCATTTTGAATTTTTATTACAAAACACATTGTAAAATGAACACCAAAAACACAAGAAATCAATTTTTTGCACTGGGTCTGATTTTCATAATCTTGTTCAGTTCCAGTTGTGGTTCCTCAAGGAAACTCACTGACTATTCTAAGGAAGGTGCCGAATTACGGTACCGGTACCCCATTGGAAAAGAATTACACTATGCCACCCACTACGACATGGTACAATCTATAATGATTAATGAACAAAACATCCAGACGAACCTGATACAGAAAATGAATTTTCAGGTCACGTCGGAGGCACATCCAAACAGCCATATACTTTTAAATGTGGTCCTCGATTCGTTTGAATTGCACATCCGGTCTGATCAAGAAACAATGGAACCGGATTTGAACCACATCCATGGAAGTCATTTTAACATGTTGATATCAGAAACGGGGAAAGGTCTTGATATCGAAGGAGCCAGATCAATTGAATTTGAAATTACACCGGGTACCAAACGCAATGTTGAAATGCTATTCACCTTTCTGTTTCCACGACTACCTGAGAATAAAGTCCGAACAGGGGAAAGCTGGGTCCTGACGGATACGATCGTGGAAGTATATAAAGGAGAGGAAATGAAGATGATATTGACCAATCAAAGTACCTTTGAAACCGTAGAAAGCATGAATGGCGTGGCATGTGCCAGGATAGTCACATCCATTTCAGGCGTTCGTAATGGATCGACACAAGCCCAGGGTGTCCCGATATCGACGACGGGATCTGTGAGTGGGTCTGGAATTTTCTATGTGGCATTGGATGAGGGATATATTGTAAGAGATGAATCCAGAATTGTGGTGGATGGCACTTTGACAGTTGAAGGCCCTCAGGTGCAAACATTTCCAATGCAATTGAATATAAAAACCACAACGGAATGGATCCAGTAAGTTGTGAAGGTTCGTCCCAAATCCTAGAATATGGATTATTCATAACGTATTGCATCAACCGGATTCTGGAAGGCGGCTGCCAGAGTTTGGTACGTGACACTGAGAACGGCAATAAGAAGTGATCCAAAACCGGCAACCAGGAAGGTCCAGAATGGATAATTGGCCCGGTATGAGAAATTTTGCAGCCAATTTTGCATCAGCAAGTAGGCCGCAGGCCATGCGAGGAGATTGGCCAGGATCACCCACCTTCCAAATTCTTTTATAAACAGAATACTGATCTCTTTTGCAGACGATCCCATGACTTTTCGAATCCCAATTTCACGTGTACGCTGCTCCGCACTGAACGATGCCAGTCCCAGTAAACCCAGGCTGGCCAGAAAAAGTGAAAGTATTGTAAAGATGGTTAAAACCCGTGCGGTAATCCGGTCCTGATGATGCATTGAATCTATAATTTCGTCCATAAAGTAATACCTGAATGGTTGGTTTATGGCAAACTGCTTCCAGGTATTCTCGATATGTTCAACAGTTTCTTTTATATTTTTATCTTCAAACCGAACCGAAACGTATTTTGCCTGGAATTCAACAGGGCTGATATAAAATTCCCTGGGATTGAAAATAATGAGATTCTCTATTTCTTCACGCATGTTCTTGAAGTGAAAATCTTTCACCACCCCAATAATCTCGAACGATTCATGATACATGTTTTTACCTGGTGTTACAAGGATCTCTCCGACAGGATGCTCCAGTTCCAGCCTTTTTGCTCCTGATTCATTGATCACAACCGCATTTTTCCTGGATTGGGATTTTTTTGAAAAATACTCTCCTTCCACCATCTCAATCTGGTATGTGGTTAAGAAATCCTGGTCGGTCGATAACATCCTAAAATGAACCAGGTCATCAGGGGTGGCATTCTGATACCGCAGGAGCCCCCCTCTCCAGCTATCGATGCCCGGAACATCATAGGTGAATGTGACAGATTTGACACCAGGATACTTCAGTAGTTCGGCCTTGAAGGCATAAATCCCTTTTTCGAGTCCATAAGCCCGGTCAATAACGAGGAGGTTATGTTCATTAAATCCCAGGTTTTTTTTCGACATGAATTTCAATTGTGAATACACCACGATGGTACTGATCATGATCACTACCGCAATCGAGAATTGAAATACGACCAGGCCGCTCCGGTACCAATGATGGTTATGATTCCGGCCATATATGCCACGGAGGACCGACATCACACGAATAGAGGAAATGGATATGGATGAATATATACCGGATAAAAAACCAATCAAAATCGGAATAATGATCAATACAGGTATGACAAACCACTCTTTAAAATATCTGACTGAGAGTGATTTCCCCACAATGGAGTTGTATGTGGGTAAAAATAATTCTACCAGAACAAGGCCCACTACCAACGCAATGAACCCAATTACGATGGATTCGGCCAATAACTGGATGATTAGCTGTTGCCGGTGCGAACCCATGATTTTTCGCATGCTCATTTCCCTTGCCCGGGTCGCCGATTTGGCCGTGGTCAGACTGGTAAAATTGATAATGGCCAGTATCAATATAAATATGGTAATGACGCTAAAAAGGTAAATTGATTTGATATCTGAAATGGGCTCAATCTGTGGAACAGCCTTTGATTTCAGGTAAATTGTAGTGAGAGGCTCCAGGAAGAAATTAAACCTAATTTCCGATGTGCCGGAATCATTGGACACAATACCCAGGTTATTTTTCAGTTGGAATCCAACATATTTTTCTGTCAGCCGTTGAAGTTTTTCGGTAAATTTCTTCCAGGGAACATCCTTATGCAATAGGAAATAGGTGAAATATCGATCTTGCAGCCAATTATTATTGGTGGTCCAATCGTAGGTATTTATGGAGGCCAGGAAATCAAAATGGAAATGGGAATTATGAGGCGGATCTGCGGCTACTCCTGTAATGGTGTAATCACTGCCATCAGCTTCGTGTAGGACTTTTCCCATGGGATCCTCATCCCCAAAATAACGCTCCGCAGTGGATTCACTGATGACCATTGAGAAGGGCTGGTTGAGAGCCGTTTCCGGGTTTCCTTTGATCAAAGGAAAGGTAAAGACCTTGAAAAAATTAGTATCGGTATACAGATATTTTGTTTCAAAGAAGCTTTTATCCTTATACCAGAGCACCGTATTGATGCCTTCGAGTATCCGGGTGGCAAAGGGCACTTCCTCGTATTCGTCCATGAGGGTTTTTGCCAGAGGAGCCGGTGTGGTGCTTCCGGTAAATTCAGTATCTCCAATATGACCATGCTGCCCGACCCTGTAAATCTGACCCGCCTTTTCATGAAACCGGTCGTAACTCAACTCGTCCAGGACATACAGGAATATGAGTAATACTGCCGCCATACCAATGGCCAGACCCACCATGTTGAGAATGGAATATCCTTTGTATTTCAAAAGGTTGCGGAAGGCTACTATAATGTAATTTCTCAGCATACCAATATAAAAATGCCACACGCGATAAAGCGGAGGCTCTTCGTTAAATCTTTATAGTACTATCAGGGTTGTGGTCTGTCAGCATAAGTAAATCAATTCTTATGCCAATGTATTTAATATGCAGATTATTAATGCTATGTACAGCATTTCAGCGCTCTATACACAATATGAGTGTGCGGTTATGAATAATAATGTTCAATAACGAACAGTTCAGAATCATGATCCAGTGTTTCAATGATGAATTAGGGTGAATGATTGAATGATCAATTTGTTGGTGATCAGATCAACAAACTGTGTCCGCCATAGCTGTCAAGCAGCGCAGTTGGATCATCAAATAAACAAATCAACATTTCGCAATGTTTCAATGACAGGATGAAAGAAGTGGTGAATGATTGAATAAGAGAATGACCACCAAATGACCATCTAAGGAGCACCAATAGTCCACTGATTCAGTATGACAAAACTTCGTGGGCTTTGCGAACGATCTCCCGCCTCCACTATCGCCTTCGGAAAAACTACGGCGTACAGGCACGACCGAAGGGAATCATTACAACGAAATTACCAATCCTGTTTAAAAACTCCACTTGAACAACACCCACATGTCATCTCCCATATCCCACCATGTATCGATGGCTGCCCGTGCAAAGTCATTGGAGTAACGCGTCAGGAATTCTTTTCCGAGTTGGGTGGTGATTCCGTTTCTGGCATTTTCCTGGTCCTGATTTAATAAATCCAGGGCCCTTTCTTCAATAAAATCGATCTCGGCAAAGGCCTTTTCTTCAAATTCCTGAACAGCGGGTTCAAGGATTTCTTTTCCCTCTCCCCATTTCACCATGGCGAGGCGATTGGCCCGCCGAAATGCCCACATGGCTGATTCCTGACTGAAGTGATCCTGACCACAAATGGCAAAACTCGGGGGCAGTTTTATGTGGCCTGCATATATCGGAATCCTTGGGCTGATCCTTGGTACATCAAATGCAAACCATAACCTGCCACCCACTGCATCCGGCAACCAATCTCTCAATTGAACGATCCATGAATAAGCGCAATACTGTACTGATATGGGTCGGTATCGGACCACACTGCCGGAATCAATGGCATTAAACAGGTCCCTTTTTTCACGGGCCATCCAGGGATGCGCGGCAGGACTGATAATTGTATCAATGCGGACACTGTCATTTTCATCGCGCCACTCATTGACCACCTTAAGTTTTCTGATCATTTCCCATTCTGTACCATCATAGGTGGTGCGGTAAAATTTCATCACATCACGGATATCTACTTTTTGTTCTGGTTTCACTGAAAAAGGCAATTCATCATCTTCGTATGACAGGCCCAATGATGGGGCCAGGGAGCTCAGTACAAAAAATTCCCGGATGCCAAATGGTTTTCTGTCAGAATAGACTTTCCAGAATTTAAAGGGTTCTTTTCCATCCCAGAATCCCATTTTTTCGGCTACCTCATAAACATTCTCTGAAGCCATATAATAGTCCGTGTTATTCAGATCGATTTCACCGATCCTTGAAATGTTGGCAGAAATACCCACATGATCATCAGGAATTCGCTGGGCCGCCCAGACACCTCCAATCTGATCCGGTCCTTCTCCCATGATCTCCATTTGCCATACTTCCTGTTTGTCAGCAATGGTAATGCATTCTCCGGAATCTCCATATCCATATTTTTTGATCATTTCTCCAATGAGCTGAATGGCCTGGCGGGCTGTCGTACAGCGCTGTAAAACAATGCGCTCCAATTCTTCAATAAGGAACAGTCCGTCCCTGTTTCGAAGTTCCCGGCGACCTCCAAAGGTGGTTTCCCCAATGGCCAGCTGCTTTTCGTTGAGGCAGGGATAGGCGGTATTCAGATATCCAAAAGTATGCGAAGCTTCTGGAATATTTCCTTTATGTTCAACGTTTTCCATGCTCCACGCTGAACTGGTATGCATGGTGCCATGGTAGACGGGATGTTGGGTTCCGGGTTCATGATCGGCTCCCGGAACGAACTCCAACCAGGTTCGGTAATAGGCATCACAGGTATGGCTTGTAATAACGGATCCATCAGTACTGGCATCTTTCCCGACCAGGATGCTCGTACAACTCCCCTCATGATCATCAATATTCTGTGCAGTAACGGGAATACAAGAACAAATCAAAAACGAAAGCAGGGCTGCAGGCAATTTTACAGTGGGATATTTCATATGGATAAAGTTTAAATTGGTAAATAAGGTAAATAATATGTATCAGATTTTATTTTATGAATCAATTATGGGTTATTAAAGTTTTTCCAACATCCAAATCTATCAATTTCATTGAATAAATTAGTTGACCATGATAGAAAATAATGTTTTGATACAGGCTGAAATTAATGTCAATTACTTTGATTTTGTGACCGAACATCAGTAACTTGAATCCTGAATTTCATAATCTTAACAACTATCAAAATGAATATCACCTATTTTGAACCGTTTGGCCGGGCCTGGGACCGGATGAAAAGAATTCTCTTTCAGCCATTTGATATTAACAAGTGGTTTGTGCTGGGATTCACTGCATTTTTGGCAGGATTGCTGGATGGCGGAGGGGGCAGTGGATCAAGAGGGCATAAGTACGATCATGTTGACTGGGGTGATGTGGCCCGTTTCCCCAATACGGCGTGGGAATGGCTCATGGACCATAGCATCTGGTTCAGCTTGATCCTGTTTGGTGTGGTTTTTATATTCGCCCTGGTCATTTTACTCAACTGGCTGAGTTCCAGGGGGAAATTTATGTTCCTCGACAATGTGGTACATAACCGGGCTAAAATCACCCAACCATGGAATGATTTTAAAAACCTGGGAAATTCATTGTTTGTGTGGAGGCTTATTTATGGCTTTATCGTCTTCTTCATATTTATGGCCCTTCTGGTTTTATTTTTTCTTTCATTTCTCAGCATGTATGATGGGGGTTTCCCCAAACCCCTGACCGGATTTACAGTGGCCGGAATGGTGTTGGTACTGCTGACACTTTTCGTAATTACCGCTTATATATCTGCTTTCCTGGATGGATTCGTAGTTCCCATCATGTACAGACATAACCTGACAGCCACGAAGGCCTGGGGACGTTTTCTGCCGTTATTAGGAAAAAACTTCTGGTATTTTATACTGTATGGCATCATTGTCTTCTTTCTTATTATCGTAGTGATCATCACGGTGATCCTGTTTGGTCTTATGACATGTTGTATTGGTTTCCTATTTTTGATCATACCCTATATCGGGTCGGTAATCATGTTGCCCGTATCCGTTACGTTCCGGGCCTTTAGTGTGGAGTTCCTTGAACAGTTCGGGGAGGATTATAAGATCTTTCCAGCCCTGGAGAATTCTGAACAGATTAAATAAATATCGGAACCCGGGAGGCATATACATACCATATGAGTATCATCAGGATGCAGAAACCAGCATTATCAAAACCCGACATAATGGTTCGAGGCTTCTTGCTGGTTTGTGCCCTGGCTATTTTAAGTCTACCATTTCTGGCCAAAGTTACAGGGGATTTCTTACTGACTTGCCGGTTTCATGAAATGACCGGTTTGAGCTGCCCAACCTGCGGTCTGACCCGTTCATTTCAATCACTGGTACATCTTGATTTAATACGTGCAATGCAATTCCATATATTGGGCCCCATATTATATGTAGCCGTATTCATCCTGATTATAAAGTGGGGACTGGAATTGATTCTTAAAAGAAGCGTTAAACCGATTTTGAATACATTTCAAATCAGAATTTTTGGCATGATCGTGGCCGGTGTGTGGTTGGTGTTCTGGCTCAGCCGCCTGATACTGGAATTGGTTACTAAAGGCGGTGGTTGACCCCATTGGCGAAAAGACAGAGTGATTTAAAATGCGGTCGGGCAGGAGTGGTTGTTGGTATCCCGATTCAGGTACAAATTATTATACCTCAGGTCGTCGGTTATTTCCGGATCAGTTTGATGGTACGCTGTTCCTGTCCATTTGACATTCTGAGGAAATACACTCCGGGCGAATAATCTGAAAGATCAAATTGAACTCTCGAACTGAGATCTTGTTTCTTGATCTGCAGTTCGCGTCCACTCAGGTTATAAATGGTATATGTAAGGGTATTTCCAAAATAGGATGAACCCAATTCCACATTAAGCAGGTTACTGACCGGATTTGGATAGACCAGAACATCGGGAAGCGATTCAGTATCCAGGATCGAGGTCGTACAACTTTCGAGCGAAACCCTGATGGTGTCATTGGCCTGGCATCCATTATTATTGGTAACAGCCACATAATAGGTGCCGGCTGTCTGAACCGTAATGGTCTGGGAAACAGACATGCCATCGTTCCAGTTGTAATCTACATATCCGCTTCCGGCATCCAATGTGAGATTTTCTCCTTCACATATGGTTGTATCATTTCCAAGATGAACCTGTGGCTGATCAAAAACAGTCAGCGAGGTTATGATGATACTATCACATCCAAAATTCGATGAAAGGGTATCATAATAAAATCCTGGGGCTTTTCTGTATCCATTGGCCAGCCATATACTATCCCCTTCACAGATGGATGCATTCCGGTTAATCTCATATACAGGCAGTATATGCAGTTGAATCTCAAAAATACTATCGCATCCATATACCGATTGAAACCTGTCGTAATACGTGCCAGCCGTGTACCGGTATTCACCGTCAATATATAGGCTATCACCCTCGCAAATACTGATGAACCTGGTTTGTTGATAACTTGGCAACACAGTCAGGGTGGTCACAATCACACTGTCGCATCCGTAAATCGTTAGCAGAGAATCAACATATGTTCCTGGTGATGTCTGGTAATCATTTTCGAGCCAGATGCTGTCGCCTTCACAAATGGATGTATTCATATTCGAGCTGAAATGTGTATTGATGAACAGGTTGGTAATGGCCAGGCTATCAAATCCAAAGGGTAAAATGAATGTGTCGAGATAGGTTCCTTCCAACGTTCTCCAGGCCCCCTGAAGGAACATGCTGTCACCCTCGCAGATAAATACATCAACGGTACCTTCAATATCGCCGCAGGGCTCATAGAAGTATACTTTACCTCGTTCTCCATTTACAATTTTTGATGGTTCTGTTTTATTTGGAGCACCTACCAGAAATGTCTCTCCGAAGGCTGCAACAGCATGACCGAAGTGGTCTGACATGTAGTGATCTCGTGCAATTATTTTCCTTATTTGTGTCCATTGACCGGTTTTTTGAAATACGTATACCGTACCGGACTCATTTAATGCTTGGTTTTCTGCATCCATGGTCGCTTTGTTCCTGGCTCCGATGATGGCCTGGTTCTGGTCAAGGGCAACTGAATAACCAAAGGCATCCATTTCCATGCGATCTGATGCCACCACTTTATCCTGCAATTTCCAGGTATTGGAGGCACTGTAATACCATATTACTGCAGATCCGGCTCCTTCAATATATTCCTTGTCTTTCTCGTCATATCCATCACCCGGAATACCGATCAGCAAAACACCATTCCTCAGGCAGAGGCTCTTTCCAAATGACTGATGATTATGTGCCTCCCCTGGTTCAATTTGTTGATTCTCTTTCCAGATGCTATCGGTATCAAATAAATATGTGTATACCCTGCCTACGCCATCGATTATATTATTATCCTTTGAAAGGGCCGATTTGTTTGGTGCTCCGACTGCCATGTGGGTATTAAACAGACTGATTGAGGATCCGAAAAGTGCTGATGCCTGCCGGTTTGATGCTGTTATTTTTTGGACTTCAGAAAAGTATCCTGAATTATCTCTATGGTACACATAAATTGCACCGGCGTCTGGCATGGCATCGCTGCCAGATTCATCTTTATCCTCATATGGTGCACCGATTATAATGTACTCACCCTGGATTGAAACAGAATAGCCAAACAAAGCTTCGTCCTCAGAATCGGATGCCCTGAGTGTTTGATGGATTTTCCAGGTTCCATTGATCCGTACGTATACATAAGCAACACCGGAACTTTTTTGATTTTTAATGGGATCATCCTTACTGGCTGCTCCAATGACGGCCACCTCACCTGCAAGTGCCACTGATGAACCATAAAAATCATTGGCTTCACGATCTGGAGCAACCACCTTTTGTGATATTTGCCATCCCTCAGCGGGGTCGTTGTAAAAGAAGTAAGCCGCTCCTGCCATCAGCATGGGGTTGAGCCCATTGGAATCGGTATTTTCCTGCCAGGATCCCACCAGTGCATGGTCACCTTCCAGGGCGACCGCATGTCCAAATTCTTCGAATCCCTGACCATCTGGTGACACGGATGAGAAGATGGGGTAATAATTCTGTGTGTACCCATTGATACTGCTCAGGAAGAAAATCCAGCTGAAAATGAGCCAATAATGGAAATGTTTCCTAAGGGTATACATTTTTAAAACGGGCATAACACGCCTATATATATTTAATTGTGTATACGTGAGAGGTTATGCCTGGTTTATGTATATGTGATAAATATTAGAATATTTATGACGAATGTTCGATTTTGTTGGATAAAAATCCAAATGCTCCAAAGAAATGTCAATTCCTGGAAATCGTTTCCGATATCAGAAATAGGCATATCAGGCTATTCATGATCGAGGATAAATTCCAGTGATCCTCCACTTATAAAATCGGAATGATCCAGAAAATACCCTTTTATATTCTTACCGTCCAGTTTTATGGATCTAACCCGTGCATTGGGAATGGAACCTCTGGTTTTAGTAATGGTCAGGGTGGTATTGGAATAAAAGTCTGGATTGAGGTGTATGGTGATGCGATCAAATACAGGAGTGGTCAGTGCGTAATTCATATTCCCGGGGCAAACAGGGTAAAATCCCATCATACTATACAGAAGCCAGGTTGACATGGTCCCGGAATCATCATTTCCGGGTAAACCATCCGGCGTGTTCCTGAAATACTCTCGGATCAGTCGGGAAACTTCTTTTTGTGTACGCCATTCTTCTCCCTTGACATAGTTGAACAGATACGGGTAATTGATATCGGGCTCATTGGTCATATCAAAATGGCCGTCATCAAATATGGCCTGTAATTTATCGACAAAGGCTTTGGATCCTCCCATGAGTTTCATCAATCCATTGATATCGTGCGGTACATAAAATGTGTACTGGTACGCGTTGCCTTCATGAAATCCGGGACTGGGTTCGAAGTTCTCGCCTTGCCGGGGATCAAACGGGATCAGAAACGAACCATCCTCTAGTTTGGGCCGGATCAGACCCAATTCGGGATCAAAATAATTCTTATATCCCAGAGATTGTCTGATAAACCGCTTATGGTCATCCATATGACCCAGTTTTTTTGCCAGCTGAGCCAGGTTCCAGTCGGCCACATAGTATTCCAGGGCATGCGATACGGAATTATCAAATGGCTGATTGATAGGAATATAACCATTTTCAATATAGAAATCTATATCCGGGCGAAGCAGGTTTTGTGGCCCCGGTGTGGTGGCTGATTTTTTCATGGCCTTGTAGGCCAACTGGATGTCGAAATCGCGGATTCCCCGCATCCAGGTATCAACGATGACCGGTATGGCAGGATCTCCCTCCATGATCAATGTTTCTCTGCCGAATAATTCCCACTTTGGCAACCAGCCGCTTTCACGATACATATCGATCATACTCCGAACCAATTCCAATTGGCGTTCAGGGTATACAAGCGTCAAAAATGGATGCACATTCCTGTAGGTGTCCCATAATGAATAAACGGTATACCGGTTTCCAAACGATTGATTTAAAATTTCAGCGGACTCCATAGCAGGGTAATCACCATTTACATCCTGCAAGATGTTTGGATGGAATAAAATATGGTAGAGTCCGGTGTAAAAAATAACCTTGTCATCATGCGTTCCACCCTCCACACTGATTCTGGATAAGGCCCTGTTCCACTGACCATAGGTTTCTTTTCTGATCCCATCAAAGTCCCAATCCGGGTTTTCTGACTTGAGGTTATCCCATGCATTTTCTATGCTGACATAGGATATCCCAACCTTCGCCTGGATTTGCTCATCCTGCTGGGTGCTCCATGTCAAAAAAGCGCCAATATCCTCACCAGCGAGTTCTTTCTGGTATTTCGTATATAATTTGTATTTACCACTGGTGGGGCTCCATTGATGGCGAACACCCGGTAATTCTTTCATTTTTTTCCAATATCCTGATTCCAGAGGTGGTTTATTGAATTCGATTACAAAATAAACCGGAAAGACGGCCTGGGGATTATAACACAGGGTTCCCAGCATCTTAAATCCCTCAAACCGGGTGTCCGATACGCGGCGGATCATGGCTCCGGATTCGTTGGTCAGCCCGTGACCCAGGTGGATCAGCATATGTGACGTTCCGGCCGGGAACGTATACCGGCTCATTCCCGTCCGTGTGGTGGCAGTAAGCTCAACCACCACTTTATATTTTTCAAGGTAATTCGAATAATACCCCGGGCTGGCTTCCTCGTGTGAATAAAAGGTTCCGTATTTCTGATAATCTACCTCTAATGCTCCGGTCAGCGGCATCAGCAGAATGCTGCCCAGGTCGGGACACCCCACTCCGTGAAGATTCACGTGACTGAAGCCGGTCAGTGTTTTATTTTGAAACACATACGGATTGGATAACCAGCCCACATCGGTATTCAATTCATTGCCTTCTGATAAAGAGACATTATAAGGCACCACAGACGCCATGCCTGATGGGGCCACCGCACCCGGGAAAGCTGCACCATAATTCGATGTACCAATAAACGGGTTGACATAATCGGCGGGTTCCTGTGCATTCAATGCACATATAAAAACCACTGCATAATGGACGATAAATATGGATCTGAACATGATTTATTGGGTTTGGATATAAAAATAAGAAAAGCAATTCAAACCTCGATTTTATTCTCAATCCTTGTTACCTGTTTTTTCGTTGCCGGTTACTGGGTGCAGGTTGCAGGGAGCATGGGACATGGAATCGGGGATTCAAAGCAGTGAATCATGACTAAAATGAAAAATTCGAGTCCGTGTTTTGGGTACCGATTTTCAGGTTCTTTTTTCAGATACCAAACAATGAAACCTTCAGCAGTTTCTTAACATACTCAACAAACAAACAACTTTACAAACAGCATCCAGTAACCGTTTGATTACTCGAGTGCTAACACTTTCCGCCTGCGCACATTGCTCCGGCCGACTGGTATGACCAGAATGTGTCGATTCACTTCCAATGCATTGAATCGAAAGATGATGACCAAATCAACTTTTTCGACCGCTTCTCATATCGATACGTCGACCTATCGACTAAGATTTAAGCAAAAGTTAAATCTGCAAATCAAGTTTTTAACCTGCATTTTTACTATTGCTTGTGTTCCCTGCTTTTTGTATCTTAATCAAAGTTAAATCTATACCAATTTAAATGGATCATAAATCAAACAATATTATGAAAAAGAAAATGTATCGGTTGTATCGTTTCATTCTTGTCCCAAGCCTGGTCATGATGATCATAATGGCATTTGGCCATTGCAGTAATGAACGGTCAAAGGAAACTTCATCAGAAACAAAAACGGTTGCAGAGGCTGAGGCATGGACTGCTAAAGAAATACTCGGAAGAAAACTTTTTTTTGATAAAAGTCTCTCCTCACCACCCGGTCTGTCATGTGCCGATTGTCATGATCCGTCAGTCGCATTTGCCGATCCGCTCAAGGAATTACCGGTGTCGAAAGGTGCGCATGACGGATTATACGGCAACCGGAATGACATGCCGGTCTCATATGCAGCCTATGTCCCGGAGCGATACTACGACAATGAGGAAGGTGTATGGGTGGGTGGACTTTTCTGGGATGGACGGGTGAACACCCTCACTGAGCAGGCCATGGGCCCCCCTCTGAATCCACTCGAAATGGCCAATCCGGATACTTTGACCATCGCTGTTAAGCTGCGCAGTCTGGATTACGCTGATATGTTTGTGGAGGTTTATGGACCTGACGCACTATCCGATGCAGGAAAGCTCTTTGTTTACATGGCCGATGCCATTGAAGCCTATGAAAAAACTACCGAAGTCAATCCTTTCACGTCAAAATTCGATTATTATTTGCGTGGTGAGGTCCAGCTCACAGAGCAGGAGATCCGGGGATTCACACTTTTTGTTGCAGAGAATAAGGGCAATTGTGCAGCATGCCATCCGAACATTCCTATGGCCGACGGAACACCTCCACTTTTTACTGATTTTACCTATGATAACCTGGGCGTGCCAAAAAATCCTGAAAATCCATTCTATTTGTTATCTTCTGATATAAACCCTGATGGGTCTGATTTTATTGATCTGGGCCTTGGTAGTGTGGTGAATGATCCGGTTGAAAATGGTAAATTCAGGGTGCCCACACTCAGAAATGTCGCCATTACAGGACCCTACATGCATAACGGGATATTTAAAACCCTATACCAGGTCATCGCTTTTTATAATACACGCGATGTGATCTCATGGGGGGCATCTGAAGTGAACGAAAATGTGAACCGGGAGGAACTGGGTAATCTGGGGTTGACGAACCAGGAAATTGAAGACCTCGTGGCCTTTTTGAATACACTCACGGATGGATGGACATCCGAATAGTCCGGTTCGTGAATATACCGGAAAATAAATTAACAAGAAGGAACGGTCCATGGGGCAGCTCCTTCTTTGTTACATCATTCCGTTTTGCATCAAAGGATACCCATGCCCTTTAACAACCCGAAAACCGCTATGAGAATTAAAACAAGGCCCAATGCCATTAATATCCAGCGCATTTTTTTTCGTTTTTTATCAACCATACTGGCATACTCTAAATAGCCCGATTCAAGATCACTCATATATCCTTTCAGTTCTCGCATTGAAAAGGTTGAGGAAAGTTTCTGTACCCCATATATGAAGACCAGGACAAACAGGTTTACAAGAATGTATAAAGGTACCTTATTGATCCTGTATATCCCTTCCTGATTGTCCACAAGGGTATTTAAAGAAAATATCAGGATGAGAGCTACGAAGGCAGTGAGCACAAGCCATATTTCATAATGGAACCTCAGGAATCTGAGCTTGACATGAAGGAGATCCCGGAGATCTTTGGTATACATATTGATTTCCCGGATCTTCATAAATATATATAAACCATAACCGAGAAATATCAAGGAGAGAATCAATAATCCAGCTTCCACACCGAGCATGATGGGATTGGACCGGTATCCGTACAAATTCATTGAGAGCATGACGATACTGGCCATGATGGCGACCAGGTAGGTCAACAGATTCAGATTATAGGCCCATCGGACCCTTGAGACTTTTGGCTGTAAATACTTAGTAATCATAGTTGTATCCAGTTTTTGGTTATCAGGAACATGGTTTTGTTGTTCCCATATTTCTATGTAGTTTTTCTGTTCCATAACTAAATGTTCTTACGCATGGTTTGTTTGAGTTTCTCCTTGATCCGCACGATGCGTACACTGATGTTTTTTTCAGTCATTCCCATGATATCTCCAATTTGCCTGTATGTTTTTTTCTCAAGATACAGGAGGATAATGGCCCTGTCGAGATAGTGGAGCTTGCGGATGGCCTGGTACAGTGACTTCAACTGCTCTTCAACCACAAAAAGATCAGGGTTCTCAGCAATTTGAACTGTGGAGTACTCAATACCTTCCGGTGGTCTGCGCTTGTAATAATACAGGGCCGTATTCAATGCCACACGGTACATCCAGGTCTGGATCCTGGCCTCTCCTCTGAAGGATTTAAAAGATTTCCATAATTGATAGATGATTTCCTGTTTCAGGTCTTCTCTCTCTGCATGATTTCTCGCATATATATTACATACCTTGTGAACCAGGTTTTCATGTTCAGTGATCAATTTGACAAAAAGATCTTGTAAGGGCTTCGTTCGCATCCCGGGCGTTTACTTCATTAGTTTATAATCGGGCTGAAAAACTACAAAGAAACTGGATTATTTTATTATGTCATTTGAGAATTTGTGTCACTTTATCACCTGACTTTTAGATTATGAGGGTAAACGCCTGAAAGCGTAGCCCCGGCTTTTCAGGGTATCGATCAAGTCTGGCAGGCGGTGGTAAAACTTATCTGGTCGTCGTGGATCCACACCAATGTGGAGCAACAATATGAATCCGTTCAGACCATTTGGATCATCTTCTTCATAGCGAAGGATACGCTGAAAAATGGTATCGCTGTTATAATAATGAATCCCTTCACCTGGATAGGACCAATCCTGGTTGGCGTCCGTTCCGGGGGAAAAATTTATCAATGTCAGATCCAAACTTCGTGTCCATTCGGCGATGGTTGCGTTGTACCATTCAAAGGGTGGGAGGAAGTAAGGAGCTTTTTCTTTTGAGATGCCAAATATTGACATTTCATTGTAATTGGCATCCAGGTCATCAAGAAATTGATCTTTCGTCACCAGCAGAGAATCCCGGTTATCCCAACTGGCATATAAAAGATGCTTGTCGGAATGGGCTCCCAGGTAATGTCCGGCATTTACCAGTTCTTTAATAATGGGCTCAAATGCACCATCCCTGTAAAAATCTCCTGTGAGGAAAAAAGAAGCCTTGATGTTGCGCTCCTTCAGATTGGTAAAGATGGTCTCAAAACCATCTGCAAACTCATGGCCTGTAAACACGAGGAAAATATCTGGTATATCCCGGTTAAACCGGGTAATGGCACCATGGGTTAGTTCGACGTTTTCCAGTGGGTCCGTTGTGCAAGAGTACAGACTCACTGCGACAACACAAATCGCGATTGAAGATCTGAGGAATGTTTTCGGTACCATCAGCGGGTATTTTGGGGGGTCATAAAGATCCAAGATTCATTCTGATAATGATAGGGACCCTCCTTTGCCTTTTCAATAGAGGGTTCAGGCATTCCTTTAGATTGGTCTACTGTTAACCTGGTAAAGGAATATATCCCAGATTCATAATCATAACTGGATCCATCATCATCGTAAAGCCAGAATGATCCGGGGGCATTTCCATAATATCGGATGTTCAGATCCGCGATTTCGCCTGGACCAGGCATTCTTGTTCTTGGTTCAATCATCGGTATAATGCCTCCATCCTTAACAAATACAGGTATTTTATCCAATCCGGGTTGTACGAAAATGAGCTCTCCGTTGCCGGCATATTCCCCGGTATAAAAGTCAAACCAGTTGCCCTGAGGCAGCACCACTGATCGTTCTTTCTGGAATTCAAACAACGGGGCAATCAGGAGGTCATTGCCAACCATATATTGGTCTTTAATCTCTTTTAGGACGGCTTCTTTGTAGGGATTCGAACCGGAATCTGTATGCTCATAATCGGTTGTGTCAGCAAAACCTGTTTCAAGGACCATGGCCCGGAATGGTGGGATCCCTTTAAAGTAATAATCTGCAAAAGTAGAATATAAGTATGGGAGGAGCTGCATTCGGAGTAGCGCAAAATAACGAACTTCCTTTTCAACTTCAGGAAATGACCAGGGTTTGGTTCCATCGGCCCATGCATTAATCATGGCGAGGGGTGAAAAACATACTGTTTGGAAACGCCGCAGCCATTCTTCCGCGGAGCCCGAACTCCGGACCTCGGGAGTCCAGAGGATACCCGAGAAACTACTGTTGATCAAGGCTGTAATGAAGTCAGGGTGACTGTAATAATCATTATAAATTACAAATGGCATGCTGGTCGCTCCTGCATTAGCAGCACGCACCAAACCGTAAGTTCGTTGGTTCTTCTCCCGATACAAATCGCGGATCAGATCCATGGTGAGCAAACCGTATACCTGGCGCAATTGCTCCCCATCATATCCGGAAGGGAATTGAGCCGCATCGGGCCATAACCAGACATCGTAGCCATCCAATTCATCAATTTTAAATCCACTGATCCCGATATCGATCTGGTGTTTCTGCAGGTGACGCTGCATGATGTTCCGGGGTTCTTCAAGTGTATAATCAGGCACGATGCCATTCCACACCGTGTGTGTGCCCGACCATGGCTCCATTTTATTGTAGAGCGATCCCTCTGGTGACAGGTATGGATTCATCCATAGGTTCAGATGAATCCCTTCATTGAGAAGGGTGTCAGTGAATCCGGCAGGATTTGGAAACCGGTCTGGATCCCACTCAAATGTGCAGGGATAAGCCCGGGAGTGCCATCCCGGTTCCAACCCAATGACATCAAGAGGAAATCCCCGCTCATTGAATGACCGGATCTCATCCGATACATCTTGCTGGTTGAAGAGGGTCGGGGTTCTCTGCCAGAAACCCAGGCCCCATTTGGGGGGGATGATACCGCCCCCACAAAACAGATTGAACCGCTGGATGGCTTTCAGCATATCTGGTCCTTCAAACACATAAATGCGGACACCTTCTTCTGGAACCATAATTTCAATGTTATCTGAGTATGGCCTGGCTGACCAACCGGGATCGGTATTGCGATCTTGCAATGGTGGTGGATTTTTACTGTCTTTTCGTACTCCGGTTCCAATATACATATCGATATATCGTGCCGCATCAATAAGAACACCATACCCTTTGGAGGATACAAAAAATGGAACCGGAGCATGCGTCCTTCCATTATCCTCACGTCCATAGTGGTCGACATGCAATCGTAAGATCTGGCCTCTTCTATGGATGGATTTGAACTGGAGTCCCAGACCATAGATCTGTTCCTCCCGGTCAAGTGGGAGCCTGATGTAGGTTTTATGGCCTGATTCATATGTAATAATTTCATCCGCATCCAATGGAAATCCTGATGCTTCCATGGTATCCAATGTTGCCGTGCGGGGGATGCGACCTGAAGCTCGCAATAATGAAAGGCTGGATGGTGTGCCAATGATGTTTTTCCACACGCCGGGATGGAGTTGTTCCCATGCGACATCATTGTCAGAGGATTTTTCTTGCCATGAGTTGCATGAAATAAACTGAACAAAAATGAAAAGGAATAAGACAGGTTGTTTCATTCTTCAATTGTTTTCAAAGAGTATTTGTAATCGCTTATCGACCGGTTCTCAACAAGTAATCCAGAGGATCCTTCCGTCAGGAATAAGACTCCTATGTCCTCATCATCAGATTCATGAATTTTAATTAATGCCTGAAGCCCATCCGGGGATAACATGATTCCATATGAGACATCGCTGCTGGACCGGTACACCTATTTATCCGTTTCAAACAATGGATGCACCGCTGAAGGAAAGCGTGCCTCCTTCATGATCTGTTCCATCTTCATTAAGACCTCAGGATACTGCTCCGCTACATTGTTTTGCTCCTGAATATCCTCCTTTAAGTAATATAATTCGATATCCATATTCCCTTTACGGATATCAGACCGGATGGCTTTCCAATCATTCATACGCACAGCCTGTTGCCCACCATATCCCGGAAATTCCCAATAGAGATAGGCGTGTTGGTCCTGTACCTGACCGGTCAATTCCGGGACCATGCTGATACCATCAGTGTCATCAGGAATACCCGCACCTGTAACATCGCAAAGGGTCGGGAGGATATCCCACAAAGCACTGATATGGTTTGATTCGGCCCCCGGGGAAATATGACCCTCCCAACTGGCGATCATGGGTACCCGAATCCCACCTTCTCTGGTAAATCCTTTACCCCAGCCGTATTCCGTTTTAAATGGTCTGGCACTATTAAAAAAGGGCGTATCGGCTCCCCCAGTATATGTAGGACCATTATCGCTTGTAAATATAATGAGTGTGTTTTCATACAATCCGAGTTCTTTGAGTTTTGCTACAAGTGAACCCACTTGATCATCCAGGTAGGAAATCATTGCGGCATAGGTGGCTCGGGGGTACCTTGCCGGGAAGTATCCCCGGTCTCCCGTGTAGGGAGCTTCTTCACCCAATATGGAGTGGTATTTATCGACCCATTCTTTGGGGGCTTGAAGGGGCAGATGTGGAATGGGGGTGGCATAATACAGGAAAAATGGTTGGTGTTGGTTGTTATCCATAAAAGCCAGGGCTTCTTCCAGCATCTTGGCCGGTGCATATTCCTGCTGGTTATATTTTTTATAATGGTCCGGCTCATAAGGATCTGCTCCTTTGTCAAGCTGTGTGCCCGGCACGACCAGACGATTGTATAACGTATCCTTAATTTCATTTTTCCAGAGATGCAGGGGATAGTAAGTGTGTGCTTGCCGCTGACAATTGTAACCATAGAAAAAGTCGAAACCCTGTTTATTGGGGGCACCCTCCGAGGTGGGACCACCCAGGCCCCATTTGCCAATGCAAGCGGTGACATACCCTGCTTGTTGTAGTTGAGTGCCAATGGTACGGGTTCCCTCTGGCAAGGGTCTTTGACCTTCCAGGTTTGGATCGTGTGAGGCTTTCTGAAAGTCCCATACATCGCCCTTTTCGCGCATCTCATCATTGTCCCGGACATAGGAATGGCCCGTGTGCTTACCGGTGAGTAGTACGCATCTGGAAGGTGCACATACAGGGGCTCCGGTATAAAACTGAGTAAATCGCATACCGGAACGTGCCAGGTTATCTATATGTGGAGTCTGGATGACGTCCTGACCATAGCATCCCAATTCACCATAACCAAGATCATCTGCCATGATCAGAAGGATATTCGGTTTAACAGAATCTCTGGTATTACATGCAATGAATAAAATACAAGACAGAGCTATTATCAACATGAAATACAACGGGAATGTCCACTTTTTACATATCATGGTCAATCTATTTTGTGGTGGATTGTATTTATAAAGCGTTGTTATTTTTAAGGCCATTCCTGGTTCCGGATCCATTTCCCGCTTTCCCTGAGCGTCCTGGCATCGGTTGCATCAATGTCTCCTTCCGGAAGGGGCCCCGTATTTAATAATAGGTTACAATTTTGGGCATTTGCTGCCTCCAGTTTTTGGATGACATCTTCTGGTGTTATGTGTTTTCCGTCATCGGCTTTACGATAGCCCCAGGCTCCGGGTTGCATGGTGTCACAAATTTCATTGTGTTTGTTTTTATTCTTCTCCCAGGCTGATGCAGCAATTTCTGCTTCTTTATTGCCCACCCGGGTTCGAACTGTTTCAGCCAGGCTACGGCCATGCCGTTCAGGGGCTGCAAAATCTTCATCCCCCGTGGCACCTTGTTTGAAAGAAATCAGTACTTGGGGTTGCAGTTGTCGCACCAATTTATAGGTTTCATATATGGGGAAAAGATGGGGCTGTGCATAATAACCCATAATGGGATCGAACCAGATACCGGCCAGGGGTCCATAATTGGTGAGTAATTCCTTTATTTGTGCATGCACAAAATCGATGTACGCCTGGAAATCATCATCCGTTCGAAACTTATAAACTGAATCCGGATCAGGATAATCTGGGCGGGCAATGGGATCGTATTTTCTGGGATAAAAATATGGATGGTGCCAGTCAAGAGCGTACGAATAATACAGAAACAGTCCCAGACCTTTTTTCTCACATTGTTCTGCCAGTTCTCCAACAAGGTCTCTTCTGGCCGGGGATTGCATACTGTTATAATCGGATATACTGGAATCAAAAAGGCAAAAACTATCATGATGCCGAGCTGTGAGGTTGATGTATTTCATTTCCGCCTCCCGGGCCAGGTCTGTAATATAATCGGCATCAAAGTTTTTGGCCGTAAAGGAAGTCCTCAGAAGTTCATAATCCCGGATGGGGATATTTTCGTTATACATGACCCATTCTCCCCGGCCTAACTGGCTGTATAATCCATAGTGCATAAATAATCCATAATGGGCATTTGCGAACCATTTCAGTGCCGCTGCACGGGGATTTTGTATATATAATTCCGCGTAATCTGAAAGATATCCCGGTGTACGCACATTATGCCTTCTCCGCCCGTTTGAAAAATCACACTGGTTGGCCATCAGGCCCATGATGGCCAGAATTCCGGAAGATAAAAATGCGCTTCGTCTCATGTTGCGTTCATCATCATTAATTATCGTTTATTTTTCTGATTCAAATAGTTGGGATAATGCCGTCAATATTTTTTTCCCGGTTTGCACCATGGCAGAAGCCGGCTGGTTATCCAATGCCTCCGTTGTGAATGTTGCAAGATACTGGGTCATATCCAGTGAGTCAGGTATCTGGTATAATTCAGGATTCTGATGTACCGGTTCCATAAGAATCCTGATTTTTTCGTAATCCTGGATGCCCTCTCGCAGCCGTTCAAACCGGATGGAACTTCTTGGACCAGGGTACACCAGGTAGGTATCACCAGCCGGCCAGGTTCTGAACCGGGTATCCATCAGCGGATTTTCCACCCAGGAGTTATACGCCCATCTTAAGAATCCGTCAAATCCCATGGCTGCAGCAAACCACCCGATCCATGTGGCTTCGGCAGGCGGTGAGAAGGTAAATGTATTGGGCCTGGGATTACCACAGGCCACATAAAAGGTGGTGCACTGGCCAGCCTCCCGGCGTTCTCTAATCCGGGCTTGTGTATCTTCAGAAATATGTCGCCAATTATAGCTGAAATCATAAATATGTTCATTGAGGTCCTCAAAATAATGACCCGCCAGGGTTATTTTAAATTCTGGTGCCGTGGCTTTGAGAAACCGGATCAATTCCTGCATCTCTTGCATACCCCTTTCATCCAGTGCCAGGGTGGTTATGTCCAGCCATCCCATTTCATCCAGGTGGGCCCTGAAGTCGTACAAAAAAGGCCGCCAGAGTACCTCATAGGCTTTCGTTCCCGGAACCACCTCCACAATCACAAATCCAGAAGAATCCTCGTCGAAATATTGTACTTTATTTCCCCATGGGACCATGGCATAGCAATTTATCTGCTTTTTAATCCCACAATCCAGAGCCATTTGCACATACTGGTCGAAAATGGAATAATCGAATTCCCATTTTCCAGACGAGTTACGAATCCATCCGATCATGGAACCGAACGGGTCGTATGTTTGCCCTCCCCAGGGCGTTTCAATAATGGTGGTGGTGATGCATTTTTGGCCTGCGTCTGCCAGAAGGATTAACTGTTTTTCCAGGGCCCTCCAGTGCTCATCAGACCATAGTGGCAGGTCATGGAATCGTGCCACAGCAAATGGATTTTGCCAGAGATCAAGATGAAATGTCCAATCGCCGGGAGGTGGCAACAGATGGTTCTGAACATGAATTTCCATATCGTAATTGTATATGGAGTCGTTTGAAATCCGGATCAAAAAGTGACCTTTATAATATCCTGCCCCGGCGTTTGGAGGTATATTTATGGTCAACCACAAAGGTCTGGTTTTCTGTCCAGGTATGGTTAGCGAATCAGCCGTTTCCAGGATGTCCCCGACAAGATGAACAGGTATTGTATCCTTTTCGCGGTCGCCACAACCGGTCAGGAATTCATCCGAAAGAACATATCGTACAGGCCGGGTTTGGATTGCAGATGCTGGTATGATTTGACCCATTTCATTGACGAGGTCGGAACACTGCCAAGATATCTGCTCTTCCTTTCCAGAATTCCAGGCAAGAAACTGGGCATGCAAGCGTTCCCCCCGCCATCCGGTCCCCGACCATGCCTTGGTTAGGGTCCCGCCAGGGGGTTGGTCACGGCTATACCGTATGTCCAGGTTCCCAAATCCACCAGAGAATCCTTTATTCACGAGATCCCAGGCGGATTGATCCGTTGTTTCAGGGTTGGCCGGCTCAGAAAATCCGATGGCAGACCGCCTGGTTTCCGTAGTGCAGCCCTGGATTAGTGAAAAAAGAAGAATAATACCTATACAATAAGATCTCATATTCGTTTTTTAACTGTTGATCCGCACTACCTCCATCTTTTTAAATGTATTTTAGTCACCCAGTAGATGGACATTCGTATTACGGTTGGCTGTTATCCATATGAGATATCCTGATCGTCCATGCATACTCGCATGGCGGATGGGTCCGCACTTTCTCTGGAATGCTAATCCGCAGGCCACCTTCTGTCATGTTCCATTTCAGGGGTTTTGAATACCCCAACAAATGAATTTTGGCATCCGGTGCAGGCCGGAGAGATTCAATCATCAAGGTAGCCGGCGGTGTTGATTCTGACTCACCAGCCAGGTAAATGGCGTTCACCGAACCATCCGGCAAGCTGGTAAAACAAATATTTTTTTCTTTAAAGGGTGCAAGAGGCCTGGTTTTATAAATGGCCGATCCGTTTATTTTCATCCAGGCTCCGATCTCTTTCATCCGGCTGATGGCTGCATCCGGCAATTCTCCTTCCGGACTGGGTCCGACATTCAGCAGGTAGTTGCCCCCTTTTGCTACAATATCCACCAGGTTATGGATCAAAGTCTTCGTGGATTTATAGCGGTCGTTCGGAACATACGACCATGAACCGGCCATGGTCATACAGGTTTCCCATGGATATTCCAGTGCTTCTTCTGGAATGTGTTGTTCGGGCGTGGTGTAGTTTTCATATCGTCCACGTACACTCCGGTCTACAATGATTAACCCGGGCTGGTGGGTTCGGGCCATGGTGGCAATTTTTCCCATATCGATATCCTGGTCATATGGTTTTTCAGAATGTCCATTATTATTTTTTGGATTCCGCTGGGGTCGCGGTCGCACCCATCCGCCATCGAGCCAAAGAA
>Ga0209536_100000527_pt1 | contig 61749 bp, 93 predicted proteins | sample DeeMarSeWOR28_12_FD_187461 | JGI IMG/M metagenome (GOLD analysis project Ga0209536, IMG submission 187461) | Marine sediment microbial communities from White Oak River estuary, North Carolina - WOR-2-8_12 (SPAdes) (version 2) | ecosystem: Environmental > Aquatic > Marine > Intertidal zone >...
GAAGCCCTTCGCCCAGAGCAGGTCACCGGCCTGGAACTGGTCCTCGGTGTCCCACAGGACGTTGAGGGTGCAACCGGTACCGGAGCCACCCGTCGTTGATACGGGGTCCGCGGGGATGGCCGTGTAGTCACCTGGGGTCGTCATCTCGACGGCCGTCACGGCGCCGCCGCTGACCTCGGTCACGGTGAACGTGGCCGCGGAGCCGAAGGTCCCGCCGCTGAGGGTGAGGACGTCGTCCTCGGCATACGTGGAGCCCCCGGCCGCCACGACCGCGGAGACGGCCGCCGCGGTGAGCTCGTACTCGTCGTTGGTCCCGTCGACGTTCGTGACGGTGTCTGAGTCGAACTCGGCCTTGGTCCTCAGGTCGGCGAACATGAAGCCCTGCAGGATGTCCTGCAGGTTCTCCTGCGTCAGGTCGGTGTTGAACCCTCCCGACGCGTCGAGGTCTGTGATGACACCCTTCTTGCGCTGCCTGTCGGCCGAGATCGGGTTCCGCGCCACGAGGGTCACACTCCCGCCGAAGTCCGCGTAGCTGTTCGGCTCGAGAGGCTTCCACGTGGGCGTGCCAGGCAGCACCTTGAAGGACGCCTCCTCCGCGTAGCGGAGTCCGGTGCTGTTAGAGTCAATCTTGTTGACGGTAGCCATTACGCGAACCTCCTTAGACGAGCTCGTCGTACTCGAAGTCGGCGAGCACGTTTACGTTGTACCATGGGCCGTCGGGCCCGACTTCCACGATCCTCACGTTCCTGAACCAGATATTGCTTGCCGTACTCGTCCCGATGTAGGCTGACCGGGCCACCTTGGCGAGGCTCCTGGCGCTGGCCAGCCCACCGCGACTGAGCGGGTAGAATACCTGTACCGTTATTATACCGCTGTTACGGAACCGGGTCACCTGGGCGTCCCCCAGGAGGGTCGCCTGCCCACCGGCCACGTGGCGTATGGTCACCCTGGCCCACGGGTCCTCACCGTCCGGCGGTCCCTGCTTACCGACGCCGTCGTACCTGACCTCAGGGATGGTGCCGTTGTTGAAAGCGCCGGCCCCGGCGTCCCACGCGGTCTTGAACGCGGCCAGCATCTCGTCGTAGGCTGTGTTGATCTCGGACGCCATCTATCGCCTCACGTGGAGCTCGTGGAGGATCTCCTGGCCGTTCGGGTTCAGTGTCCTGACCGAGACGATCGACCACCTCTCGCCGCTGGCCCTCTCGATCTGGTCCATCGAGGCGTCCGGCGTGATCGCCAGGCCTGAGGCGGCGACCAGCACGATCTGGTCACCGGCCTGTACCACGCTCCCTACCGGCCGGTCGATGCTCGCCTCGAGCCATACCGCGTCGGCGGAGTACTGTGTCTCGGTGGAGTCCTGGTTCCACGGCTCGCTCGAGTCCGGCGGCGTGTCCACCCTGCGGAATATGGTGGAGACCTCGCCGTTGCGCTCGATGAGCCTGAGCGCGGTGGCGATCGAGCTGTCGAACCTCGCCACTATGCCCTCCTTATGATCTTGCCACGCATGGCGAGGCCGGAGGCATACAGGCGCTGGTCGGCCACCGGGTAGGTCGGGAGCGGGGTCGCGCTGCCGGTGTACTCCGTCTCCTCCTCGATCGGCCCGACCTTCTCGCGCTTACGCTTGACGGACGAGCCCACTGTGGGCGTCGGGTTGAGCTCCTGCGAGAGGGCGATCAGCGCGTACTCTGCGCACGCGTCCTTGACCTCCTGTGGTATCCCGACCCGGAGGTTCTCGCTGGAGTCCTCGGCGTCGTACCGCGGCCACTGGGTTCGCTGGTCCACCGAGGCCATCTCGCCGACGAAGTTGAACCGCTGGTCCAGGTAGTCGGTGGCCCTCACGATCGCCTTCTGGATGTCCCCGGTCCCGCCTGAGTACGAGTTCCCGCGGTCGCCGTGGTAGTCCTTGAACTCCTGGGCCGTGATGTAGGCGTTGGCCCCGGCCACCGTCCCGTTGTCAGTCTGTACGCTGAAGGCCATGTCCCACCTACTTCGTGATGTCCTGGGAGAAGACGTAGGTACCCTTGGCGATCGTCCTGATGGCGGACCCGAGGTCCGTCATCTGGATGTCGTGGTAGTACGTCTCCGGGGTCTGGTCAGCCTGGAGGGCCGTCGGGGTGAACGAGACTTGGCCGGCCGGCCCGTCCTCGACGACGCCGTCTATCTGGAAGAGGTTGTTGCTGGCGTCCTCCGGGTCCGGGGACGGGTCGACCGTGAGCTTGAACTGGTACCCCGTCACGTTGATCGCGGTCCCGGTAGAGTCCTTGACGGTTATCAGGTGCGGGTACGTGTCGCCCCTGGTCCTGGTAAGGTTCAGCTCGGTGGGGGTCGCCATCAGTCAAGCTCCACGTCGTTCTCGTTGTCATCAACAGCCACCTGGAGGTCCGGGGCGACCGTCACTGAGGTCTCGAGGGTGTCGACCGACACCACGAGGTCGTCTGGGAGGTCCACTATGCGGCTCACGTTCTCCAATTCTACCACGATCGTCGTGGTCGACAGCTCGACGTCGTCGAGGTCGACGACTGCTGCCCCTGCGTCGTCCAGGCCGAGGCCGTACGCCACTATGCTCACGTCAGCCTCTCCCTCTCCTGGGCGCCGCGCCCGCGGTACTTCTGGGTCCTCGCTATGTCCTCCCAGAGCTGGGCGGCGACGAGCGGGGTGACGTCGTCGTCCGCGTAGAACGTCTGCAGCCCCGTCACCGGGTCAGTCACCGACCGGTTCCGGAGGATCCGCTCGATCAGGATCAGCCTGGCGTCCTGGGCAGCGTCGAGCCCTGAGCCCGCCGTGACCTTGATCGCGTCGAAGGCCCTGTTGAGGACCACCATGACGGTGTAGTCTCCGAGGGTCGTCACGGTCAGGGGCTCGGCCGGCTCCTCACCGGAGTACAGGTTGCCGGTGACCAGGAGCTCGTGGTCGTCCTCGTCCGGGCGGATCCTCCACCCGGACTTCAGGAAGTAGTACCCGTCGAGGTTCTTCCCGGTGGCCAGGAAGTTCCCTCCCACCGACTGGTAGAACGGGAAGTCGAACCCGAGCTCTCCGGAGGCGTTGGCCAGCCAGTCCTCCTTAAGGTCCGAGTATAGGTCGACCTGGACGTCGAGCTCGGTGACGCCGGCCTTGGCGACGATGAGCTTGTTGACCAGGTCGACAGTTACCTTAGCCGCCATTGATCGGGTCCTGACGCGTCATGCAAGGTGGGTGCAGCGCCCCGTGACCCTCGAGCTCCTCCCACCTCGCTCTCCACGCCTTGAACTCGAGGGCGGTTATGATCCACTCAGGCCAGTCCTTCGGCCGCATCCTGACGAGCCCACGGTCGACCGGGACGTGCCTGGTCTCGACGTCGAGCCTCTTGCCGGCGGGGAGCGCCAGGTCAGGGTGGAGGTCCCACGAGAAGGTGAAGTGCAGCCAGCCGTAGTTCCCTCCGACGTACGGCTGGAAGGACTCCCTCACCGCCTCTGCGATCTCGCGCTCCTTGGCGCCGAGGGAGTCTACCTTGTGGTTCACGATCATGAGGATCGCCCTCCTGACCTGTGATCTCGTCAGCAGCATCCTTCCTCCTTTACGGGTTGCTGTACACACGCTCCTTCGCGGCCTGCAGGGCGAAGGTGAGCCCGGTGGCCCTCGTTATCGTTCCCTCGAAGAGGACGTGCTGGGCCTCGTCCGTGCCGATCGCCACGATGACCACGTCCGCGTTAGCCCCCGGGGTCCGCCCACCCTGGGTGTTGCCGTCGTAGTCGAAGGTGAACGAGGTCGAGCCGCCGGACGTCGAGATATCAGCCTCGACGATGTCCTGGCCGTCAGCGTCGTCGACGTAGATGGCGCTTGGCTCCCCGAAGGACTCCCCGGTGTTGGGCACGTTCTTGAAGAACATCGCCATCCGCGCGGGGCCGCTGTCAGCGACGAGGTTCGCGTTGTAGGTGATCGTCCCGGCCGCGACGAAGGAGCTCTGCCGCTCGACGCCGTCAGGCCACGCGACGGTGGAGGAGGCGTCGAAAAAGCTCGTGTTGTTCGTGTCGTTCGCGTCGAAGTCGTCGATGATCATCCGGAGGCCCTTGGCCGTTGGTGCGACGAAAGACATCAGGAGGTCCGTCACATCGCCGCGAGAGGTCCCGGGACCGTTGTCAATGTCGGTCGCCCGGCGCATCTCGCGCTGCTCGAACTCGTAGACCTCGGCCGTGGTCGCCCCGTTCCCGAAGCATCGCCAGTAGAACGGGTACGTTATCGAGTTGATGTCACGCTTGAACGGGGTGAAGGCCGTGGCCGTCGCGGCCTCCGCGGCGTGGGTCACGAGGACGTGGACGGTGTCCACGCTGATGTCCGTCGCCGTCCTCGACCGCACGACGAAAGTCCCGTTGTTCGCCGCGTCAGAGGCGCCAGTGATCGTGACGACGTCTCCCTCCGTCACGCCGTCAGTGATCCACGAGCCAGAGGCCCGGGTGATCGTGTCGAGGGTCGGCCGCGTGTTAGCCGTGAAGGTGAGGTTCCCCGTCGCGCCGAGGGTGATGGTCTCCTTCTTGTACTGGAGGAACATCCCGGGCTCGAGGATCTCGAAGTCAACGTTGCTCTGGGTTGATCCTGGGAAGTTCTGGTCCTCCGTGTTGATGACGAGGACCGTGTCACTCGAGACCGAGACGACCTTGTAAACACCGCGGAGCGGGTCGGCTGACTCCGTTATACGCAGGATGTCACCGGTCGCGACCACGCCTGAGAACCCGCCCGTCGCACTCGTGAGCGTCCCGGTGTCCCCGTCGACGTCGATGACAGCGCCGTCGGTCCTGCCGGTGATGATGTATCGTGTCCGCGTCTCGTAGTCGAGTGACGACTCACCACTGAACGCCCCGTGCTCCTCAGTGTTAAGGGTCAGCTGGGTCGCTGAGTCGACGGACACTACGAGGAAGTAGCCGTTGTCGTTCGTCCCACCGCTGATGTAGACGACGTCGCCGGCGGCCACACCGGACACGTCGAAGTTCTCGCCCGTGGCCGTGAGCGTCCCGGTGTCCCCGTCGACGTTCGCCGTGACACCGTTCGACCCACTGTCAATCGTCGAGGTACCTGTCCACGGGGTGTTACCCTCGAGCTCGGCATCGCTCGCCGTGATGGCGGGGTCGACCGCGTGGGACAGCGGGAAGCGGTACGCGATGTTCTCCATCGTCGTGACGCCGATGTCCTCGAGGTCAGCCTGCGCATAGTACCTGGCCTTCTTCCTGAGGAAGAGCTTCATGTACGTCCGCGTGTCGTAGGCTCCGTCGACGTCGTGGACCTCGACCGCCTGGTTGACGCCACCGAGGAGGACGAAGTTGACTGGGTCCGTGTCAGCGTCCTCTGGCTGGTAGTAGACCTGGGCGTCGTCGTCGATGCCGCCGGTCTCGGGGAGGGTCATGATCCCGGCATAAGTGAACTTCTTAACACCGCTCGAGTTGACCCGGTCCCACCCGCCGGTACGCCACCTTGATCTTGTGTCGTCGGTGAAGTACCTCCAGTCCTCTTGAACCGAGCCGCCGAGCTCGAACGTCTCGCGGCCGAGGGGCTCGTAGGGGAAGGGATACTGGAAGAGGTCCCCGTCGAAGTCCTCGGTATCGTTGAGCCATTCCTCCTTGGCGAAGGAGTACCCGGCCTGCTTCGTCGCGCCGTCCGCGGCGTTCCCACCCGTGGGCTCGCGTATGTCGTACGTCAGGCCGGTCTCAGAGGTGGACTCCCACTCTGACGGGGAGGCCCCGTCGAGTGACTCCACCGTGATCTGGGTCTCTGAGGGGACCGTGTCCACCAGCCAGTGCCCGGCGTCGACACCCTCCTTGAGGCAGAGGATGTCCCCTGGAGCCACGCCCCACGTCTGGAACGAGGCGCCGGCGTCGTTGAAGGTCAGTGACGCCGCCTTGGCCCCTGTCGTCCTCTCCGGGTCAAAGGCAGCGTTTATCACCGCGCCGCACGGATACAGCGAGATCGCCCGGTGGGTCGCGCCTTGCACCTTATAGATGACCTCGTCCCTGTTGAGAAGGTCGGGATCCTTGACGATCGCCATTGTTCAGCTCCTTTTTCTGGGTTCCCTACGGATTATTATAGACCCTGTCAATCGACTGGTCGACCGGGAGGCTCGCGCTGGTGTCGCTAAGGTCGTAGAATATCCGCATGATCAGCTGGTCTGACTTCCCGATCTGTATGATGACCGGGATGTCTGTGCCCGGGTGGTTGTAGGAGTGCTGGAAGGTCGTCCCTGAGGACTCGGTGTACTCCCTGACGCTCCCGGCCTGCCCACTCACGTCGTTGTAGATGTACACCTTAGAGCCGGACTCCAGGCCGGTTATGGTGAGGGTCTTCGGGTTGTTGACCGTCGTGCTGGCCCCCGACCCGTTCCTGACCGTCGGGGACTGCCCACCGTACACGTTGATGGTGACGGCCCCGCCGGAGTCGTTGTAGAGGGCCGCGTCCGTCGTCCCGGCCGAGCCGTAGCCCGAGTAGGTGAAACCGTAGAAGTCATAGGTCCCGGTAGCGGTGATCTTGATCGCGTGCCCGGCCCCGCCGCTCGTGAACGCCAGGTCTGACCAGTTGTCAACGTCCGCCGCCGAGTCGATGAGGACCGCCCCGCCGTTCGTGTCGTAGGTCGAGTCATAGCCGGAGATCGCGCAGTTCTGGAAGTCCACGGCGCCGGGGTCGATCTGCCCGCAGTTGTTGAACGAGCAGCCCACGACGCTGTGGGAGTAGCTGGCGGAGTCCGTCGGGAACCAGATCTGACGCTTGAGGTTGACGAAGCTCACCCCGTCCAGGTCCAGGGTGTTGATCCCGGTCGAGCTCATGTCGATCGTCACGCCGGGGCGGGCGGAGACGATGGTCGCGTTGGCCAGCAGGAAGTGTGTCTCCTCCCCAGCGGTCACGTTGCCGAGGACGTAGATGGCGAACTTGTCGTCAGCCACGAGGCGGTCCTCGAACGTCAGGACCACCCCGCTGTCGTCGAACCAGCTGTCGCCGGTGGAGGTCGTCCCGAAGTTGAGCCGTCCCTGGCACCCGTACGACCCTGGCGTGTACTCGCGTATGACCCCGTGGGCCTTGAGGTTGCCAGTCGCCCGGTCCTCCACGCAGATCTCGGAGAAGTCCCCGCGGTCCCCGGTCGTCCCACCGGTGATCGAGATCCCTCCGGTGCCGTACCGCAGGATGTCGATGTAGCAGTTCACGCCGCCGCCGAGGGCCTTTGAAAGGGTCGTGTAGTGGGAGCCGACCTCAGAGACGGCGGTGGGGTCGAAGGAGGCGTAGCTCCCCGCGAGGGCCGCGAGGTCCCCGTTCGTGTTCACCGTGTCGAGGTAGTCCATGTCGATGAGGAAGCACTGGAACGCGACCTGCCCGTCGGCGTGCTTGAACACGTCGCGGTCGTTCCCCGCCATGTAGATGATGAGGTCGTTCGTCCCGTCGCTGAGCCACATCGCGTGTGAGCTGTTGGACGGCGTCGCCTCCTTGTAGCCGTTCTGGGTCGCGACGACCGCGGACCACACGTAGATCAGCTTGTTGCCGGCCGACGTGAAGTTCGGGCACGTCCCGTTGTAGTATATCTGCCCGGTGGTGATGTTGTAAGCATAGGCGATAGAGTAGTCCGCCTCGGCGTAGAGGGCGCTGTTCTGAGCCCCTGTGTTGAAATTCGTCGCCGCGTCGGCCTGGTCGAGGGTCGTCCGCTGGTCAGTTACCGTCACCGCCATGACTTCACCATCCTGTCATAGAGCATGGTCACGAGTACCTGGTGCGGCCAGAGGGTCCCCTTGTTGTCGAGGGTAGGCATTAGGACGACCGCGTCCTTCTCGCGAGCGTACGGTACCGGACAGAAGGGAACGGAGCCGAAAACATAGACCGCGTCATCGGGGTGCCGAAAGTATCGGAGGTCCTCTGGATCCCGGCGGTGCTGGACGGACTTCGGCTCGAGGAAGACCCTGGGTATTCCCTCGAGCTCATCGAGGATCTCCTGCAGGGTCTCCCGCTCCTGGAGGTCGAGGGCCAGCTCCCCGCACCTGATCCCGGTCACGGGCCACATCCACCACGACGAGACCCTGAACTCACGGAGCGGGAACTGCCAGAGCTCCGCCTCCTTGATGGGCGTGTTCCAGCTCAGCTCCCAGTTCCCTACGACGTGGACCATGCTACCTCCTCAGCAGACCGCCAGCGCGCGTGGCAGCCCCGTGTCCACCAGCTCGATCGTCAGCGCTGCGCCCTGGACCCCCTGGTGGGTGATCGTCTTCACGGGCTCGTCGGCCACCAGGGCCATGGGCTCGCGCGCGCCCGCGGGCGTGATGTCTATCCTGACGGTCCTGTCCCCGAGGTTGTCCGCCGCGCCGGCGACAGTAAGGACGAGCGACGAGTACGAGGCGTAGTTCACGGCCACGCCGTAGGCGTTGATCAGGGCCGCGATCCCGGAGCCCACGTCCGCGATCGTGTCGTCCGTCTGGGCGGTGTACTCGACGTCGATGACGTCCTTGCTACCGGGGGCCGCCCCGGACACCCGTACGCGCCACTTGGACCCCTCGTACTTCTGGCCGGTGGTCAGCTCGGTGACGTCCGCCTGGTTCCAGTCGACGTCGGCCGCCCACAGGGAGTTGGCGCCGGCCTTCGCGCTGTCGGCTGACACGGCCTCGACTATCATCCGCTTGGCCCCTCCGACGCGGGTCTCACCGGCGCGGATGGACGGCAGGTCAACTATGTAGAAAGGCACGGCTCCGTCTCCTGCTAGCACGTTCCCGTAGCGTGAGTACTCAGGCCGGTAGAACGCCTGGTACGGGTCGTTGTAGAGGCTCAGCATGTCCTCCGGGGTGAGCTCCCAGCCCCAGTGCATGCAGAACACTATGTCGATGTTGGCCCACGTCGTGAGGGTGTAGTCCAGCCCGCCGAGGTGGCACTCCCATCCGCCGTACTGGTTGCTGTATGAGCTGAACGAGTGGTTCGGCGCAGCTCCCTGCCCGGCGATCTCTACCCCGTCCGAGTACAGGCGGTACACGCCCCCGCCGTTCACCACGCGGGCGGTCCCGCCTACGACGTGCCACTGGTTCGCGGCGAAGGTCTTCACCGAGTACTGGCCCTGTATGCCCTCAGTCCCGGCACGCGTCTTGTACCACAGCTGGTTGCCGGACGTGAAGTGGAACTCGAGCTTGGAGGTGGTGATCCCGGAGAGCCCGGCGTTCAGGATGTTGGTGAGCTGACTCGCGGTACGCGGCCTGACGATGGCGAAGGTCGAGACCGCGGTGAGGCCCTCCCAGAACTTGCCCCAGTCGTTCCTGAACTCGCCGTAGTTCCCGGTGGGGAAGTAGACGCCCTGACCCCACGGCGAGTCCACCGTCCGCATCTCGTCCTCTGAACCAAAAATCTCCGACACGTGGCACGAGTACGGGCCGGCGTCGCGGATGTACTCAGGGTAGTTCTCCGTCGTACCGGCGCCGATCGCGCGAAGCCCGCCGTCGTCGTTGATGAGCCACGCCCCGAGGACCCCGCGGCCGAACTTGCTCCTGGGGTCCAGCATCGCGAGCTGGGGCTTCAGTGGCGAGTACCGCTGGATCGGGTGGGGCATCGGCTACGCTCCCAGGTTGACGCCGTCCTTGCGCACCCACGCGTCCACGGTGATCGTGTCGGTAGTCCCGGTCCGCACCACCCCGATCCTGAACTTCCTGCACCCGGACACCGGGAAGCTCCGGTAGGCCGGGTCCTGCGTGTTCATGAGGACGAGGGTGGCGGTCGACTGGTTGTCCCAGGTCTCGCTGGTGTCGTCCAGCGACATGTACACGGTCACCTTGAGGTTGTCGGTGGGCGTGCCGGGGAAGTCCGCCTTGACCTGCACGTCGGCGAGCTCCCCTGGGTTCAGCGACACGGCCGAGGAGTAGACCTCGGTGCCGGCCACCGACTGCGCCGTTATGATCTGCGTCTTGCTGTCCCAGGCCATGTCTGCTCCTTACACGTTCCGGTCGAGTCCCCAGAAGTTCAGCTGCTCCTGGACCTTGTTCGGGATGGTTACGCTGAGCGCGGTCCACCTGGCGTCTATCGTCGTCGCCTTCTGACCGTCAGTGGCGTTGCCGTCGAGTGCCACGGACTCGACCCTCTCCACCATCGTGCCGGCCTGCACCTGGGCGAACTCCGTCGGGTTCCCGGTCTCGAGCCACGGCACCTCGGACTGGATCGCCCCGCCGACCTCCGCCTCCTTGTACTCCTTGTACGCGTCGGCCCAGGTCTTCGAGGCGAAGTTCGTCCCGGACGGCGTCGGGACGTGGAACGCCACGACCGCCGAGTCCTTGGACGAGTTGAGCACGTGGTAGTTGGCCATTACCCGACCCCCTTGTCGTGTCCCTTGATCATGCCCATGATGCCCACCGGCACCATGCTCGTGCCCACGCCGAGGCGCCTGGGCTGGCGCCAGCGGGCCGCGTTCTGCGCCCCGCGCCGCATCCGTCGGCTCATCCCGACCATCTTCCTGGACCGGTCAGCGAGTCTCATGGTTCACCTCACGGAGTTGTTGTACACGCGCGGGCCGACGTTCCCCATCTGGGTGCTCGCCCCGTACACTGGGGCCGGGGTCTTCGAGGTCTTCCCTGACGGGTTGACCTGGCGACTCCTGGCCACGATCTTGTCAGCTCTCTTCCTTGTCGTCATGGTTATCCTCTCGGGTCATACGTCCTGACGTTGATGATCGCCCCGTTGGTGTCGGTGCTGCCGCCGGTCGCGCCGACCCTGAACCTCGGGACGTCCTTGACGATGAACGTCTTGAGGAGCGGCGCGGCCTGGTTGGTGAGGGTCGCGCTGTCGATCGGGTCGCCGTCCCAGTCGTCGCCCTCCCAGTCACCGTTGATCCCGCCGCCGGTGCCGGTGCCGCCGGTCGTCTGGATCACGTCGGCCGGCGTCTCGCTGTAGTCACCTTCCTCGACGAGCTCGATGCCGGAGATCTGGCCGCTGGACACGTTGGTGACCCTGACGGTGGCGGCGGTCCTGAAGACCCCTCCCACCATCGTCAGGATGTCCCCGATCGCGTACCCTGACCCGACCGCGCCGACTGAGATCCCTGTCCCTGAGTACGTCCTCGGGTCCAGGTTGCTGTAGATGGCGATGTCGGTGTCGTCGGTCGTCCCGCCGAACGAGGCACGGACCTGGACGACGGCGATCTTCCCGGCTCCGCAGTCAACGTCGGCCGAGAACTTCTCGGTCGCCGTCAGGGTCGCGCTCATGATCGTTTCTTTCGGTGACCATGCCATGTCTTACCTCTTCTTTTTCTTGGTGGCGGACACGTAGTCCTTACCCTGTTTCGGGGACCAGTTGGTCCTCATGACCGTGGGGCCCTTCTGTCCGTCCCCGTCGGCTCGAACCCCAGCGTTCCCTTCTTCGGCTTCAGCATCTGCCTTGCCGTCATCTGCTTCTTTCTCGGGAGGCCGCCCAGCCTTGTGAACGTCGCCGTGAACGTCCTGAACCTTCCCTTTCTCTTTCTCGGGGTGAACCTGACGCTGGCCATCGTCTATCTCCACTTGGTAGCTGCGGCTCAGGTATCGGAACAGCCCCTCGAACTCGGTGAGCGGCATCTCGACCTCGGCCACGCCGTTGACGAACTGCACGTTGGCCAGGGTCACACTCCGTCCCTTGAGAGCCCTGGTGAGAACGAGTCTCTTCTTCGTTACCACATCTTCCTCCTGTGAAAAAAGGATGAGGGGCCCGCGTGGGCCCCTCGTCAGTTGCGTCAGATCGAGGCGAGGATGGCCGGTATGGCGGTCTCGTCCTCGAGGACGACGGTGATGGCCGCGGCGGCGACTCCACCGTCGGTCACTGTGCCGATGAGGTCACTCAGGGCCCCGTCGGCGCCAGGCAGCTTCGCGCTGACGTCGATCGAGTGGTCACCGATCCCGTCCGCGACGGCGGCGACCGTCAGCGTGTTGGTCCCTGAGTCGTACGACGCCCTCAGGCCGTCCCCTGACCATGCCTGCCCACCGAGCGGCACGGTCGTGGAGGTACCACCGTCGATGACCGCGCGGATGAAGTAGAACGGCCCCTGGGAGTTGATCGTCGTGGCTGCCCAGTCCGTGGGCTGGGTGAAGACGACGTCGTTCCGGCCGGAGTTCTTGAAGTCCCCGGTGTCGTCCGTGACGTCGGACAGGTCCTCCCAGCTGTCGCCGTCCCAGTACTGCCACGTGAGCGTGTACGTTCCCACGCCGGCCGTGGTCACGTTGAACATCACGCGGGTGAACTGGTTGGTCATGCCGATGAGGTACGCGTCCCCAGTCGCCGGGGTCGCCGGGAAGAGGGTCATGTCGTCGGCCGTGGCCTCGTTGGCCTCGGTCGTCTCGTCGGTGTAGGCTCCACCGTCGTCCGCGATCGCGGCCTCGACGGCCGCGCCGCTGAGCAGGTTGGCGAGTGCCGCGCCGATCAGGTCGACGGTGTCAGACGAGGCTCCGGTGTACGTGACGTCCAGGATGTCCGGTGAACCCGCCACCAGCGGATCACCTGAGACCTTGACGTTATACACGAAGCCCTCGTAGTCGCTGGCGACGCCGGCCGCGATCGCGGTCGCGGTGGCGCCGGTCCAGTCGGTGTCGCCCTGGTCTTGTGCCGAGGCGACACGCTTGGCAGCGGCCTCAGAGTCGGCCTCGATGACGCGAGCCTTCACGCCGTCGATCCGGCTCGTGCCACCGCGCGTGGGAAGCTGGAGCAGGTAGAGTGCCATCGTTTTCTCCTAGGAGGTTGTCTGCTTAAGAAAAACGGCGGAGGCTCACCCTGTCTCGATGAGTCTCCGCCGTCAACCAGATCACGCTTAGTTGGTGATCCCGTCTGCGCAGGCGAGCCCCAGCTCGGAGAACAGGGCCAGGCCACAGTACCACACCACGCGGGTGAGCGACTCGTCCTTCGTCTCGGACTCGCCGATCTCCTTGACCGTGATGCCTGCGTCGTTGGCCGACGTGAGACCGGCGATCCCGTACTGCCGGCTGCCCTCGTCGAGCGTCCCGGCGAAGATCGTGGTCTGGTCAGTCCCGCCACCCTTCACCTGGTTGACGGGAATGTAGTCGTTCTGGAAGATGGGGACACCACGGTACCCGGGGACCTGCGCGCCCGTGGGCAGCGTGACGGTCTCGTTGATGCTCGCCCCACCGAGCCCACGGAGGAGCTCGAAGTAGCTGTTGAGCGTCCGGACGTTCATCGTGATGAAGTCCACGACACCGTCCTTGTCCTTGACGAGGGCCAGGAGGTCGTCCATCCAGCGGAAGGACAGCGGCCCGCCGTTCGTCCCGGTCGCCACCTTCTGGCCGGAGGCGCACAGGTTGATGAGGCCGTTGAACTGGTCGTTGGAGCCGGTGCCGTTGATCAGCATGTGCTGGTACACGCGGCCGGCGTGCTTCGCCTTCGAGGCGACCTGGACTGCCTTCTGGTCGTTGCCGTCACCGGAGCGCGTGCTCTGGATCAGGTTGTCGACCTCGGCCTGGCCGATGATGCGGGTGAGGGTCGAGGTGACCTGGGTGAAGGTCGCCGCGGCCGTGCCGTCGGTGCCGGAGGTGATGGGGTTGGCGGAACCGCTGGAGATCGTGGTCCCGACCGTTCCGAGGACCACCTCACCGAGCGCGTTCTCACGGTTGTAGGCCAGCGCGTTGCCCTCGATCCCGTCGAAGGGCAGGACGTCGAACATCTTGTTGACCGTGACCACGCTCTCGATCACGCCGGCCACGAGCTCGTCTTGCGCGAGCTTTGCGGACTCTACGAGGGTGACAGAAGCCATTGTTTGCTCCTAAGGTTACGGGTTGAAGAAACTGTCCTCCGGCCCCGCCTCGGATCACCCTGTGGCGTGCTACGGGATCACCCCGCGCCGGGTGCCAATCAGTGGTCGATTGTACCGCAGCGCGGGGCGGTCCCTCTGAATCTCACCCGCGGCGGGCAAAGCCCGACCTGATCTTGTCGAGCGAGGTCTTCTCGGTGGCGGCCTGGCCGGCGCGGACCAGCTTCGACGAGCTGCCCGGCGTCTTGCCGGTGCCGGAGGGGGTGTCGGACTTGAACAGCACTCCGAACTCCTCGGAGGACCGCATCTCCTTGACGAGCTCCTTGACCGTCATGTGGGTCCCGGTGGTGGGGGAGAACCGCGGGCCGTTGTCGTCGACGACGCGGACCACGAACTTGCCCTCCTCCTCGCCGGGCTTGACGCGCTCGCGGATGAAGGGGAGGAGGAGCTTGGGGTTCACCGCCTGATCCCCGATCTCCTGGAGGGCCTCGTTGTCCACCATGATCGTGTAGAGCTGGTCCTGGAGGGCCTTGGTCCGGACCTCGAGGGCCTTCAGCTCGCCGGCGTGCTTCTTCCCAAGGGCCTCCTTGACCTTGTCGACCTCGGCCTTCGCCTCCTCGCCGCCCTTGAGCTGCTTCTGGAGCTCCTCGAGCTTCCCGGTGACGGTGGTGGCGATCGTCTCGACGTCCTCACCGTACTCCGACAGAGGAGACAGGTCGACCACGCTGCCCTTGTTGGCCTTCGCCTCTGCCCGCGCCGCCTTCAGGGCGCTGTTGAGCCGAGGGATCACCGCCAGGGCCGTGGCCACGCCTGGGTCGTCGTGGGCGATCTTGTAGCCACCACCCTCCTGCTGCTTGTACAGGCCCCTGAAGTCCTCGGGGACCTTGTCGAGCGTGTCGACGGTCTGGAACTGGCTGAAGTCGAACTCCATCGCATGTCTCCTTTCGGTGAATCACTCACCGGCCAGGGGATCACCCCGCCGGCATCCCTAATTGCGAAAAAGTACTATACTTTTTCGCGAACCCCTGTAACGAAAACAGGGGTCTTCTTGTTACTGGCTCCGGGGGCAGGACTCGAACCCGCGCGCGGACGGTTAACAGCCGCCAGCTCTACCAACTGAGCTACCCCGGAAACGGCCCGGGACGGGAACACCCGCACCTCCTGGGTACAATCCAGGGCTCTCCTCGAGGACTTTAAGCTACCCGGGCTCATCTGCGGTTGATCGCTCGCGCCTGCGCGCTCGCGCGGGAGCGCGTACGGTGTCCCCCGCCGTCGACCGCGGTCCCGGCCTTGTTCTTCACGACCTTGCCGGTGCGCGCCTCGACGACGCGGTACTTCCTCCCGCGCTTCACTACTTTCGCCGGCATACTCTCTGCCTCACGCTCTGGCGCCGACGGGCCTTGACCTTGTCGTGGTGGGCCCGCTTCTCGTCGCGGGACACGTAGTCCCAGTACATCTCGGACCCGCCGCCGTGCGCCGGGCCCTTCGGGAAGCCTCTCGTGTTGTACTGCATCTCGTCCTCCTAGCTAAGGAACTCGCTCGGGTCCAGGCCGGCCTCCATGAAGGCCGTGGGCTCGGACCGCGCTAGCTGCGACAGGGTGAGCTCGTTGCCGGCCCTGTCCGTGAACTGGTCTATTCTAACGCCCCCGCGCCTGAACAGGGCTCCCTTGGTCCTCCCGAGCACCTGGTCCTGGAACGCGGCCGGCTGCCGGGAGAGCCACTGCTGGTACGAGGTCTTGGCCGGGACCCTCCCGATGTTACGGTCCACCCACTCCTGGCGCACGTCCTTGACTGACCTGCCGGTGCGGCGGGCCTCCCGGCGGAAGTCCAGCTGCCGCCTCTGCCCGGTCCGCGTGTCCCTGACGTACGGGCGCTCGGGCGCCACGAACTGGTCACCGAAGATCGCCACCATGACCGACCGGCAGCCCACGTGCGCTGGCGGGCGGGCGTCCGGGGGCAGGAGCGGGTCCGCGTCCGGCGGGAGAGGGTTCGCCCCGACCGGGGCTACCTTCCCGTCGCGGCCTGAGCAGATGAGGGTCGTCCTCCCGTCCAGTGTGGCCACCCACATCTCGCCGGTTATGATGTCGCTGTTGGCCTCGTGGACGAGCTGCCGGGCCTGGTTGCTGGTGTGGTTGACGGCGGTCCTGACCACGGCCTCGGCGTTCCTCCTGGTGATCGAGAGGACCCCGTCCCGGAACCGGTTCGCCCTGGTCCCGGCCAGGCGCTGGACCATGGTGGGGACAGACTCCCCCTGGACCACGCCGAGCCTGATCGCCTGCTCGAGGCGCCGGCGGTCAGCCATCTGCAGGGACTGGTGCCACTCGCGGAGGAGCCTACCCTCGAAGGGCTTCGCCGAGATCGCCGACCTCAGCTGGTTCAGGTCGACCGAGGCGAAGGACACCTCGACCGGGATCGCGGTCTCGATGATCTTGAGCTCGGCGTCGGCCTCGACCCTGGCGAACTTGGGGAGGTCGCTGTTGAGCTCGGCCCTGAACCGCCGCATCAGGAGGTCCCTGTCCTCCCTGACTGACTTGAGCAGGGCCTTGAACCTCTTCGTCCTGAACGTCCCGACTTTGCCGACGCGCCGGCGGATCTTCGCCACGAGCTCGCGGTCGGCCTCCTCGAGGAGTGCCAGCATCCGCTTGACCTCGCCGGTCTGGAACCGCCGGACCTGGACGGCCCGCCTCAGGGCCGCGTCGAAGTAGACCTCGTTCGCCGTTGGCATCAGTCTTCCTTGTCCGGGATCGCGGCCGGGATGATCGCGTCTGAGCCCACGGTCCGGATCACGCTGTGGAGCGCGCAGTCAGTGAGGCGGCCCTTGAGGACCTGGACGCCGTACGGGCGGAGGAGACGCCGGGCTCGCTTCTCGATGTCGTTGCTCATGGTGCCGTCGGCCAGGTCGTCCCTGATCTCCTTCCAGGTCCTGGTCCCGACCTCGACTATCGCCGCCGCCCCACCGACCTCGGTGACGGTGTCGTCCACGTCCCACGACATGCCGAGGGCCTTCACCACGTCCACTATCTTGGCGACGAGCACCACCGACACGAGCACCGTCTTCCCGTCCTTGGTGGTCAGCGACTGCGGAGGTATGTTGAAGCTCTGCCGCGCCGTCGGGACGATCACGCACTCGGTCACCGCCGGCCAGTACCAGAAGATCCCAGGCTTGATGGGGAGGATCTTGTGGCCGCGCACGAACTTCACGCCGCCGTGCGTCGCCCGGCAGATGTCCCACCGCGGGATGAGCGCGGCGAACCACGCGACCAGGTCACCGATCCAGCTGAAGGCAGCCTCCATCCTACTCCTCCTCGTCGTCCATGTCCTCTTCGGCCTCCTCGTCTATGTCGCCGGTCTGGGCCGCGCCGCCCATGAACGCAGACTCCTCGGCCTCGAGTCGCCGGTCGTTCTCCTCCTGGTCGAACTCGTCCCGGAGGGCACCACGCCGCTTGAGCTCCTCGAGGTAGTCCTCGCGGCTGAGGTCCCTGGCCCTGCGCGCGTTGCCGAGCTCCTGGAGGTCGCCCTGGACGATGTCCTCAGGTCCGAAGTCTGAGGCCACGTTGATAGTACCGGCGTCCTCGATCTTCAGCCACTTGGCGGTGATCACCAGGGCCTGGTTCACTGCGTCCTCGAAGCGCACGGCCGCGTCCTGCAGCGGGCTCGTCGCCTCTGCCGAGTCGAGGGCCCTGGCCGTGGCCGTCATGTTGCCGGGTCGCTTCCGAAGGTACTCGGCCCCGTAGCTGGCCATCTGCTCCTCGAGGTCGAGGAGGTCCTGCCGGCCGGCCGCGATCGACCGCCCGCTGTGCTCGACGTAGTAGAACTTGCCGTCCGGGTTGGTCGTGGACAGCATGCGGTTGGGGCCCACCTCGACCGTGGCCTCCTCGTCCGCGATGCCGGACCCGGCGAGCAGCGGGAACCTGGTCACGGTCAAGATGTTCCGCTGGTCGCTTGACCCCTGCCAGTGAGATATGTTGAGGTCAGCGAGGTCGTTCAGCGGGGGCTTCCCGTACATGAGGTCCTGGCGGTCAGCGTAGAACGTGACGATCGGGATGCGGTCTATCTCGAGCATGGTCGGGACGACCTCGGGCTCCCACTTGTCCTTCTTCGCCTGGCGCCACAGCGACCAGAACACCCTCGGCACGAGGCTGGACTCGTCACCCTCTCGCTCGGGAACGAGGGCCAGGTCGAACACGCGGATGCGGTGGGTGACCACCTCGGCGAACCCGTCCCGGTCGATCTCCTCCTCGAGGATCCTGACGTGGGTGAGGATCTCCTGGCCCTCCACCATGGTGCCGGTCGCGAAGATCAGGTTCTCCGGCTTGATCAGAGTCCAGTACGGGCGGACGTTCTCGCGGAGGTCGTCGGCGACGGTCCGCCGGTCCTTGTCCACGACCGGCATCTCGACCATGACGTGGCAGAACGCCTTGGCCAGCCCCTCCTTGAACCAGTTCCTGCCGAAGGTCGTCAGGCTGTTGCCCTGGAGGTCGATGTCCTCGAGCAGGTCCTTGACGAGCTCCGGCACGTCGTCGTTGGGCATGATCGGGTCACTGAACGGGCGACCGACCCAGGACTCAAGGGTCAGGCTGGTCAGGTTGTAGAGGGTGGACGTCTTGAGGCGGTCGTTGTACGCCTTCGACTTCTCGTTCTGGTGCTTCGGGAGGTACTCCTCCCCAGCGGCCCTCATCGCAGTAGTACCGCCCAGGACGGTCTCGATCTTCTTCCACGACGGGAGCATCGCCTGGTAAGCGATCGAGGTGGTGGACGGGTCCTTCTTTGCCTTGTCGTCGCTCATTTGTGGCTCCTTCCCCTACGATTCTACCTCAAAAGCCTTTGCTGCTCGCCACGTGGACCCTCTGGCGCAGTCGATACCTGACCTCGTCGGCCACGTGGTCCTCAGAGTCCGTGTCGACGTCGTCCAGGTCCTTCTCCTTCCTGGGCAGCACAGGGATCGTCCTGATGAACTGGTCGCAGCGCCTGCACACGAAGAGGCCCGGGAACTCGCGCGCCCCCTCCTCACCGGGGACCGACCCGGAGAGGTACTTGCGGAAGATCTCCCAGCCTTGCTTCCGGCTGCCGGGGCCCTTGTCGACGGGGACCCACCTGACGCCGACCTTCCGCATCTCGCCGGCCACGGACTTCCCGGGCTCGTAGTCGTCGAAGATCGAGCTGTCGGCCGGCCCGGTCTTGACGTTCCCCCAGATGCCCCACTCCTGCTCCCGCTCCTTGATCCCGACCGCGATCTCCCGGGAGAGCATGCGCAGGCCCTCGTTGGGGCTCCCGTTCCACCCGTACCACTCGGCGAACCGGAGAAGGTCCCCCGGCACCGCGCCCACGACGCGGCCGTTCACCTCGATGGGCTCCCCGTTGGACTCAGCCCACCAGCCGACCGAGAACGGGGCGGACTGCCCGTGGTCGTAGGAGCGGTTGATCTTCCACCCGGTGTTGAGGAGGCCGGCGACCTCGAAGTCTCCGATGATGTGCACGGTCGGGTTCCAGACGTCGTCGAACATGCCGCCGGCGACGATGTCCCAGTCCCCAGACTCCCACGCCGCCTTCGCGGCGGAGTTGGGGGCGGACGCCAGGACCTTCCTCTGGTAGTCAGGGTCCGCGGCCAGGAGCCGCACGTTCTCGTCCAGCATCGAGCGGATCGCCACGCGCGGCGGGTCGTCATCGTTCCTGACCACGCGCCCCACCGGCGAGCCCGGTGGGACAGGGAGCTTGAACCGCGCCTTCACCCAGTTGTGCCCAGGCCCGTAGGGGTTGGTCGTGGCCCTGTACTTCCTCGGCATCTTTGGATGAGTCGACCTGGAGCAGGACATCATGATCTTGTAGCACTTGTCGTCCGGCCAGGTGGTGATCTCCTCGAACCCTATCCACGGGTACTCGTGGCCGTGGTAGTTCCAGTAGTCAGCCTCACGCTGGAGGTAGGACAGGCGGAGGGTCTCGCCCGCCGGCCACGTCCACGTCATCTCGGTCTGGTTGAAGGTGGCAGACGGGAAGATCCGCGGGAACCACTTGCGCGTCTTGGCCACCACGTCCCGGAGCTGCGGGAAGGTCTGCCTGAAGAGGATCCCGCGCCAGTCCGCGCCGAACCCCTGACCGACGTGCTGGGCGAAGTCCATGATCAGGGCGTCGGTCTTCCCTCCCCCGCGGTTCCCCTCGAGCACGGCCTCGAAGATCGGGCACTCGAGGAAGGCCCGCTGCCCTCCGGCGTTGGGGACCCACGCTATCTCAGAAGGTGCTGACACGCCAGGACTCGTCACGGGTGAGACGCTCCCCCTCCACGGTGAACACGTGGGAGTCGAGGCCGACCAGGGACTGGGTGACCTCCACCTCGACGCGCTGCCCGGCGGAGAGCTTGACCGGCGGCGCCGGCTCCCACACCACCTGGAGGACGCCCGTGGACGGCGTGGTCACGCGGGAGCCGAGCCGCAGCCATCCCCTCGTCTCGAGGACCTCCTCGACCACGACGCCGGCCACGCGGAGGACGACCGGCGTGGCCAGGGTCTCGTTCCCGTATCTCCCTACCCATGTCACCTTCCCGTCAGTCAGGACGCAGGTCAGGCGGTGGAGGACGAAGTCCTCCGTCGGCGGCACCTCGTGGTAGTACACGCCGACAGGCCGCGCGTCCGAGGACCCGGAGGGGTCTCGGAGTCTCAGCAACATACATCTATGCCTTCCTCCCCCGCCTCCCTGTAGAGGAGGGTCTCTATCCTGTCAGCCATGGCCAGCGCCTCGCCAGAGTGGCCCTCCTCGTACTTCCGCACGCTCTTGAGCTCCTTGGCCAGGGCCCACAGCACGTGGTGGGCGGCCGGCCCGCGCTGGTGGAGCTCGAGCTCCTCGCGCTCGTCCGGTAGCTCGAACTTGAGGGTGACGATCACTTGCCGAGGATCCTCTTCTTCAGGGCCTTCACGTACCCGGCCGGCTTGCTGGAGAGCCACTTCCTGACGAGGCTCTCGTCCTCGCCGCGGAGGGACCTCACGGTGGCGGCGACGTCAAAGGACCGGCGCTCCGGCCGCGGCGTCTCGTTCCACGCTCGCTTCAGCCTCCTCCATCCCCTCGGGAGGAGCTTGATCCTCGTCTCCTCCATCGCCCGCCTCAGCGCCTTCGCCCTGCTTCCACTCATCGCTGACCTCCTCTACGTCACTAAGGAACCGCCTGATCGCGTCGATCCGCACCGCGTACCCGACGCCCTGCATCAGATGACCATTGAGCCCCCTGGCCCTGGCCTGTATCCCGATCAGCTCCAGCCTCTCGTTGAGGATCGCCCCGCCGCTCGACCCGTAGAAGGCCCCGTTGCCCACCCACGCGATGAACGGCCCGTGGGGGCCGAGCTTCCTCTTGACCGATCCCACGTACCCCCGGAACGGCAGCGGCCGGCAGCCGCCAGGGCAGCCGACCATCCACACCTTGTCCAGGGGCTCCGGCATCTGGCCCGGCCTGACCGCAGGCGCCCGCCAGCGGACGCGGAGCAGCGCGAGGTCAGACTCCGGGTCCAGCTTCACCACCTCGGCCGGCCCGCCGACCCTGACCTCGTCGTCGCCGCTCTCGACGGTGAGGTCAAGGCCGCGGCGGCGGACGCTGGCCACCACGTGGTTGCAGGTCAGCACGAGGCTGCCCTCCTTCCCGGACTGGATCACGACGCCTGAGGCGCCGTCAGAGACCTGGCAGGCAGGCCCCATGATCCTCTCGTACTCCCCGGACGAACACGACATCGACAGAAGGACGAGCATCATGAGGCAGCGTTGCATTGGGGCCTCCTTTCGCCTCAATTATACGGTGAAGACCCGCTCGAAGGTCTCGACAGCCCTCCTGACCATCGCCACGTTCTCGAACTCGTTGAGGAAGCGAGACCGCCCCGACGGGTGCGGGAGCACGATCGTGGGCTGAGGGGTGAGGGCGAACGTGCCGAAGGGGCAGCGGCCGAGGCCGAAGGCCGCGGCCACCCTCCGCCCCATGAGGGCGAGGCGGTGTCCCTCCGCCTGAGCCCAACCGCTGACGAGGACGGCGCCGGCCTTGGCGGCCTTCGGGTCCCACGGGCCTGGCGGGAGGAGGTTGACGCACCTGCCCGGCCGCAGGCGCATCCACACGCCCATGCGCCGGCGAGAGGCGCAGCCCTCCGGGAATGCCGGCTCGTTGAGCATGGCGTCGAGTGGGTCGCGGCGCCACTCGAGGTTGGACCGCAGGGCCCCCTCCACGTCCCGGGGGTTGAGCTGCTCACCCACCGCCACTAGCATGACTCGAGGAACTCCCTGACCACCCGGTTGAGCTCGCTCCGGTCACAGACCGTCCCCCAGTGGGTGTCCCCGTAGTGGAAGCGGACGATGACCTTGTGGTCCTGCTTGATCCGGAGCTCGAGGGTACGCGTGTCGTCCCGGGCGAGCCACCCGTTGACCAGGAGCATGGTGCCAGACTCGAGCCAGATCATGATCGCACCTGGTCCACCAGCCAGTCCCGGAGGAAGCGGGCCGTCTCCTCGTGGAGGATCAGCGTGACCATTGGCACCGAGCCGCTGGCGTTGATGGCGTAGACGACGAGGGATGCGTGCTCGTCGGTGGTAAGGACGAGCTCCCGGCCGCGAGGGTCCTTCACGGAGCACACAGGGCCGTAGGTCGTGGGCGGAGGTGACTGGCCGTGGTCGCCGTCGAGCTTCCGCGCGAGGTGTGGACACTTGATCGACACCCACGCCGGCACCTTCTCCCCTCGGCAGTGCGCCTCGATCGCCCGCTGGAGGGCGACCGAGTAGTTGGTCTGGCCCTCGAGCATCTCCGTGAGTCGCTTGACCTTCTCCTCAAGTTCCCTGATACGCCACAGCGCGTCGTCAGACATCATCGTTTCCTCCCGTAGTAGAAGAGCAGGCAGACCCACACCGCGTTGGCGGCGGCGACGAGGCCGGCCGCGGCCGTCGACCACCACTGGCCGAGGTGCGGGTAGTAGAAGAGGTTCCAGATCCCCCACGCGAGGAAGAACGAGACGCCCACGGGGCTCACGCCCTTGACCGCCCTGTCCTTCCACACGCGGAGTATCGACATCCCGACGAAGATCGTAGCAGAGGCCTCGAAGCAGCCGTTGACGAAGTCCATCAGCGGAAGAGCCTGCAGCCTGACGGTCGCTCGGGCGGGGTCCAGTCCTTCGTGATCTCGAGGGTCTCGGACCACTCGGACGGGGTGAGGGAGAGGGAGAACGCCCGCGCCCTGGCGTAGTACGTCCCGTCGGGCAGGCCGACGAAGTAGTCGTACAGCGTCGCGACCGGGGCCTGGCCGGCCGGGATGACCTCCTCCACCAGGTCGTCAATCAGGACGTTGGCGAAGGCTGGGTCGTCGCTGACCTGCACCTGGAAGCCACCGAGGTCCCTGGCGTAGGCGTCGCAGGTGACGCCGACCGTCGGCGTGTTCCAGAGGACGTCCCCCTGGAGTGGGACCACCAGGCAGACGAAGACTGCGGCGAGAAGAACGCGTTTCAGCATGCAACCTCCTTGAGAAACTGTTACCCAACTACCAATTCACTTACAATTGGTAGTTCACCCTAAGAAACGGTTACCATCTTACCGTGGGCCGGCCCTCTTGTCCACCCACTCCTCGAGGGGCTCCCGGGACCTGATCCAGTCCACGACGGTGCCCAGGACCCTCGGCCGGCGGGAGGACCAGCGCCGGCGGGACCCGGGCTCGAAGCCCACGAACAGGCCGGCGAGGTCGTCCACCACTATCCCGGGCCTCCCCCGCTCGTCCAGGGCAACGCTACCCCTCGGACTCCCCACCGTGCCTCTCCAGCCACTCCTCCAGGGTCTTCTGGGGGTCGCCGACCAGGAGGACTCCGCCGTTGACGTTGTGGTCCAGGGTCGCCCGGTCCCGGTACTCCGGCATGTGCCTCTTGAGGAGGGTCAGGAGGAGCTGGGTGTCGAACTTCCGCTTGGTCCCCACCATGGTCCCCTGCTGGAAGACCGGCTCGTCCCAGCCGTCCCGGGCGCGCTCGACCGCCGCCCACTCGAGGCTCTCGCGGAAGACGCGCATGGCGTCGTCACACTGGCGGTCGAACTTCTCGTCCTTCCGACGGTGCCTGAGGAACGTCTCGTAGTCGTATCCCGTCCCGTCGGCGGACTTTACCTTGAGGCCGGTCCTGGCCAGGTTCTGGATGTACAGTCGCTTCGCGTCTTGGGTCATGCCACCATTATACCACGCCGCCGGCCTCTCCTCGCACCGGCCTGTTCCCACCTTGTTCCCACCTTGAAAAGCGAAGGTGGGAACAGTTAAGTCGGGACACCAGGCCAACTTCCGTGGCCTGTTCCCACCTTTCCCACCTTTTCGCCCAACTTCGCTCGAGAGGATCTCCCGGCCGTAGGGGGCTATATATTCTCTCTGACTCTCTTTTAGGTAGGAAAGGTAGGAACTTTATGATAGCTTTGTCCTAAGTCCTTCTGCCAGCGGCCTTGGGCTGTTCCCACCTTTATGCTCCGAAGGTGGGAACAAGGTAGGAACAGGTGGGAACTACTCGTGGTGCCCGAGCCCGGGACCGTCGACCCTCCACCTCCTCCCCCGGTTGACCGCCATCTTCGCGTCCGTCTCCCGGGCCAGCGACACCCCGCACGCGTCCGCCAGGCCGTAGAGCACCACCTGGACGTCCGCCAGCTCGGGGCCCACGCCGTCCGGCGCCTCCCCCTCCGCCCCGTAGGCCTTGAGCCAGTCGGCGGCCTCCGCCAGGGCGTCCGCGGCCCGGTCCGGCCCGGACATCCTGGCCAGCTCGGCGAGCTCCTCGACCAGCCGCCCCAGGACCTTGCCCCAGGGCCCCCGGCCGAAGGTCTCGTTCCGCCAGGCCGCCACCGACGCCTGGTCCTCGTGGGTCATCTTCTCGGCCAGGAGGTCGTAGACCAAGTCCGGCCGGCCGAGCCCCTCCCGGGTGTCCCGCTCCTTGATTGGCTGGTCCTTGGGATTCATAGCTCGTCTCCCCATGAGTCCCACCCCTCCGCGGTCTCCCGCGCGAAGAGCTCGATCCTGCTAACGTCACCGAACAGGGCCACGATCCGTTCGCGTACCTCGCCTGGCTTCTGGCTGTGCTTGCGGCGTCTCGCCATGACCACCGACGACACGTGGTTTGACCTGACCCTGAGCGTCCCGTCGTCCTCCCTACCCTTGATCAGGCGCCCCACGTGGCCCCGCGTCGCCATCAGGCATACCTCACAGTTGCTCTTGGTGTACGAGCCCACGCCGAAACACGGGGTCCCGTCCTTGTTCGTCTTGATCCACGAGAACCCCAGCGTCTTGTACTCGAACCCCCAGGCGGGGATCAGGTCCAGGGCTGTCTGGATAAGGGGGAACGTCGCCCACACGAAGAGGACCGAGTCCTCCTCCGCCAGGTCGCGCACCGGTATCGCGGCGAGCTCCTCGAGCGCCAGGCACGGGTACACGTTCTCAGCCCCGAACCCCATCTTCCTCCCGGACCGTTTCTTGTCACGATACTGCCAGGGAGGGTCCGCGTATACCACGTGGTACCTCTTGTCAGGCAGGCCTATCATCGGCATACCCACATGACGTTCTTGCAGGCCGCCACCGTCCGCTGGCACTCGTCGCCGTGGTCAGTCATGCCAGCAACCTCCTCAGCTCGTCGACGTTCTTCATGATCATGTCCTCGACGTGCCCGAGGAGCTTCCCGTTGAACCCGTGCTCACGGAGGAAGTCCGTGACACGCTTCCTACGTAGTAGCTTCGCCTCGTACGCGCCGGCCTCAGTCTCCGTCTCGAAGAAGCAGCCGTCGATCGTCTTCCACACGCGTGTTTCCTTAGGCATCAGGCCAGCAACCTCCTCAGTCTCATGAAGGCCTCCCCGACGTACTGGTGCGCGTCCAGCGGGTTCTCCCGCATGGCCTTGTCGAGCAGGTCACGGACCTCCCCGAGGTCTGCCGGTGTCGCCGTGACGGAGCCCATCTGCTTGGCGATCGTCTCGCGCATGGCGTGCTGGAACTCCCTCGTCAGCTTCTCCGTCAGGAGGTCGTACACCATCTCCGGCCTCTCGGCCATCATCCAGTCGCAGACCTCGACCCGCCCGTGCAGGTTGAGCTCCAGGTCCATGTCGATCCGTATCTGCTTCATCGGCACACCCACATGACGTTCTTGCAGGCGTCCGGGTACAGCGGCGCGAGGAACGTCGCCATGACGTCGTCGGAGTAGTACTCGCGGAGCTCCTCCCACGTCCGGCGGTGGGCCTTCTGCCTCTCCTCCGGGCCGTTGATCGCGTTCGCCAGCGACCGCACGTCCCCGAACGTCCCGAACCGCCTGACCACCTCGAACCCGGCCGAGTGGAGCGCGTGGTCGAGCCCCGCGCACGAGTACTCGTGGACGTGGTTCCGGGCCGACCGGCGCCCGTTGTTCAGCGGGGTCGACAGGAGGAGCAGCCCACCGCGCGACAGCTCGCGCAGCCCGGCCAGGTACCTCGCCCCCTGCTCCTCGCCCATGTGCTCGATCACCTCGAACGACGCGACCACGTCGAAGGTCCCGTAGTGGTCCAGGAGGATCCCCCACGACTCGACGATGTTGGTGCCGGGCCACAGGTCGTAGAGCTTGGTCCTCCGCTCGGGGAGCTTCTCGGACAGGTCGACGCCCACGTACTTCGTCGCCCTGATCCCCATGTTGCCGTGGACCTGGAGCACCCGCCCGAGGTTCCACTCGGGGCCGCACCCGGCGTCGAGCACGGTCTTCCCCTTGCACAGCCTGTGGGCGAAGCCCCACCGGAAGGCGTGGGCGAGGTAGTCCCTGTGCACCATGTGGGTGTCCCCGGTCAGGTACGTCGTGTCGAACTCGCGCGCCTCCCTCGGCGCGCCCTTGCCGGGCGTCCTACCCTTTGGCATCGTTCAGCCTCCGGCAGATCTCCTGCGGCGACAGGGCGACCCCGGCGCGGTTGCGGACTCGGTCCTCACCTGGGCGCACGTAGTACTGTGGCGGCCTCACCTCCGTGACGGTGTCCCCGAGCTCCATGGTGAGGCACGAGGTCTTGTCCGACAGCAGGCCGCTGCACAGGGTCCGGACGAAGCTCCCGCTGACCTGCGTCACGCACATCTTGGTCGGGTGGCGCGTGTGCCACTCGTCCCCGTCCCACTCCGGCGTGCCGTCGGTGACCCTGAGCCACCACGCGCCGCCGTGCCACGTCAACATCAGCTTCATCGATACCTCCTCTCCACCACCGTGAGCATCGCCCGGAGGACCCGGCCGGCGCGTTCCGACGCGCGCCTGGTCCTCACGAGCTCCACCAGCACCCAGATCCCGAGGGGTACCACCCCCAGGAACACTATGTCCGAGATCTCGTCGATCATCAGTCCTCCTCGAGGACCTCGCGGATGGCCTCGCAGCGGCTCCTGAGGACCTCGCACTCGGCCTCCAGCCTCGCGACCCTCAGGCCCTCCTGCGACCGCCTCAGCTCGGCGCACCTCGTCACCTGCTCGTCCGCGTGGGCCCTCAGCCTCTGGTTGTCGACCCCGGCCTTCCTCAGCTCGAGGTCCAGGGCGAACACCTTGTTGATGAGCTCCCCGATCCTCCGGTCACGGTCGCGGAGGTCGGCCTCCAGGTCCCCGCGCCTGCGCGCCGCGACCAGCGTGACCGCGACGGCCCAGGCGCCCAAGATCATGGCGGTTATGCCCAAGATCATGCCGTCCTCCTCGTCACCACGTACCCGTGCTCCTTCGTCAGGTAGTCGCAGGCACCGAGCACCTTGATCCCCGCCGCGCGAGGTGGCCTCGGGAGCACGACCTCCTTGCCCTCGACGCGGCAGCCGTTCTTCGTCACGCGCCTCAGGGCGCCGTCCAGCGTGTACCTCACCTTAGCCTCCGGTCAGCTTCGCGCGCAGGACCGCGTAGAAGTGGTCCGCGCGGTCCACGTCTCCCTTGAACAGCACCTGGTCGTCGTCCCCAGGCACGTGGTGCAGGACGGCCTCGCGCTCGAGGCGCCTGTCCCGCACGACCCTCGCCCCAGTCTCGAGGCACAACAGCTCGCAGTCGATCTCGATCCAGTGGTTCACTCTCTGCCCTCCAAGTTCTTGATGCGCGCGTGCATGTTGGCCACCGCGCGCTTCAACCTGAACATGTCGTTGACGTTGCCGGGCCGTCCGTAGCTCCGGTCTATCAGCTCCTCGAGCTCGAGGACCTTGTCCCGCATCCCGCACCTCCCGACGATCGCGAACGAGCAGAGCTGGTCCTTCACCTCGACGGGGAGGCCGGCCATCGCCCGCAGCTCCTTGACCTCCCTCTCGAGCTCCGCCACGCGGTCCTCCTGCACGTTGCGGGCCCTCCCGCGCTCCAGCCGAAGCGCCAGCCCGTGCGCGGTCACCGACCCCGACATCGTCGACAGGACGTAGACCATGACGAAGACCGGGAGGTCCGTCGTGGACATGTAGGACACGAGGGAGATCGACAGCACCAGCAGGCTGATGTATATGCCGTTGCTGAACACCGACGCGAGCATGTGGTACCCGAGCGAGCCCGAGTTCCGCCCGCGCGAGACGAACGTGTGGCTGAGGTTCTGCAGGAACCCCAGCACGGCCACCGGCCACAGGGCCGGCTCAAGGAGCACGAGCAGCCACGCTATGGCGTAGAGGATCATGGGGAGTCGCACGGTTCCACCTCCGTCTCGAGGACGTTCCTGTCGACCTCGCGCCAGCCCTTGTCGCCGCGCATCTCGAGGTACTCGCCCACCTTGTCGATCGACGGGGCGGTCACCGTGGTCTCGTGGACCACGATCGTCCTCCGCGTCACCTTGAACTTCTGCATCTTCACCTCCTCGGGCGTCACCGCCCTCCGGAGCCCGCACCCTCCCGCGAGGAGCAGCGCGAGCAGTAACACCTTGCGCACGTTACCTCCTTTGATAGTACCATGTCGACGGCGGCCTGCGAACCCCTGAACTCAGGGTAGTCCAGGGGCCGCATCCGCTCCCGCTCCTCCCTCCGCGCCCGTTCGTGGGCTCGCAGTGGGTCCATCAGGGACCGTCCGTGACGATGTCGTACAGCCGTATGATCACGCCCTCGAGCTGCTCGCCCTTGGCGTTGGCCTCGTCGATCTCGTCCTCGAGGACCTGCCGGCGGGCCGTGTCGGACAGCCCACGCGACCGCTTCTCCTCCGTCGCGTGGAGGGCGGTGGAGCAGTGGTCGAAGTACTCGGCCATGAGCTCGACGACGTACTTGGCGAGCGCTCCCCTGATCCCTCCGGTCTCCGTCAGCCTCTTGAAGTCTACGCTCATCATCAGTCTCCTGACCAGTTGGTGTACCGGGTCCTCTTGAGCTTGGCCTCGACCACCCGGCTGATCTCCGGCCACCGGTCCCCGAGGCCGGCGCGGATCGCCGCCGCCCGGGTCCCGAGCCTGAACATGTTCCTCTCGACGGACGACACCGCGTAGGGGAAGGCCGGCCCCTCCCCGAGGTCGTCGAGGAAGACCTCGAGCGGCATGGGGTCTGAGTTCGCCTCGACCCCGTACATCTCGGCGACTTCCTGGTCCGTCATGACACCTCCCGCAGCCTCTCGGCCATGTAGTGCTTGGCCTCGTGGAAGGTGTAGGGCCGGCTCATGCGCGGCCCCACACCCCCTATGTTGAAGCGGTAGAGCAGGCGGAACCGCCACGGGTTGTGGGGTACGACCTCTATCCGCACGGTGCCGTCCGCCCTGTTGAGCCGCGAGGCCAGGACCCTCAGGACCGCGGCCTGCGACTTACTCCTCGTCTCCATCTGTCGCCCTCGGGTTGGGGACCACCTCGAGGTGGTCCGGGTTGCAGCAGACGCCGCACGAGCACAGGTGGCGCACGTCCTCGTCGGGGGTGACGATCCTCCCCGTGAAGTAGAACATGGCCACGCGGTGCGCGTACACCGACCTGCTGTGGCGCTCGCCCGCCCGCACGATCGCGAACGTGCCAGACCCGCCTGAGTTCACGGCTCCCGTCCATCGCCAGCACGACCCGACGTCGCGCACGACGACTCTCTCGAGGAACCTGTCCATGTGGGACCTAAGATCCCACTCCGTCAGCTTGATGTTTCGCACGGGTCAACTCCTTGTGCGTGCGCAACGCCAGGCAGAGCATGTCCTCGACGCGACCCGACCCCGTGCGACGGTAGAGGGCACGCAGCGTCCTGATGTTGCTGTGCAAGATCCGTAGTTTCCACTCGACACTCATCGACACCTCCTCAGGTGACCTACCAGTCTCCGCGCGACCCGATCCCACGGGCCGTCTGCCTCCGCGAGGTCGTGCGCCTCCTGGTCGAAGGCGAGCCAGTCATAACCTGCTCGTGCCGCGACGGCCAGAACGCGCCAGTACCTCACCCGTCTCCGCGCCCCACCGTGTGTGGGGTACCCCTCGAACCACCCCGCGGTCGTGTGGACCGCGACGTGGAAGTGCTTGCTCCGCGTCTCGACGTAGATGTCCCCTCTGACCCTCCGTATGATCTCAGTGAGACTCACGGCTTCGCCCTCCTGCGGCTGTTGAACACGTAGTCCACGACCCCCACCCACACCAAGATCAGCAGCAGTATCCCAACCTCGCACATCAGACTGACCCCCTGTGTACGAGGGTGACGTGCGCGGCGACCACCTTCGCGGGTGTCTTAGGACCGTACTCCTTCACGAGTACCAAGGACTCGTCCTCGTCGTCCCACTGGTTCAGGTAGACGTACCCCTCGAGGTCCACCTGCACGCTGAGCCCCCTCGTGAGGTCGACGCCCGCGTCCGTCACGTCCGCGTGGTCGTAGTAGTCCATGATCTCGAGGCCCTGGTCCTCGTACTTCCTGAGCTCGTCCAGAACGTCCTTGAACCTACTCATGACCTCTTCTCCCAGCCGCACCGCGGCTCGTGACCGTACTGCGTACAGAGGCACGTGCACCCGCGCACGCGCGTGAAGCCCATGGCCTGCGCCTCACCGTCGAAGGCCTCAAGCCACCCGTCGTCATCTATGACGTCCGAGAGGAAGTCCACTATGCGGGCCTCCTCGTCCACCGTCATGGGCCTACTCATCTTCCTCTTCCTCCTCGTAGGTGCGCCTGTCGTGCTCCTTGACGTACTCCATGACCTCGGTCGCCTCGTCCCCGAGGTCTGGGTCAGTCGTCACGCACTCCCGCAGGAAGTCCTTCAGGTACGTCCCGCAGTTAGGGTTCCAGTTGTCGCGCGTGAGGTTCTGGTTGATCGCGTCCTCGATCTGCTCCCCCACGCAGTCCCCGTAACTGGCGAACTTACGGCACAGGTAGACTATGTCACTCAATGTCATGATAGCCCCTCGCTCTCAGCGAACTCGAACAGCATCTCCTCGAGCTTGTGCAGCCCGTGGTCCTCAGAACCGTACTCGCAGTTCCCTATGTGCAGCCAGAAGAACCCCTCGTGCTCGTAGATGTACAGGGTCCCGTCGAGGTAGGTGAACCCCCTGTCGTTGGGCTCGCCCGTCAGGTCCTCGAGGTCGTCGCTCCACCGCCGCGTCTTCCTGAACTCCTTGATAGTCACGGGGCACCTCACTTGCTGAGACAACCAACGAAGCCGCCCTTACCCGCCGCTTCCGCGCTCACGCGATCCACGTACGACCCCACCTTGCAGGCCGCCCAGATGCTCAGCGCGACGAGTACCACACAGACGATTGCTCTTCCCTTGCGCATGGTGACCTCCTTTTTTGTTGCACCCTCTATTAAGATACTACCCCGCCCGCGTGGTACGTCCAGTACTTTTTTCAAAAAAGCTGTGGTTTCCCCCAACTCACGTCCACGCAACGACTTACGCGTAGGCCTCCTCCGCCCGCTTATCCCACTCAAGGCAGTTCCTGACGAGGGCTATGGGGAAGACGTACTGCCGCCCACTCAGGTCCTCGCAGATGACGGGCCGCTTGCGGGCGCGGGGCTTGAACCCCACGATCCTGTACCGTCGCCCGTTCTGCGAGAACGTCTTGTCGAGGGCGTCAGCCCCTAGCTTGTGCATCCAGTCCCCCTCCACGAAGGCGCGCCTCTCGGGGGTGAGGGCCTCCCCCTCCTCCGTCTTCTCCGCGATCTGGATCTTGACGGTGTACGACGTCTTGTCGTAGCTCCCTCCCTTCTCGTCCACCTGGTACTCGTCCCCGAGGGCCTCGCGCACGAGGGCCTCCACCTTCGCGGCCAGCTCACGACACGTCTTGCGGTCCATCTGGTACCTCCTACTTCACCTCTACTACCTTGGTACACTGCACCCTAGACCCCGTCAGCCCCTCCGCGGCCGCCGCGGCCTCACTCTCGTTCTCCCTGCTTAGCTTCATGATCGTGACGGTCGTCCCGTCCCGCATCCTGAACTCGAAGATCACGTACGGGGGTCTGAGCCTCATGGTGCCTCCTACAGCGCCGTGTTCCACATGTCCTCGAGGCCCGCCGCGTCAACGTAGTGGACGACGAGCGTCGCCCCGTGGTCACTGACGCGGACCTTCCACCCAGCGCGGGGCTTACCTCCCGCGCTACGTAACAACCTCTTGACCCTCCGCGCGATAGCCGCCAGCTCCTTGTCGCTGTAGTCACTCATACCTCTTCACCTCCTAGGTCACTCAGCTCACGTCTCTCCGCCCGCACGGCCTTCCGCACGAGGGCCTCGAAGTCATGGTCCACGGCCATCGCCCACACGATCGCGCGGAGCTGGTCAGGGGTCACGTCCTCCCCTACCCACTCCGCGAGCTTCTCGACCATGACCTCGATCTCGAACTTCGTCAGGTCCTCACTCGCGTCGATCAGGGCCCTCAGGTTGAACTTAGCCATAGGATCCTCCTAGTCGAACTTCTTGCTACGGAAAGCGACGGCCTCGTCGCGGGTACGAAAGGCGGGAGACAGCGACCGACCGCACGCGCGGTCTACGACGAACCACACCGTGTCCGCTGCACGCTTCCCAGGTATCGACATCAGCATGGTCTCGCTCTTCTTCATCGCAGCCTCCCGTGTTGCGCGTCTATTAGATTATCAAGTGCTGCCAATGATCCGTCCAGTACTTTTTTCAAAAAAGCTGCGGTTTTTCCTAAATAAAAAAACCAGGCCAGCTTACGCTGACCTGGTCTCTCGTCTGCGGGCGGTCCGGGGCCTACTGGGCGTCCACTATACTACATACCTCCTCCCGTACGGCCTCAGGGTCTGACCAGTCCAGGGCGTCGAGGGCCTTCCTGAGGTCGAGGGCCTCCCTCTGGAGCCTCCGCCGCCCCACGCACCGCAGCGTGGGCAGGTGGGTGAGGACGAAGCCCTTCCCGTCGAGGGAGCGGTGGACGGCCAGGCAGGACTTGCTCCTCACCGTCGTCGCCTTGACCTCGACCCCCTGGGCCAGCCTCAGGACCTCGCGCGCCACGTCACTCCTCCCTCTTGATGAAGTCGTACACTGGGATCTCCCCCGTCAGGAGATGGCCGGGGATCCAGTCCTTTACCCCGAGGGCCCGCCGCGCCTCCAAGGCGATCCACCTGCCCACGGGTGGCATGACGGCCTGGGCCACCTGCCTGTACCTCTTGTCCGCGGTCCCGAGGAAGGCATAGTCCCGCGGGTACCCGCACAGGGCGGCGGACTCCCCGATGGTGATGAACCTGTGCTCGGCGGGGTGGTACAGGACCGCGCCCCCGGTGAGGGCGTTGGAGGGCTTGTCCCACGCGAGGCGCCGGCGGAGGAAGCCGGGCCGGCCGCGGTACCTCCCCGTCTCCGGGTCGCGGAGCGACTCGCCGTAGATCTCCATGTAGACGTCCTTCAGCCTCACCCCCTCACCGGACCGCTCGAGGCACTCCTGCTCGATGCCCCATGTCTTCCGGCGCGTGGGGTCCGGGTCCTCCCCGAGGCGCTCGAGGGCCTCGCGGACGGTCCGTGGCCCGTCGCCTGGCTCCGGCCTGTGCGGGGTGAACCCGAGCCTGTGGAATACGAAGAACGCGCGCTTCCTGTGCTGGGGCACTCCGCAGTCATAGCCGTCGTGGAGGACGACGGTGCAGGCGTACCCGAGGATCCTGAGGTTCTCGGCGCACTGCTCCACGAACTCGCGACCCTTGGTCCAGCACCTGGTGACTGACTCGACGACGGCGATCGGCGGGAGGGTGAGGCAGATCGCCCTTATCACCTTGAGCCAGCAGCCGACCCGCTCGTCGTTGAGGTCTACCCCGCGCTCGAACTCCCTCTTGTACATCATCTTCGACCCGGCCGACGACCACGGGGCGCAGGGCGGGTTGGCGTAGAGGAAGTCTACCTGGCCCTTCAGGTCCTCGAGCGGCCACGCGTCGGGGTTCTTGTGGATCTCGATCCCAGGGTGGTTCAGCGCGGCGGTGTCAGTCCCATAGTTCCCGTCCTCGAGGTGCGCCACCACGTCGAAGTGGTACTTGACTCCCTGGGTAAAACCTCCGGCGAAGACGTAGCATCCGACAGCTCTCATCAGTAGGCCTCCTCTGTGTCCTCGACGACGTCGATCGTCGTCACGTCTGGCCACTCGTACGGTCCTCCGAACTTCCTGTCGAAGTGGGCGCGGCACTCGTCGAGCGGCGGTAACCTGTACCAGTAGTCCAGCTCCTTCACGTACTTCTCACCGTCTATCCTGTACGCCTCGTGGGATCGCCGCACGCGGGCGCGGTCGAGCTTCGGCAGGGCCTTGGCCAGGAACATGCCGACCACGGTGGCGATCGCCTTGGTCTGCCTGTGAACGTCGCTGAACTGGTAGTAGTCCCACTGCAGGTGGCTGGCCGGTACCTTCTTCGGCCACGTCTCGCCCTCGGCGATGCAGCCGCGGCACAGGACGTCGAACCACCACTGCGGCGCCCCTTCCATGGTGCAGATCTTCTGCTTCCTCAGGGCCTCCGACCACGGGATGTCCCGCACGTCGTAGCCGGACAGGTCATAGTCCTGCAGGAACCTCAGGAGCGCCCCGTACCCTCCCTCCTCCAGCTGGGTCGCGATCGCCCCGAAGTACTTGGCGTCGCGCTGGTGCTCGACCCCCATCTCGAGGACGAAGAAGCGACGGTCGCCGTGCTCGACGGGGACGACCCACTGCTCGTTGGAGGCCATTATGATGTGCAGGCAGTTCTGGGAAGGCACCGCGTCTATGCCCTTCTTCTCGATCGTGAGCGTGGGCTCGGTGATCCGTCCCTTGAGCCTCGACACCGCGGCCGTGTCCCTCGAGCTGAAGGCCTCGTCGGCGAAGAGCACGATGCAGTCCTGGAGGTGGGCGTTGAAGGAGCCCAACAGGTGCTTCGAGTCGGTGATCGGGACGAAGTGCCTCCCGAACAGGGCCCCGAAGTGCGTGGCGAAGAAGCTCTTCCCGGTGCCGGGGTCTCCCTGGAGGACGACGGCGGTCTGCGCCGGCTCGCCAGGGACCTGTACTGCTCGGGCCATCCACCCGACCAGGTACCTGTAGTGGTCGGCGTTGCCCTGGCACAGGTTGTCGCGGACGTGGTCGAGGAAGAGGTCACACCTCCCCTCCGTCGGCTCGTAGGCGAACCCCTTGAACAGGTTGTAGTACTCTGGCGGGGTCTCGCGCCCGGGCGCGAACACCACCGACTCGTACTGCCGCCTCTTCTCCTGGACCCACCACCACCGCGCCCGCGGCAGGTACTTGGTGTCCTTCCCGTCGCCGACCTTGACCGGCGGGAGCTGCGCCGTGGCGTCGAAGAAGTGGTTCTTGCTCTGCATGGCGACCTCGGTGCGGTCGAGCTCGAAGTTGTGCCTCTCGTACATCACGAGGCACTTGCCCCCGTAGTTGCTGATGACCGCGTAGCGCTCGTTCATCTCGGCGAGGTCCGGGTCCTCCGCGTACTCGTGGGCTCTCTCTATATGGCGGACGGCGCACCGGCGGGGGTCGTTCTGCGCGAGGACGTGCTCGGAGATCTCGAACATGGGGTTGCTGAGTATCCCGTACACCATCGCGTCCGGGACCCCGCGGCGGACGAGCTCGCAGGCGACGTACCACACGGCCTCGGACCTCGAGGAGTGCTCCGGCCCGGGACCGTTCACGATCACGTCGAGACATTTCTCCGGGATCCTGTGCTCCGCGAGGTCGTCGAGGTCGACGGTCGGGACGTCGTCCGGGACGTCGACGACGTGGGACCCCTCGACCTGCGGCCGCGAGTCCGCCTTCACGAAGTCCGTGACGTCGTAGGCGCGGTCGTCCTCCCAGAACTGCACCTCGGCGAGCTGCGGCTTCTGCCCGCGCTTCCGCTTCTTCTCGTTCGGCCAGTTGACCGTCCCCGGCGCGCGGAACACCCGGCACAGGTCCCAGCAGTTGTCACCGTCGAGCAGCGCGGCGAGAGCCCTGTTGTACCCCTTCAGGTCGTCGATCATCCCCTTGGAGCCGTCGAGGCAGACCGGGTCCTCGAGGCGCCAGTACGCCTGGAACCCTCCGCCGGAGAAGACCACCAGGGTTGGCGGCTTGACCTGCCGCGGGAAGCCCCGCGTGAGGAGGTCCGAGATCCTGTCGAAGGCCTCCTTGGCGGTCTCCCCCTTCCACGGGTCGATGTCGACCTGGAACCACTCCACCCTCGTGATGTCAACGTCCTTCGGCTTCTTCCGCTTGTCCGTCGGATTGATCTGGAAGTAGATCTGGTGGGGGTTCTGCTCCGAGTTCATGACGGCGGCCCACGCCGACGCCTCCTTGACGTCGTCGAAGACCTTGCACAGCATCGCCCCCTTCTCGTCGAGGGACCTCGCATAGATCATCCACGGTCCGCCGGGCCTGAACCTGGCCAGGAACCGCTCGAACATCGAGGCGTTGAAGTTCATAGGTTATGTCCCATGTTGGTCAAGAACTCGACGAGGCCCTCACCGTCGAACTTGCCGGAGCACAGCCAGACAGACCGCTCCATCAGCTGGTCGCGGTCCAGCTCACCCACACTGAGAGCGGCGACGATCCCGTCCAGGAGGACCCAGTCGTTCTCCACCTTGATCAGGAGGTGCGCGAGGCCGCCGGCCTTTGTCCTCTTCGCCAGCCACGCGCGCTGACCCGGGGTGAAGTGCTCGATCCTCAGCGGCCCTCCGCGCTTGGGCCAGGCCTCGATCGACTTGAGCTCGATCCACCCGTACTTGTGGTTCACGTCCGGGGTGCCGGCGCCGACCCCGTTCTCGACGCTCACCGCGTCGAGGGGTCGCAGGGCCCTCACCACCCTCTTACGCATGCCCTTCTCGAGGCTCATACCGTCACGCACCTACAGTTGGTCGTCGGCATCGGCGGGTACCACGCGAGCGTGATCGGGAAGACCCCTCGGCCCGGGCCCTTGCAGAGCTGTAGACTGATGTCCCAGTCAGACCAGTTGGCCGACGGGACCCACCGCGCCCACGTGTGCTCGATCTTGAATGTCTCGTCAATGTCGATCCCGTTGTCCCCGCAGAGGATCCGCGCGACGTCGAGTGACACGTGGCCCTTGATCGCCTCGAACTGCGGGTCGCCGTAGAGGAAGATGTACTCAGGCTCGCTCATCTCGCTCGAACCTCTCTCCACCGCAAGGCGGGTTGCTCCTTCGCCCCATCGTCGACGCGTGTGACAGGTCGCACCAGTCGCTGATCCAGTCGAGGTGGCGGCAGTCATCACAGCTCACTCCCGGGGCGCGGAAGATCCTGTCGAAGTTGTCGCGGTATCGCTCGTTGTCCTCCGGCCGGCGCCACGACCCCTTCCCGGCCACGTACCTCTTGTCCCAGTCAGGCCTCGGCATCGCTGTTCTCCTCTAGCCATTCCTCCCCGTGGCACGCGGCCGCGTGGGCCTCGTTCACCACGTGGAAGTTCTCGTCGTCCACGGTGGTCCTGTAGTGAAGCGCGCGCAGCGCGTCGACGAGTCTCCTGATCACTTCCTCGGCGGTCATTCACCTGTCTCCCACTCGCCTGGCTCAAGCCAGCGGTCCTCGTAATCGTTGCAGCTCAGGCCCTTCCCAAGCGTGCACCTCTCGCCGTCCCAGTGGAGGCATCCGTAGCACAGTTTATATTCTACGGGCTGGTCGTCCACCTGCGAACCTCCTTTTTATGCCATGGACTCGCCCCACGACGGGCCGAGCTCCACGTCGACCTTCGAGGGCACCCTCATCTTGACGGCCTCACACATGATCCTGGCCACGTCCTCGGCCTGCTCGCGCCCGGTCACCGACAGCGTCAGCTCGTCGTGTATCAGGAGCTGGAGCTCATGGCCGGCCTCCTCGCAGTCTATCATGGCCTGCTTGGTCTGGTCCGCCGAGCTCCCCTGGATCAGGCGGTTCAGGGCCTTGTGCGTAAAGTCATAGACCTTACGGCCGTTAACGCTCCTGATCCGATCCATAGGGAAATGGCAGCGCCGGCCGAGGATCGTCCTGATGTACCCGCGCTTCTCGGCGGCGCGCCGCAGGTTGTCGGCGAGCCTCCGGACGAAGGGCACCATCGCGTCGAACTTGTCGATGATCGCCTGCCCCTCAGGGCCGGCCACCGTGATCATCTTGCCCTGCCGCTTGCTGAAGACCTCCCGCGTGGGCAGCCCGAGGTCGGCGCAGAGCTTCCCGCCGCCCATGCCGTAGCACAGGCCGAGGAAGATCGTCTTCGCGCCCTTGCGATAGAAGCCGCAGCCCGCGCACGCCTCGCAGCCCGCGCCGTCACACTTCTTGCACTTGGTCCCGATCGCCCGCGCCGTCTCGGCGTGGAGGTCCGTGTCGTTGTCCTCGTAGAACTTCGCCGCCAGCTCGGCCGCGCCCGGGAGCCCGTCCACGACGGCGTAGTGGACCGTCATCCTCGGCTCCTGGCTGGAGAAGTCCGCCGAGCACCAGGTCTTTCCCTCGTCCGGGAGGAAGATCGCCCGCCACCGCGGACCCCACACCGGGTCCCTGGCGTGCTGCTGCTGCATGTTCGGCTGGCTCGAGGCCGACCTCCCGAAGGCGACCCCCTCTGACTCCCCGCCGCCGCCGAGCTTCTCCCCCTTCAGCTGCCTGATCAGGGAGTGGATCCTCCCGCCGGTCAGGCGGTCCCAGATCGACGGGCAGTCCGTCCGCCAGAACTTCTGCATCTTCTTGGCCTCGGCGAAGTCCCGGGCCAGCGGGTGATCGATCTCGGCGATGGTGTCCTGGTCGAAGCAGGGCTGCCCGCTCTTGGCGGTCACCGGGAGCTGGATCCCGATCGCCCGGAAGATCCTGTCCACCGACTTGGCCCGCCTCAGGTCGTCCGACCCGACCGCGAAGCCCACGCGCGCGGCGATCCTCCCGCGGGCCTCCTCCTCGAGGGCCTTCGTGGCGTCGTGTATCTCGGTGAGCCTGGAGGTGTCTATCCTCACGCCTCGGCGCCTCATCTTGACCAGGACGGGGAGGAGGCGGGACTCCATGTCCCAGATCCCCTCGAGCTCCTGGGCCGCCAGAGCCCGTTCCTGGCGCCTCAGGAGGGCCAGGGGCAGGGTGACGTCCATGATCGCGTACTCGGCCACGTGGCGGGCCGGCAGCTTCCACATCTCGGCCTTGGGGTCGAGGCCCCACCTGCAGGCCACCCGGCGGAGGTGGGCCTCAGACTTCCCGGGGAACCCGTGGCGCCTCGAGACGTCCTCCAGGGAGTACCCGAGCTGGAGCTCGTCGATCAGGGGCTCGGCCAGGAGGACGTCCCGGAACCACGCCGCCTGACCCCACCAGACGCCGTTCTGCGCCATGTAGTCCAGGTCGTACGACAGGTTGGCCCCGACGACGTCGCCCCGGAAGACGGCGGCCTGGTCGCGCAGGTAGGCCCAGACGCCGGCCTCGTCCATGTTGCCACCTCCCTGGTGCCTCGTGGGGAGGTAGAAGGAGGGACCTCCCTCTATGGCGAAGGAGATCCCGACGACGTACCCGTCCCTCCGGACCCCGGGGCCGAGCTTCTTGAGCCGTGGGTCCCTGGTCTCGAGGTCGATCGCCACCCTCCGGGCCTCCGCCCACGACGGGAGCTCCTCCCAGGAGGGGGCCTCCCAGCTCGAGGCCACGTCGAACAGCGGCCGCTGGACGAAGGTCACCGCCTCGTCTCCTCGGTCGCGCTGTCCACGGTCGCGTTCCCGTCGGCGTCGACCTTGACTCCCTCGCGGTACCGCCGACGCTGCTCCTCGAAGTGCTCGCGGACCCAGCTGATGTCGTAGGACCTCTTGAGCTTGTCCCGCGAGAACCACATGGCGAAGAGGAGGCAGCAGACGACGTGCGCCGCGAGCGGCATCTTCGACCCGTCCGGCCCGTCGTCGACTATCTCGTGCAGCTCCTTCCCCTCCTGGAGGCCGACCCACAGGTCTGCCATGTGGCGCTGGGCTGACTCGAGGTACCGCGCCTGCGCGTCCTGGAGTCGCTTCCAGTTGTCGGTCTCGTACTTCTGCTCCCCGAACATGAGCACCCACACCGGCTGGACGAGGGCCTCCCACGGGAGCAGGCCGAACTTCGGCTTGCCTAGGTCGAACTTGATCCCCGGGTCACTCACTCTGGTACCTCCTCGCATCGCTTCCACTCGTATCGCTTGTAGAACCGCCGGCACGCCGCCGGCAGGGACTTCCAGTTCTCGGAGAACCACAGCTCGAGCTCGTCGACCATGGCCCCCACGTGGTCGTTCCCCATGTTCAGCTGGTCGTGGCACCACAGCCACAGCTCGATCTTGTCCAGCGCCTTCACCCAGCGCCTCTCGGCGTCCGACAGCTCGACCTCATACCCGCAGACCTCGTCGACGAGGGCGCCGGCGTTCCTGAACGCCTGCTTGAAGTCCGGGTCGATCCTCGCCACCATGCCCGGTACGTCCCCGGTGTATCGCTCACCGAGGTCGTGCATCAGCACGGCCCTGAACAGGGCCTTCGTGGGCTTCGGGTGGAGCGTCTCGAGGAGGACGAGCATGTCGAAGGTGTGCTTGCCCACCGAGTACTGGTCATAGTGCGGGACGACGTGGCACCGCTGGACGTTGCCTCCCTCACGCATCAGCCGGGCCTTCGTCACCTTTGCTTCGATGCCCACTTGGCGGCTCTCCTGTTCAGCCACTGCTCTCCGGCCATCGCCCAGTCGTGGTCTAACTTGGCGAGCAACTTGATCCCGTCGTCGTACCTGGCCGGGGCCTCGGCCCCCTTGAAGATCTCCCAGGCCCTGAGCATCGGGATCGCCACCTTCCTGAAGAACGGGTCCCTGTATCCGATAGCCCTCGTGCCCTCGTCCATGAACATCTTGAGGTCCTGGTGCCACGTCCCGATGTCACCGCTGACGAGCGGGAACGGGAGGACGACGCCGGTCTCGTACGGGGAGGGCTCGCCCGTCTTCCACATGAGGTCGCTGACCCTGGCGAGGGTGTCAACGTACCCGTGCCAGTTCACGGAGACCTGGTAGTAGGTGCCAACCTCGCGGCCGATCATGGCGGCCACGTACTCGAGGAGCATCCCGAAGGTGACCGCGTCGGACCCGTAGCAGCCCCAGACGATGTCGTTGGACCTGCAGAAGACCGACAGGTCGAGGCGGTCGTCGTGACCCACCTGGAACGTCATGATCATGTTGCACGGGACGTCCTTGGTCATGTGGTTGCTGAGGTCGTCCGTCACCGACCAGGTCTGGAGTACCTGGCGACGACAGTCAGGGTTGGCCACCAGGCCGCTGGCGATCTCGACCAGCTGGTCGATCTTCCAGTGCCACCGCCACCTGCGGCCGTAGGCGCCGTGGTACGTCTTGCCGTCGTCGCTCGCGACCTTGGCTATGTTGCTGTTGAACCGCGCCAGCCAGGCCACGTCCTCACGGCCGGCCAGCATCCACAGGGCCTCGAAGAGGTGGAAGAACGGGTTGGCGTCGCGCTCCTCCCAGAATATGACCTTCTCGCTCGGCCTCTCGTACACGGTCGTCACCGGGCACTTCGACACGAGGACCTCGCCGGCGCGGCTGTCCCTCCTTCCCCCGTGCCCGTTCAGCTCGAGCACGGCGAAGGGGAGCGCCTGGTGGACGTTCCTCACCCTCAGTACTTTCATCGCCCCTCCTAGAGTTCGATCTTCTCCTCCCGCCCGTTGCGGTGGTGGAGGCGACACTCCGCCCCCTCCACCACCACGGACGACACAACGACGTCGTAGAACCTAAGGGCCCTCACGATCAGCTCGTCCGGCGTGAGGGTCTTGAGTTTCTTGTGCAGGTACACGGCCCTGGCGTACGCCTCTACCGGTACCTCGATCTTGGGCGGACCCGGGTCAGGTCGTGGTCTTGCCATTCTTGATCCGGTTCTGGACCCGCCTGAACACGATGTAGCCGTTCTGCAGTACGAGCAGCGCCGAGAGGACGATCTGCCCCCACGGGGGACCGAAGACACCGTCTATGAACGGGGCCACCGCCTCACCTCCCTGCTCGGCCGGCGAGGGGCCAGGCAGGTCGTTGCCCTGCGAGTCGACCCCAGCCCAGTGGTCGAGGCCCGCGCAGCCCACGATCACGACCAGCACCGCGACGAGACCGAACCAGATCAGCCGGTTCCGAAGGTCACTTCTCATGTCTCGAGTCTCCTTACACGTAGATGTGGATCCGACCGTCTCGACCCTCGCGGAGCCCGAACCCACTTGACCTCGCGAGGTACCAGATATTCTGGACCGTGTTCTTGTAGTCCCAGCCGGTCTCCTCCATGCACTCCTCTAGCGTCGCCCCTCTCGTGAGGGCGGCGACCAGGCGCCCGCGCTTGCTCTTCGCGTGTATCCCTGACTGCTTGTGCGACGGCTTGTGGTTGAACCGCCTCCGTCGCTTGGGCTTGCCCTGGTGCTTGAGCCTGACCTTCGGCGCGCCCATGCGCCGGTGCCAGAGTTTCTTCACCGTGGTGTACGCCTCGAGACTGGACTTGAACCCCTCGACAGGGGGCTCGTCGGGGCGCTTGATCTGGTTGTGGAGGTCGACGAGCTGCTCGACCTTGAGGGTCTGCAGGTCCTCGTACCTCACCACGCCGAGGGTCACGCTCTCGAAAGTGTCACTCATACGCTACCTCCTTGGTCCTATTGTACCACGAACTGCTGCCTTTGCGAACCCCCTCCGTAGGAAGGACCCCCGGGCCCGGAGGCCCGGGGGCGTGTTGAAAGGGTGCAAGGATAGGAGGTGGTAGGCTCAGTAGTTCTCACTGACCGGTTCGTCGACCTCGAGGGAGGCGTTCTGTAGTGACTCCTCCGCGGCGCGTGCCTTACCGGACTTGACCAGCTCCCCGAAGCCCATGGCGGCGATGAAGCGCTCGTCGTCTGGCCGCAGGAGGCTCTCCTTGATGCTGCCGTTGGCCGGCGTCAGCGTGTAGTTGTAGAACTCGAGGCCGGCCTTGTTCTTGTCGTCAGCGACGCCGATCTTGACGAGGTGGGCGAACCGCGGCGGGCGCACCTTCGTCCCGTCGGGACCGGGGACCTTGAACATGGTGACGCAGGTGTTCCACTTGCGGTACACCTTGATCTTGCTGGACGAGAACGACACGACGATGGGCTGGACCTCCTCGCCCGGGACGCACAGGGCGCCGTAGACGTAGTACGTCTCGACGAGGTCGTTCTTCCCGACCACGAGCTTCCCGAAGTCGAGGTCGTTCTCCTTCGCGTACGCCTTCGCCTGCGCGACGACCGGGTCGTCAGGCTGGTAGCGGTCGACGAAGCCGCCGCCCTTGTTGTGGGGTACCCACTCGACGTAGCACTTCTCCACGTACGCGGGAACGAAGAGGACCTCCTCCCCGTAGTTCTCCTGCGTGACCGTGTTGAAGAGGGTGCGGGTCTCGTGGTCCCCGCTCTTCACGGGCTTGGAGTCGTCCTGCAGAAGCGCGAGGAACGGTATCTGGAGGTCCTCGCCCGTCTGGTTCTCGAAGCCGGCGTCCTCGTGCTGCGCGTAGTCATACTGCGCGAGCTCCTTGGACTCCGCCTTCACCAACGCTTTGCTCTTCTTGGCCATGTGGCCTCCTTCTGTTCGGCCGAGCTCTTTTTGTCGTCCCCCGGCACCAGGACGTCAGGCCAGCGGCCCAGTCCCACCACGAGAAGCAGGTGGCTCTACTTTCTCTTGATCTTGGCGACCCGCCGCGTGTGAATCCCGAACAGGTCAACGGGCACGTCGTCGCCCTCCTCGAGGCGCGACCGAGCCCACGCACGGAGCGTGCCGGCGTGGACCTGGCGCTTCTGGGTAACGCCCGGGAACTTGTCCGAGAGCTCGTGCTCGAGGTTGCAGGCTATCGCCTCCTGGTCCTTGTTAAACATGACGATCACGTGCCGCTTGATCATGCCGCCGTGGCCGTTGTCCTCCAGCCACCTGAAGGCCGCCGCCTCGTTGGCCTTCGATATGTGGGCGAAGACGTCCTCCTTGATCTCGACCGTGAAGCCGGCCGGCGTCTTCAGCGACTCCAGGCCCACCTCCTGCATCTTGGCAGGGACCGTCTCCTCGGACAGCTCCTTCACCCTGGACTGGGCCTCCTTCAGGGCCACCTCGGCCCTCCGGAGCTCACGCTCCGCCTCGTCCAGCTCGTCCGCCAGCCGGCGGAGCTCAGCCAGTCCGTCGCCCTCAGGGGCGTCAACGTAGTCGGTGTAGTCGTTCATCCTTACCTCCTATCAGAAGAGCAGGGCGCGGCGTGGTTTCGATCCCGCCCGGGAGCTACCCGTTTTCGGTTCCGGGCCACGTTCGCCCGGTCGTACCCCTCCAGGGGCGCACGCCCTCCGTACATACAATTCTACCGTGGTCAGATCCACTTGCGAACCTCGTCCCCGGTGATCCTCGACGCTATGTCGAACTTCACCCTGAGGGACGAGACGATCCTGCTGTCCACCGTCCCGCGAGCCACCAGGTCAGTGTACTTCACGGACTTCGTCTGGCCGATCCGGTGGGCTCGGTCCTCCGACTGGAGGCGGTGCTCGAGGTTGAACGAGTTGGCGTAGTAGATCACCTCGCTCGCCGCGTGGAGGGTCAGGCCGACGCCGGCCGCCGCAGGGTTGCCCACGAAGTACTTGAACCGGCCCTCCTGGAAGCCCTTCCTGGCGCGCACCCTGTCGTCCTGCTCGGTCCGTCCGTCGTACTGGACGGCCTCCATCGGTGTCCTCTCGCGCTCGGCCTTCCTCCGGAAGTGCTCCATGATCTGGTCGATGTCCTGGTGGAACCGGCCCCAGATTATGGCCTGGCCAGGGACGTCCTCCAGGGCGTCCACGAGGCACTTGAGCCGCGGGTTCTCCTTGAAGACGTTCATGTTGAGGCAGTCGTCGGACGGGAGGTACCCGCAGGTGATCTGGTGCAGCCGCAGGAGCTGGACGATCACACCCCTCGTCGTGACGAGCTCCCCGCTGTCGAGGAGGGTGATCATGTTGTTCTTGATCTCGTCGTACACGCGCTGCTGCTCGGGAGACAGCTCGAAGTACCTCTTCGAGTAGAGCTTCGGCGGAAGGTCCAGCACCTCGTCCTTGGTCACCCGGTTGCAGTACTTGTCCACTATCGCCGCGAGGCGGTCGAGGTTCTTGTACCTCACCACGCGCTTGAACCTGCCGGTCGCCTCCGCGAGCTCCCCTGGCGTCGCCTCTGCCTCGGCCATGACCCGCCCTGAGTCGAGACGTATCATCTGCTCGAAGACGCCGAAGAACGTCTTGAAGGCCTCGTACGAGGCGAAGCCCTCGCGGCCCCAGATGCCTTCGTCCAGGAACCTGAGCTGCGGGTAGATGTCGAAGGGACTGTTGGTCACCGGGGTCCCGGAGAGGATCCTCTTGAGCCTGTGCCTCTTCGCCACGTTGACCACGGCCTGGGTCCGCTTGGCGGACGGGGTCTTGATCCGCTGGCTCTCGTCACAGACCCACAGCGCCTTCCTCCTCCGCAGGAACTCCATGGCCCACTCGCGCCCGCGCCACGGGGAGTCCTTCCCCTTCTTCCGGCGCATCGTCATGAACCCGTCGTACGACATGGCCAGGACCGCGAGGCCCTCGTACCCGAGGAGGGCCTTGAGCTCTCGCTGGTGCCACACCGTCGTCGCCCTGTTGGTCCTGTACGCGACCGCCCGGTACGGCGGCGGCATGTGGGCCGGCAGCTCGTCGGTCACCCAGTTGTCGTGGACCCCGTTGGGGGCGAGGACCAAGACGCCGTCGATCTCCCCGGCCTGGTACATCGAGTGGGCCGTGTCGATCGTCAGCTTCGTCTTCCCGGTTCCCTGCTCCCACAGGATCCCGCGGTAGTCCATGCCGGCCGACCGCCTCCACTCCTCGAGCTGGTGCGGGAAGGGCTCGGTCAGGAACGGCATGGCGTACACTCGTAGAACTTCAGGTTGAACTTGCGGATCGCCTCAGGGTTCTCCGCCTTCTCTGGCTCGTAGTTGACGACCTCGCCCTCCCTCAAGCCACGCTCGGTCATCCACCTGCCGAGGCGGTCTGCCTGGTTCCACCCCTTGAAGTTGTCGGCGCGGTACCATGTGTTGCAGTACCTCACCAGCAACGACCACGTGCTACCGGCCCTCTCCACCTCGAACTCGTCGAACTTCCGCTTGGACTCGAGCAGGCGGATGAGGGCGGAGAGCGTGTCCGCGCACCACACGATGGGGTCCCAGCTCTTACCGTCCGCCATCCTCTTGGTCCGCCAACCAGGCAGTATGACGCGGTAGACTTTCTCTTTCTTCTGCACCTGTACCTCCTTCGAGTTCACCTGTACCTGAGATCGGTTCCTTGCAGCCTCGATCTTACCACGAGCTAGGTCCCTCGCGAACCTAAAAAAGGGACCCCGGGGACGAAGCGCCCCCGAGGCCCCAGGGAGGAGGATGAATGCCCCTCCATTATATCGCTCAGTACGGCACCTCCCCCGCTGCGGGGGTGGCCGACACCGGCTCCTCGTCCCTCTTGCCTCCCACGAACTGGAAACTGTCCACGACGACCTGGAGCTTCGATCGCTTGGTTCCGTCGTGGGTCGTCCACTGGTCGAGCTTCAGGCGACCCTCCAGGAAGATCTCGCGGCCCTTCTTGAGGTACTTCGCGATCGCCTCGCCGGTCTTAGCCCACGCCGTGCAGTCGACGAAGCAGGTCTCCTCCTTGGTCGTCCCGGTCGCCCGGTCACTCCACGTGCGGTTCACGGCGACCCCGAAGCTGCAGATCGACATCCCCGACGTCGTGTACCGCAGCTCTGGGTCGCGGGTCAGCCGCCCTCCCAGAAACACCTTGTTCACGTTCATCCTAGCTCCCCTTGTTACAGAGCTTCAACGTACCGATCCGCGGGTTGTCCTCGTCACGGGCCCACGCCACGTGACTCCCGCGGTAACCTACCTCGTCGTAGCGCCAGGCCTCGACGCTCTTCACGGGCTCGCTGATGAACCCGTGGTCGTAGTGCCACTTGTCGATGTTGCAGAGGCACGGGTTGACCCTGACGAGGAGCCCGTTCGTCGGGTCCACGCCAGGGAACTTGATCTCGTTCCGCTGGTGCTTGTGGCCGACCTGCATCTCGCGGTAGGTCGACCTGGAGAACATGGCGATCGTCTCGGTCGAGAAGATCGTGTTGAGTCGCGTCGGCGCCGCCTTCTCCCCATGGCTGAACCCGATGAGAGTCCCGCCGAACATCTTGAACTTCCGCGGGATCGGTCGCAGGTCGGTCGTCACGCGCGGGTCGTGGAGGAACCGCTGGGCCAGGGCGACGCACAGGGTGAACGCGCTGGTCGTGTCGTGGTTCCCGGGGACGTGTATCAGCTCGACCTCATCGACGCCGAGCTGGAGGGCGCGCTCCACCATGTATGACAGGCACTCCATGCCCTGAAGGTACACCTTCGCGAAGCGCGTGTCGGTGTCCAGGTGGTGCTCCCCGCTGGCCGTCTTGTGGCGGACCGAGTCGAAGTGCAGGAAGTCGTTCCCGACCGGCATGAAGATCTTCTTGATCGGGTACCGGTCGAGCTCTAGCATCATGTCGTCGATCGAGTTGAAGATCCTCTTGGTCGCGATGTTGACGTCCCAGTCCGCCCCCACCTCGTGGTTCCACGCGTAGGCGCCGAGGTGGGTGTCCCACAGGCCCCAGCACAGCGCCTGCGGCGGGCCGTCCCCTCGCTCGCGGAGGGCCTTGGGCAGGTCTTGCCTGGCGAGCGGCCTGACGTTGCGCCGCACGTACTCCTGGATCGCGTCCTGTATGGCGAAGTCCACGATCCGCTTGAAGACGAACTGGGTACCCCACATCTCCACCTTCCGGTGGCCGGCCGTCCCGTCCCCTATCTTGTAGTACCCCTGCCAGTTCTTGACCTTGTCGTACTCGGCGATCCACTCGTCACCGACGCTGGCGATCTCGCGTATCTCCGCCTCGGTCCGTGGCCGGTCGAGGGTGACCATCGTCACTTTGCCGTCCACGTCAAGCGAGTTCACGACCTCCCCGGGCTCACACGGCGGCGGTCCGCCGGTCTCGTCCTGGCGTGAGAACTCCTTGAGGTACTTGCTGACGGTGGTGCTGTGGACGTTGAGGGCCCTGGCGATCTCGCCGACCTTCTGTCCCTGCTCCCTCAGCGCGACGATAGCGTTCACCGTCTCCACGGGCAGTCGTGCGGCCATAGGCCTAGCCTCCTTGGTTGTAGTGGTTCCTTGCTGAGAGCGATCGTACCATGACGAGGGGGCCTTGCGAACCCCTCAGTTGGAGACCAGAGACTTGACGCCTACCCAGATGGCGGCGAGCACCCCGGCGACCACGACCCCGACCGCTGACAGGAGGGCCTTGCGCCTGATCTTCTGCATGGACACGCGCCACTCGTGGAGGGCCTGGAAGTCGCGCTGGACCTCGAGCGGGTTGTCGACGTCGACCCCCAGCCCACGGAGCGTCTCCCCGACCGTCACCCTCGCCGTCTCCCTGATCAGGTGCTGGATCTCCCTCTTGGTCATCGGTGTTCCTACCCTGTTCCCACCTCCAAAAGCGAAGGTGGGAACAGTCAAGTCGTTGTGTGGCTTCGGGTTGCGTGGCCTGTTCCCACCTCACCCACCTTTTCGCCCAACTTCGCTCGAGAGGACTCTACCCCGTAGGGGGCTATATATTCTCTCTGACTCTTCTTAAGGTAGGAAAGGTGGGAACAGGGTAGTCTTTTTCTCCTAAGTCGTTGTCTTGTCACGTTCCTGGTGTTCCCACCTTCGGGTTCCCAAGGTGGGAACAAGGTGGGAACAGGTGGGAACTAGTATATCATGATCGCGTACGCGTTGACCGACCCGCTCGGGGCCACCGACTCGAGGAAGGTCTCGGTAGCCGTCCCGGTGTTGCTCAGGTGTTGTACCTCTATGGTGTCCGCCGCCGTCACCCCGACCAGGGTCCCCGTCACGTTGCCGGCCAGGATCACGTTCGTCCAGGTCCCGCCGTTGATCCTCGCCTGGACGTTCCCGCTCGGCATCGACGTCCCGATGTTGAAGGTGTAAGTCCCGGTCGCCGGCGCGGTCCACGTCCCGGACACCGTCCCGAAAGGTATGTTGCCCCAGTTGTGGTCGTTGTCCAGCGTGCTCGTCCCGGGGGAGAACGTGAACTCAAGCTCCTGCTGGGCACTCCTCGTCGTCCCGTCGGCGGCGTGCCTCGTCTCGACGTCGATCCTCATGGTGGTCGACTTCACGCCCGCGCCCGCGCGCAGGAGCTTCGTCCGCGGGACGAAGAGCGTCGCCGGGCCACCGTTCCAGGCGGTCGTGTGGTAGCTCGTGGGCGACCCCGCCGGGTCGTCGATCGCCTCCGCCCTGTACTCGGTGGAGTCCTGGCTCGGGAAGTTGGCGTCGAGGGTTCCGGCGTCGGTGCCGAGGGCCTCGACCTCGTCGAACCACCTCCACGACCGGCGGGTGAAGGTCACCTCGTAGCCACGGTCGTCCAGGGTCGAGCCCCCGGTCTTCAGCGTGTCCCAGCTCGGCGCCGACGGGTACCTGGAGGCGTTGATGTACATCTCGACCGGAGGGTAAGGCTTGCGCGCCCGGTTGTCCATCTGGAACTGCTTGGTGACGGCCTCGAGCTCGGTGGTCTCGTCGGTCCTCGAGACCTGGCGAAGCTGGGCGTCCACGTTGTTGGTCTGCGGGATCGTGTCGTCGGACAGGTTCCCGCCGAGCCATACCAGGTAGACCTTGGTGCCCACGGAGTGGTCGGCCGAGACAGTGTCCAGGAGTCCCCGGTGGCACGTCTCGAGGTCGATGTAGGTGGTCTGGCCGGTGACCGTCTCGGGGGCGAAGAACTCGTCGTCGACCATGAGGAGGTTCGTCAGGTTCTGGCCGATGTCACTGGCCGTGGTGCTCTCGAAGGCGGCCAGGAGGTCGGCGTATGTGTCGTCGTCCGCCTCGAGCTGGATGTCTGTGGTCGACGGGTTCGGGTCCTCCTCGAGCATGGCCGTCTTGAGCTTCCCGATCAGGAGCCACCCGAAGACCTCGCCGGCCAGGTTGTAGGCGCCGGACGGTGTCCCGCTCGCGTTCCGCTCGTAGATTTTCGCCGAGATCGCCGGGGCGTCCTCCTGGCGGCCCCCGGCCCAGATCCGGTCAAGGGTGTTGGGGAACTGCGGGTCGCGCCTGATGAACCCGTAGGGGGCCTCGAAGATCACGTGGCGGTTGGCCGGGATCTCCTCGACGTCCTGGGTGGGCGCCGTCCACCCGGTGTCGGCCGGGTCCCCGTTAAACCCGGAGGCGTAGCTGAAGATGTCCTGGACGGCAGAGACCGTGATGTGGCCCCTCTCCAGTGTCCCGAGGTCCGTCCGCGTCACGCGCATGGGCAGCTGGGTGTGACCTATCACGTCGTCGGTCCAGGCGAAGACGTCCCCTGGGTTGAGGTCCCAGAACTCCCTGGTCACCTCCAGCGTACACTTGGCCAGCGGCCGCGAGAGGGTCCGGATCTCCCGGCAGGCTATCTGGTTCGCCAGGCTCTTGTCCTTGATGCCGGGGAACTTCAGGGTCACCGGCTCCACGCGACCCTGGACCTTGATGCCGGCCGTGTTGTCCCCCTTGGCGTACGTCTTCTGGTAGTCCTTCTGGCGGTCGTTGAACTCGACGTGGACCTCGTTGACTAGCGCCTCCCAGGTCCCCGGGTTCCAGTCCTTCACCCGGACGACGTCCCCGTCAGCCCGGACGACCTGCGGGAGGCTGCCCACTGAGTAGCCACCGCGGGCCAGGTTGATGTCCCACTTCCCGGTGGTCTGGTCCAGGTACACGACCCCGTCTATCTGGCGCTCGATCTCGCGGAGGAACGTCCCGGCGTCCATCGGCTTGTCGAGGATCATCGAGAACCCGTTCCCCTCGTTGTAGAGGGTCTCGGCCGCGGTGGTGAAGCCGGCCGTGTTTATGTCCCCGGACGGGAACCCGAAGCCCCAGCGGGTGTCCGTCATGAGCTCGTAGATCACGTTCATCGGGTTGGCGTCGTTGCTGTTGACCAGCTCCTTCCCGCCTGTCAGGGCCAGCCCGTTGGGGATCCTCCTGAGCTCGAACTTCCACGGCTTCAGGGAGGTCCCGTTCCCGATGTAACCACCCTCCCACACGAGGTAGGCCAGGCCGCGGTACCCAGGCGTCGGGCTCTGGAACCCGGACAGGTACGAGTTGACTGCCTGCGTGGTGGATCCAGAGTGCATGCGGAAGGTCCCGACCATTCCGCCGTTCCCGAAGTCGTCCCCGCCAAAGAGGGCCGGCTTGTCGATGCCGATCGTTCCGTCCTGGACCGTGCCGGACCACACCTCCGTGTCGCCGATCCAGATCCTCCTGACGTTGTCGACCTGTCCGCGGCACAGGGCCAGCTGCACGCCGACGTAGTACCTGTACCCCTTGATGAAGGACTTCTTGCTCCAGAGGCCGGTCTTGACGGTCTCCTTGATCGGTACCTGGCGGAGGTCCCCGTACCACACGACGTTGGGGCCCTCCATCTTGACGGTCCCCCAGATCAGCGGCTGCGGGCGCCCCTCTGTCGCGGTCGGGAACTTGAAGTCACCGAGGCCGGCCGGCCGCGCGTCCTCGAACTCCGGCTTGGGCTTGAGCACCTCAGAGAGGACGATCGCCACGGCGGCGATGACGAGCGACACCACGAGCGACACGCCGAAGTCCGCGCGCACCACGCCGGGCTGTGGCTCGGCCGGGAAGAGCAGGCCGAGGGTCATGAGGAGTACGGCCCACGTCGGTATGGTCATCGGTCGCATCAGTCCAGCCCCGTCTCGAAGGGGTTCTTCGTCGGTACGAAGGCGAAGCCCCCGAAGTTTATGGCGTTGCTGAACTTCGTGTTGCAGTCCTCGGAGAGCCTGTGCTTGCAGCCGGCCCGGAAGGACAGCGTCTCGTTCAGCGGGCTCGTCCTGAACGGGACGAGCAGCGTGAGGTCGTTGTTACCGGTCCCGCCCTGGCCGATTATGAGGCGGTACTCCCCGCCGAACGGGACGAAGCCGTTCTCGAAGTAGTCAGCCCCGAGGGCCCCGGCGCCGGACACTGTGAGGACGTCGTTGTTGACGGCCGTCACCGTCAGGTCGTGGGTGTACGTGGCCTCAGATATTTTGCAGTCTGAGTCGAAGAGCGTGTAGTTGCAGTTGCTCTGGAAGCCGAACCGCGGTATCTGCTGGCTCTTGGCGGACGTGATCGGGAGGACCGCGAAGATGGCCTTGTGTCCGTCCTCGCTGAACCCGATCCCGTGTATGAAGCCCTTGAAGTAGGTGATGACGTTCCCGTCATCCCGGTGGAGGCGGTAGATGGTCAGCGTCGCCTTGTTGCCGGGGGCGATCAGGATGAACAGCGAGGCGAACGGGTCGTCAGCCGGCATGGAGACCTGGACGCGGTCCTCCTTGTCGTCCGTCGTCCTAGCCACCCTCCCGCGCTCGAGCCCGTCGATAGGGTCCCACGTGCTCCCAGACGCTAGGATCTCACTCTGTGAGCTCGTGTACCTGAAGGTCTCGGAACCCACGTTGAACTGGTACAGCTCGACAGGGTTCCCTGACTCTACGCTGGACTCCCTCGCGTCGTACGTCATTCAAGGACCGCCTTCACTGGCGCGGACACGCGCGCCTGGCCGTTGGCGTCGAAGTGCTCGAGCAGGATCTCGTCGCTGTCGAACCTCACCTTCTCGATGAAGCTCACGCGCTCGATCTCGTCGAGGGCCGCGGTCGTCCCCCAGCTGGAGTTGACCGTGATCTGCTCCTCGGCGGCACTGAGCTCGACAGAGTCCGTGACCTGCCTCTCTATCTTAGTGCCGTCTGTGAGCAGGACCTGGATGTCTCCCTTAGGTGATCGCTCCCTCACGAGGGCCGCGTACCTGATGTTCTTGATCTTCATCGTGGTGGCGCTGTCCACGATCCCGGCCGTGGGCGTCAGGTCGTCGTAGAACGTCGGGATGTAGAACGAGATCGTCCGTCCGCGGAGCGAGTGGAGGAGCTGCCTGACCTCCCATAGTCGCTGCCTCGAGCCACAGTGGAAGACCTTCCTGTGGACCCTCCTCGAGGCGTCCCAGTCACTGACCTTCCTGAACCTGCCCACGCGGTTGTCAATCCGCTTCAGCTGGTTCGTGACGGCTTCCTGGAGCTCGCTGTCAATCCAGTTCGCCTCGTCGAGGAAGACCTTGGTACGGTACGTGGGAAAGGCCGTAGTGTCGGACAGGTCCTCGTCGTTGTCTATGACCTCGTACCTCACCTGTATGCTCTGCAGGTGCTTCGGGAGCCTGGACCCGCGGACGTCCTTCTCGAAGTATGCCGGGCGGACCGGCATCACCATGGCACCAGACGCGAAGGCGTTCTGGAACGGGCTCTTGAACGTGATGGTGGTCCCCGTCAGGCTCTCGACCTCGAGGGCCTCGTAGCTCTCGCTGTCCTCCCACACGATCCCGATCGAGTCCTCCCGCCAGTCAGCGTACGCGGTAGACTCGACGTTGATCGTGGTGTCGTCCACAAGGATCGGCCCGGTCGTCCACGTCGGCTCGTGCCACATCGGGAGCCCCGCCGCGCGCCCCTGCGCGTCGAAGAGGATGGTCAGGAGCGCCTGCCTCTCGTACCCCATGAGGCGGTACAGGGTCTCGAAGACCTGGCGCGGCGTGTCCCTCAGGGCGATCCGTTGCTCGGTCCCGTTGATGCGCGGTATGACGTCGGTGGCGAAGACCAGCCTCTCGCGCACAGGGGACTCAGGCTGGAACGGGATCATGACCGCGCGCTGCCCGGTCACCGGCACGACGAAGTTGCCGAGGCCGGTGAACAGGAAGGTGATCGTCCCGTTAAGGGTCGGCGGCCCCTGGACCGACACGGTCAGCGTCCCGACGTGGCCGGTCTGCGGCGCCATGGTGGTCGGGAGCGACGGGAAGTCCGGGATGGTCACCCCGGAGTCGACATCGATCACATAGTCGTCCCACTCCTGGGCCGTGCCGCGGTACGCGTTATAGACCTCGATGTCGCGCTCGACCTCCGACAGGATAATGCCGAGCGCGTAGCTCCTGGCGAGGATGATGATGTGCTCGAAGAAGTCCCGGCTCAGCCCCTGGTCCAGCTCGACATCGTGCGCCGTGGGCTGTGATGTCAGGGTCCCGAGGGTCTTCGCCCCGGACGGCATGGTGGTCTGCAGCATCGAGAGCTGGTCGCCAACCTTCGGCGACGGGGCCGTCCACTGGGGCGGCGCGCCGTGCCAGTTAGGTATCACTATCCTGGCGACGGTGTCGTCGGTGAAGCCCCTCTCGAGAGTCCCTGCGTGCGCGGCCATTACGTGATCTTCTTGTAGGCGAAGCCGGCGTTCCAGCTCTCGTCGGTGTTGTCGAGGTTATACTGCTTCCTGACCCAGGGGAAGACCTTCCACGTGTCCGAGCCCACGGTGAACTCCTCTCCAGGCTCCATGTTACCGATATTGACGATGCGCATGTCGGGAGCGTACCCGAGGATCCTCCAGTCGTCCGGGGTGACGAAGTTCACCCGGTACGCCACCTGGATCGGGATGAGCGGGACGTACCCGTTGTTGGGGTTGGCGCGGATCCTCCCGAGGGCGTTCTGCAGGAAGCCGTCCCTCACCCCGCCGATACCCTGCATGCGCGGGTTCCCGTCGGAGTCGTTGCTGACGCCGGTCTCACCTCCCCAGAGGACTAGCCACTTGGTGTCGACGTCGGGCTCGTCCGGGAAGCTCTCACCATGGACGGTACACCCTATGTTGTACGCCGTGTTGTTCACCGCGTCAAAGGGGACGTGGTGCCGCGTGTCCTTCGGGTTGTCGATCGCGTTGACGTCATCGTCCCACACGTGCCCACAGCAGTACTCACCGCCGGTCCACGACCCGAGCTTCTCGAGCTTCCCGAAAGTCATGTGGCGGAAGAGGCCCGGCGCGTACTCCAGGACGACGTGCGCATAGCTCGAGTCGTCAGTGAAGAACCAGTGGTTGGTGAAGGGCCCGTTCCCGATACGGTCGAGCCTTCGCTGTGACGTGATCGGCGTCCCGGTCTTCAGCCCGTTCCCGCTGTCGTTCGGGTGGTTCCCCGGCGTGTTGCCGCCGGTGTACCCGAGCGCGTGGTGGATCGAGATCCCTCCGGTCGTCGCGGTCGCGTCCCACCGCATCGATATATAGACCGTCGATATGTGGAACGCCAGCTCCTTGTTGGTAGTGTCCCAGTCGTCTGTGGTCCAGCCGTTCGCGGCCAGGAACGTGAGCATCTTGTCGAGGAAGTCCTGCTGGTCCGTGGCGGTCCCTGTCTGGTAGGACATCACGCCTCCTCTAGGGCGAAGAACGCCCAGTTGTTCGACCTGTTACAGTTCTGGAAGAACCTGTACCGGCGGTTCCCCACGTCGGAGTAGTCCTCCGTCACGATGTTGGTTGCGTCGGTGACCGCTGACACCCACCACACCTTGTCCATCTCGCCGAGGGCCGCGACGTCGGGGACGGACTCGATGACCGTCGCCGGCCACATGACCGAGACGTTGTCTGGCGAGTCCATGGTCTGGAGGATCTCGATCTGCTGTGTCCCCGGGTTCCCGTTCTGCGGGACGAAGTCGGTGCCCTCGTACCCGGCTTGGAAGTATAGGTCTGGGCCGGCGCTCCCCTGCGCCGGCTGCCCGCACGGCCACACGACGCAGTCCTGCCTCTCGGACCTCGACCCGAAGGCGATGTGCGAGTTGACGACCTGGCGCCAGTTCCCGCCCGGGTCCCTGACGTACCCTGGGCCGAGGTCGTCGTTGTTGTCGGCGATCGGGTCGCACATGCCGGAGTAGGCGATCTTGGTGTCACCGATCGTAGTCCCGTACTCGCTCTGGCATCCCATGACGAGCATCGGGTAGTCGTACTCCGAGCTCGTCCCGAACTGGTTAAGGAAGCCGAGGTACATGTTCGGGTAGGACGACCCGGACTTCGCCACCATCTTGATCCTCCGCGACGTGACGGAGAACCAGTAGGTGAGGGTCGAGTTGTTCAGGGGGACGTAGCAGCCGGGCCTGGCGGCGGCGACGGGGTCGTCGTACCGCCCCGGGCTGATCCCGGGCTGGCTCTCGAAGTCGAGGCCGGAGTCGTACCCGACCATCCCGGCCACCTCCCAGTTGTAGGCCGAGGTCCCGTCCTTGAAGGTCCTGATCCCGACGTAGACGTCGTCGCTGCTCTTCAGGATGGCCTGGTTGAAGTCCGTGTCGTTGTCAGCCCACGTGACGGTCAGCGTGCAGCCTGACCCGCCGGCAGGGGAGACGGTCGTCGCCGCCGGGTTGCTCGGGGTCTCCCCGTAGTGGCCGGCCGTCACGAGAGAGACCGTCGCGACCGCTGACCCGGACAGGGTGTCGACGTTGAACACGGCCGCGGTTCCGACCTCCACCCCGCCGACGACGGTCAGCTGGTCGTTCACCGAGTACCCGGTCCCGCCGGCTGACACGACCGCCGAGGCGGCCTTCTGGGTCCTCCGCTGGACGGCCCACGGGGTGACGTACGTCACGTTCAGGGTGCAGCCCGTCCCCGTCCCGCCGGTCGTCGCCGCCGGGTTGCTCGGGGTCGCGGTGTAGTCACCGCCGGCGAGCAGCTCGACCGTCGTGACGGCCCCGCCGGAGACATCCGTCACCTCGAAGGTGGCCGCGGTCCCGAAGGTCCCGCCGGAGACGGTGAGCTTGTCCCCGACGACGTAGCTCGAGCCGCCGGCGCCGACCGTCGCCGACACCGCCTGCTGGGCGGTGGCGAACGTGATGAGGTCGTCGAGGAGGTCGACGAAGTCAGTTGAGGTGCTTGTCTTCCAGCTCAACTCAGTACCCTCCTGATCGAGTTCGGGTTGCGGGCGATGGTGTTGAGTATGACCTCCTCGCCCTCCGGTGTGTTCATCCCGCGCGGGACCGACTCCGGGTCGTCGACGTTGACCACGGTCACGTTGGTCTCACCGCCGCCGAAGCGTCCGTTGGGCACTATGTTGCCCTGGCTCGGCGGGACGAAGAGCTCAGGGCCGCGCTCGCCCACGAGCACGGGCTGGCCGGTCGCGACCGGTCCGCCGGCCTGCTTCCCGCCGCCGCCGCCGCCACCACCGGCGGCCCCGGTGATAGAGCCCAGGATCCCGCCGCCACCGCCGAGGGCCCCCTCGATCGCCTTGAGGAGGAGGACCTTGATGATGATCTGGAGTATCTGCTGGGCGAGGTCCCGGAAAAGGTCACTGAATGCCTGCTTCAGGTCCTCGACGTTCCGGAAGCCGCTGATCGCGAAGTCGGCGAGGGCCCCTGACGCCCTGTCGAGGGCAGCGCCGAGGGCGTCGCCGATCGCCTTACCTAGCTCCTCTGCCGACATCTTCAGCTCGGCGAAGGCGGCGTTCATGCCGTCGAAGAAGTCCGGCGTCTTCTCGGCCTGGTCGTTCATATCCCCGAGCTTCTCGGTGAAGTTGGTGACGGCCTCGCTGGCCTCGCCGAAGAACCCGACGACCTGCTGCCCGACCTCGGTCTGGGCGAAGACCCTGCCGAGGGTCTCGGCGCCGGCCCCGAGCGCCCCGCCGAGCGGCCCGCCGAGCGCCCCGCCGATCACGCCTCCGGCGCGCGGCGCGACCTCGTACGCCTTCTCCCGCCCGGCCTGCTCAGTCCTCTCCTTGGCCCGCTGCTCGGCGCGGTCGAAGATGTCGTCCACCGTGTCGGCCAGCGGGCTCCCGTACTTCTGCATCCCGATCTTGAACCCCTCCGCGACGGTCCCACCGAGCTCGCTGGCCGCGTTCTTGTACGGGTTCTTGAGCTGCCCAAGCTGGACGGTGGTGACGCGACCGAAGTTGGTGGTCGCCTGGCCGAGGGACGCGAGGACAAGGTTGGTGGCGTACTCGGCCTCGTCGATGAACTGGTTAATGAGCAGGATCCCGCGGTTGATCATGTACTCGACCCCGCGGATCGCCGCGTTGGCGCCCATGAAGAACAGGTCACCGAGCACGTCCGGGAGCCTCTGGAAGACGGTCACGAGCGCTGTGAACGCGCCGGTGGCGAAGGCCGGGATCGAGTCGAAGACGAGGGCGGCGAACTTGACGATGCTCCTGAAACTGAGCTCGACCTCGCCGGCGGCGTTCTCGGCTATGATCCCCCAGCCTGCGAAGGCGACCGTCACTGCCTCCTTGATGAAGCGGAAAGTCTCCTGGAGGTTCTCGCCGACCACGGCGACGACGTCGCCGAGGGTGGTCATGCCATCCCCTGTGACGAGCAGCTCGTCCTTGAACGCGGTGAGCGCGCCGACCGCGGCGCCGAGCGCGATGATGAGGAGGCCGACCGGGTGGGCGGCGATGAACCCGAACAGCGCCTTGACCGCCGGGATGAGCAGCGCGGTGATCACACCGGCGACGATCTCGACGCGCTCGGCGAGGAACCTGAGCGCCTTGGTCAGAGCCTCGACGATGCCGCGGAGGACGTTGAGGGACCCTCCCATGTCGCCGAAGGAGAGGACCACCTCCTGCGCCGCCGACCTGAGGGCGAGCAGCGCGCCGTTGAGGTTGTCGTCCATCGTCTCGGCGATCCTGGCCGCAGTGCCGTCCGCGTTCTTCAGCTCCTCGGTCATGTCCCGCACGTCAGGGATCGCGGCCTTGAGGACCTCGAAGGCCGGCCCGCCACGGTCCCCGAAGAGCTCGAGGGACTGGCCGGTGTCGATGCCGGCCCTGGCGAGGCGCTCGATTGCCGCGGTGAGCCCGACCTGGGAGATCCGGACCTCGTCGGCCGTCAGGCCGAGGTCCTGGAGGAGCCCGCGGGTCTTCCGGGAGGGTGACTCCAGCTCTGAGATCACGCGCCGGAGGCCGGTCCCGGCGAGGGTCGCCTGGAGGCCGGCGTCGGACAGCTTCCCGATGGCCGCCGTGGTCTCCTCGATCGAGACGCCCACGCCGGCGGCGATGGGGGCGACGAGCTTGAGGCCGTCCCCGAGCTGCCGGACGTCGGTGTTGCTCGAGTTCGCGGCCTTGGCCAGGACGTCGACCACCCTCCCGGCCTGGTCGGCCTCGAGCCGGAAGCCGGACAGGACGTTGGAGGCGATGTCGGCGGCGGACCCCAGGTCCAGGGCGCCCGCCTGGGCGAGCCGCAGGGTGTCGTCTATCGACTCCATGACCTCAGCGGTGGAGAACCCGGCCCTGGCCAGGAAGGTCATGCCCTGGGCCGCCTCGGACGCGGAGAAGCGGGTCGTGGCGCCGAGGTCCCGGGCGATGCCGGTCAGGTCCCTGAACTCGTCCCCGGTGGCCCCGGTTATGGCCCTGACGGTGGACATCTCCTGGCCGAAGGAGGCCAGGAGGCCGATTGACTGCCGGAGGACGAGGGCCCCTCCCAGGGCCACGAGGGCTGTCTGGAGGCCCCGGACCTGGCCGGTGGCCGCGGCCCCGGCCTGGCCGACCCCCTGGAGGCTCCTCTGGACTCGCCTGGTGCCCCTCTCCTCGATCTGGATTATCAGCCGTTCTGTACCCATACCCTAGCTCCTGGTGAGGACTCTGGCCCCTCTGGCGACAGCCTCGGCAACCTGGCGGGCGGCCTGTAGCATCCCGTTGGGGGCCTGCGCGCTGCTGCCCTCCTCCAGGAAGCCGATGTACTCCACGTTGTTGGTGATGTAGATCGTCTCCCCGGGCCTCCGCGCGGCGATCTGGCCCTGTCCCTGGGCGATCGCTGACTGGCCGCTCTTGTCGTTGGGCCGGTCCGCCTCGCCGGCTGGGTCGCCGACTGTGACGATCCAGTTGGCGCGGGCCCTCCCGGTGTCCACAGGGGTCGCCAGGACAGCGGTCTGGTCGGCGGCCAGCGCCGCCTTACGCACCGCGCGGTCGAGAGCCGAGCCCACCGACCTTGCGATGAGATCCAGCCTGCGCCTGAATTGGTCCCCGTTTCGACTTGTTGCCATGCTTCTTCTCGTACCAGCGGAGGAACTCAGTATCCATTCTACGGACGAAGTACACCAGGTCCTCAGTCTGGTCCTGGTCCAGGTCGTTCGCCTCTGCGTAGTCCTTGACCGCTGTCCACGGTATCGGGAAGAGGCCGCCGAACCCACCGGCCGGCCGGCACGTGGAGAGGTCCTGGTATGCCCACCAGTACAGCTCGAGCCACTCGTGGAGCTGCGGAGCGTCGAGGATCCCTTTCGGCAGTGGCATCTTCTGCCGGTAGCACTGCTCGGCGATCCACTGCTCGTCCTTCCCCTGCCCCAGCTGGTAGAGGAGGACGCTGATCAGTTTCCCGCGTCTTCCTCGCGGATGTGCTCCAGGAAGAGCTGGTTGTTCTGAGCCTGGGCCTGCACGTCGTCGAAGAGGTCAGGGAGGTTCTCGAATAGCCTGATCGCGTTCTCGACGTTGAAGTCGACGAGCTCCGCGCTGCCCTCCTCGATCCCGCAGTCGTCCTTCGTGATCCCCTCCCACTTGAGGACGATCGTCTTCGCGTACAGCTCACGGGCGATCCTCTCTTGTATGTCCTCCGACAGGACGCCGAGCTCGATCTGTCGACGGTACCTCTTGAAGAGACGCTGTCTCTCTGCCCTGAAGCGGGCGTTGGCACCGCCGGCCCGCGCGATCCAGATCCGCTGCCCCTCACCGTAGTCGAGGCACACGCCCTCGGACTCGCACTTCTTGTCGGTCTTGAACTTCTTCTTCAGTGACACACAGTCCTCCTTATAGAAAACAACGGGGGAGGACGGCGCAGGATCATGCGGGTTATCATCCGTACCTGGCCGCCCTCCCCCTTAGTCCGGTCACTCAGCCGCGTCCGGGAGGTAGTCGAAGAACACCATGAGGAGCGTGTGGTTCAGCGTCGGCTGCACCTTCGCACCGGTCGCCGCCTCGTTCGTGAGCGGCAGCGTGATGGGCTCGTCCTGTGCGACGTTCGGCCGCCCGTCCCCGAGGGCGAGCAGCGGGACGTCGAAGACCATGCCAGCGTTCGCCTTGACGACGGCGAAGTCCAGCGTGATGTCGTCGTTGTTTCGCACGGACTGGACGGCGGCGACGTCCGAGAAGTAGGCCGTCATGGACCCGCTCACCGCGAACGTGCCGGCCGTCACCTCGAAGGCCCCGATCGTCCCGATGGCCTTCGCCGGGGACAGGTTGTTGTTGATCCCCAGGGTCATCTCCTGGACGAAGGCGAACAGCGGCGTGGGTGCCTCGGCGTCCCCGTCGTAGGCGGCTAGCCTGATCCGCGTGAAGTCCGAGCTCGTGTTGAACGCGTCGGCCTCCACGATGTCCGGGCGGTTCCCGGCCTTGAGGCCGGTTGTCGAGTCGCGCTGCGTGTTGTCCGCCGCCACGAAGGACAGGTCGGCGTTGATCTTGTCGGCGGTGGCGACGTTGATCGTCAGCTCGGACGGGATCGCCCCCTCGAGGTACTCGGCCTGGACGTCAGTCGGTGACGCGTCGTCTGGCGCGCCGAGGGTCCGCTCGAGGTTGTAGCTCCGGCGGGTGATGTCAGTCCCCGTCTCGTTCTTCAGGACCCGACCGACGTAGAGCTCGATGGTCTCCGTCGTTGAGGCCTCAGTGATCATGGTGCTGTCGGACTTGTCGATCTGGATCTCGTTGGCCGAGACCGAGAGGACCCGCTTGAACCCGTTGTTGGCGGCGTTAGTGAAGCTGGTTCCGGCCGTGTCACCACCGATCCAGACCCAGTCACCAGGGATCAGGCCGAGCTCAGTGAGGTCCTTCGTGGTCGTGGTGAGCTTGGGCAGCGTCCCGGTCGCGTCGACGTCGAGGTCACCGGCGGCGAACTTGAAGCCCACGCGGGAGATCGTGCCGGTCGGACTGGCGTCGTCGACGAGGTCCTCGGTCACCTCGACCGCGTTCTCGTCCGGGGTCCCGGTGACGTTCTTCAGGCCGTTGTTGGCGGCGTTAGCGAAGCCCTTCGCCCAGAGCAGGTCACCGGCCTGGAACTGGTCCTCGGTGTCCCACAGGACGTTGAGGGTGCAACCGGTACCGGAGCCACCCGTCGTTGA
>Ga0209536_100000528_pt1 | contig 61733 bp, 59 predicted proteins | sample DeeMarSeWOR28_12_FD_187461 | JGI IMG/M metagenome (GOLD analysis project Ga0209536, IMG submission 187461) | Marine sediment microbial communities from White Oak River estuary, North Carolina - WOR-2-8_12 (SPAdes) (version 2) | ecosystem: Environmental > Aquatic > Marine > Intertidal zone >...
CGCAGCAAAGACAATCAGGTACTGGGGGGAACGCTTAAGGACGGGACTCAGATCGATGCGCCGATAGTTGTCAATGCCGCCGGTCCGCATTCATATAAAATCAATCAAATGGCCGCAGGCGTCTACGAGGGGTGCAACATAAAAACAAAAGCCCTGCGGCATGAGGTGATGCACTGCCCGTCTCCCGAAGGATACGATTATCTGTCCAAGGGCTACCATACATCCGACGGCGACATTGCCTGCTACTACCGCCCGGAAGTCGGTAACATGTTTCTGATTGGCAGCGAAGATCCGGAATGTGACCCCCAGGAATGGGTCGATCCGGATGAGTTTTATGCCGGTAAGGGAGGGACTGGAAGGAACAATCAACTCAGCGAAGCTCAATGGAAAGCGCAAACCTACCGGTGCGCCAAACGGGTGCCCAACATGCAGGTGCCGAACCAACCCCGGGGCGTCTGTGATCTATATGATTGCTCCGACGATTGGATTCCAATCTACGATAAGTCGGACATGAAAGGCTTCTATATGGCTATCGGCACCAGCGGAAATCAGTACAAAAACGCCCCGGTGGTCGGTGCCATGATGGCAGAATTGATTGACGCCTGCGAGAAGGGACTTGATCATGACAAAGAACCCTTTCAATTCACCTTGCGTCACATCGGGCGAAAAATTAATGTGGGTTTCTTTTCTCGCAAACGCGAAATTAATTACGACAGCAGTTTTTCGGTTAACGGATAGGCTCATCAGCCGGCAGCTGGTCAAAGAGGGTGATGTTCGATAAAGCAGGGTTTCACTATAACTAGTGGGGTCCTGTTTTTAAATTGAGTTCACGGTTTGAAAAATCCATACGTTAACGGCAGCAGTTGCCCTGAAAAAGGACGTGGGTATGAAAATCTATATATGTGTCAAACATGTTCCCGACTCGGCGGCCAAGATTACCATCAGGGGAAAGAATCAGATCGATGAGGGAATTACGTTTTTGCTGAATCCCTATGATGAAAATGCTGTCGAGGAGGCTGCCAAACTTAAGTCCCAGATCGGAAATTCCGAGGTGGTCGCCCTAACCCTCGGGAAGGAAGATGCGCTAAACACTCTCCAATCCGCTTTGGCCATGGGAGCCGACCGGGGAGTGTTGATCAAAACCGACGACCGGCCCGACAGCATCGTTACGGCTCGGGCTCTAAAGGCAGCTATTGAACAGGACGGAAAACCCGATATCATTTTTGCCGGTAAAGAATCCATCGACAGCGAGGGGATGCAAACCATGTTTAGACTTGCAGCGGGGCTGGATATTCCCGTTGCCGTCAACGTGGTGGCTTTTTCATTAAATCAGGATCACGTCTTAGTGGAATGTGAAATGGAAGCCGGTATCAGGCAAGTATTGCAAATGGCGCTGCCTTGCGTCATAGGGGCCGGTAAAGGGTTGAATACACCGAGATATCCGACGTTTATGGATATTCGCAAGGCCAAGAAAAAAGAAGTTAAACAGATTGATCTGGAAAGCTTACGTATTGAAACGTCCTCCGGCAGCATGGAAATTCTTGAATTGAAACCCGCCGTTGAGCAGCGGCAGGCCAAAGAACTCAAAGGACAGCCGGAAGAAGTTGTCACGCAGCTTATCCAGGTGCTGCGTGATGAGGCAAAGGTTATTTAACGCCTGAAGAGAAATTGATCATGGAAAAGGTCGGCATTCTGATAGAGTTTAAGGACGATGGAATTAAAAAGACAAATTACGGTGTGATCACCCTTGCCCGGGGAGAAGAGCGTGAACTGTGCGCTCTGGTATTAAACGGAAAAGGAGCGCTTTGCAAGGAACAGCTGCAGCAATATGGCATTCGCATGATCATCGATATTACAGCGGAGGAGGGTCCTATGCAGTGGAATCCGGTTAAATGGGCCCGGGCCATTGTCAATGCTATGGATCGTTTTGGTATCTCCACCGTTTGCGGGCTCACCAGCCCCCAGGGAAAAGATGTGCTGCCTCGGATCGCAGCCATCCTCGATGCTCCCCTAGTCATGGATTGCATTGATGTAGATTTTGGAGAGCACCAAGTAAAAAAATCCCAGTTTTCCCGCAAAACCATCGCCACCATTAAGGCTGTTGGAAATCATCACATATACGGAATCCGGCCGAATACCATAGAGGCAAAATCGGCTCCGTGTAAGGCCGAAGTAGTCCCTTTTCAGACATCCGTTGACAGTGAAAGATTAGACGTAAAGGAAATTAAACGGAGCCCATTTAAAGGGATCGACCTGACCGAAGCCGATATTATTATATCCGGCGGGCGGGGGATGGGAAACTCGGATAATTTTAGTATTCTTTTCGAATGCGCACAAGTGATCGGGGCAGCGGTTGGTGCGTCCAGAGCGGCGGTTGATGCCGGATGGGCTCCGCACACCATGCAGGTCGGCCAAACCGGTGCCACCGTGAATCCGAAAGTCTATATCGCCTGCGGCATCTCCGGATCGGTTCAGCATTTTGCCGGGATGAAAACGTCCGGCCTTATCGTAGCGCTCAACACGGATCCGGAAGCAAACATTATGAAAAATTGCGATTACTACATTGTTGCCGATCTGTTTGAGATCGTACCGATTCTGACCAGCCAGCTGAAAACGGTTGTCACGTCACTCTAATTGAACACGATGAATCCGGATTCCATTTTGCCTTAATGTACTAAACTACCATCCTGAAACTGCCAATTCTGAATCAACACTATTGGGGTATGGTTTTTACTTGGCGCCGAGTGGTTGCAATAGGCAATTGACGACGACGTCATCTTGCTGATCGTTGCTAACTCTTTCGGATCTCAACCAAAGATCCAATTTCAATTTAAATTCCAAATGCTGCCAAGAGGCAAATAGTTGCTTTGCTGAACGATCATCGGTTTTTGCGTCGTCCGAGAGATCTCCCCAATTTCGTTGGCATATTTCAAACGACGACGTCCAACCCCGTCCAGTTAAATAGGCGTCATAGAATTCGATCACGTCATTCGCCGGATGGTCTGTTTGAACACGATACCTTAGAGATTTTGTGTGTTTCGAATAATTAAAACTGTGCGTCACGTTATACGCCTTGTGATAGACAGGAATTTCAACGCTTGGATAAGGATCGCTTTCCGAGCTGTCTGAAAAGGACACATTGAAATGCATAAAAACGATCAGGCATATCGTAATGATATATTTGGACCTTGGGCGCATTTTGAATCCGTTACCACATGTCGACTGTCAGGATTTGACCCCGACGGAAAGGGGCAAAGTTATTCATGAAATAAGCTTAAAAAATAAAGGCTAATCACGAAACTCGAATTAATTTCGGATTGGCACTTTTTCACAGATTAGCTGTTTTGTCAAAGTGTCAGTGGTGCAAAGGAAAAAATTCGTAAATGTAGAATTCTTTCGGCTTGCCAATTTTTTTCAGCGTGGTATACCTGCCTAACCTCGTTTTCTTACAGGCAGCGCCTAACTTGGAGTCCTGACTTTGCAGGATGACTCAGCATGATGTTAAATCTATTTAGTTGAAGGCGTTCTACCGATGCCCGAATCTCAGATTAGCGATCCGGAATTTTCATTTGCTGCAGGACTTTTTACAGTGTTTCTGTGTATCATTTTCGGTTCCAATGCCGTTGCCGTTAAAATGGCCTTCTCGGGACTGGGAGTATTTACCACAGCGGCCATCCGCTTCGGAGTTGCTGCCGCAGCAATTTTTCTGTGGGCTAAATTAACCGGTCAGACCGTGACACTGAAAAAAGGACAAGCACACCAAGTTCTGATTTTCTCATTACTCTTCACCGTTCAGCTTTCTCTTTTTTATCTGGGACTCAGCAAATCCTATGCATCCCGCGGAACATTGCTGGTGAATCTGCTGCCGTTTCTCGTTTTGTTCCTGGCGCATTTCTTCATTCCGGGCGATCGGATTACCCGGCGAAAATTTTTTGGAATACTCCTCGGGTTTGCAGGGGTAGCATTTATGTTTTTGGAAAAGGGAAATGTAGCCGGCGATGTTCGCAGCGGAGATCTCATTATTCTTTCAGCTACCTTAATCTGGTCATGCAGCGTGATTTACTTAAAACGCATCATTAAGACCTTTAGCCCGTTTCAGGTGGTGCTGTACTCTACGATTATCTCCGTGCCCTTCTTCATTGTTGGAGCGCTTCTGTGGGACAAGGTCATGATCATTCGGTTGGATACCCAGGTTGTGGGTGCTGTGTTATACCAGAGCTTGATTACGGCATCCTTTGGATTTGTGGCCTGGAACACCATGCTTCAAAAGTATGGCGCCGTGTCTCTGCATTCGTTTATTTTTATCATGCCGATTGCCGGCGTTGCACTTGGGGGACTGGTGCTGGGAGAGCCTATCACAGGCAAAATATTGCTGGCACTGGCGTTTATCACATCCGGAATTCTAGTCGTGCACTGGAAGCCCAAAAAAGAAGCTTCAGCCTACCCGGTTCGCAGAAGCTTATAGTGAAAGATGATTTACCAGGCGCAGAAAGCATTTAAAGAGTGATTTTTTTTCGACACGAATGAAAAAGCTGCTTTTTATCGTCATAGCGGGATTCCTTCTGTTTTCGGGGTATCACCTATTTTTCCATTCTCCAAATACCAAACCACGAGAAATCGCCGCTGATACCATTATCTGCTTTGGGGATAGTCTGACCTTTGGGACAGGGGCCACTGACGGCATGGATTATCCTTCGCAACTGTCCAGATTGATTGGCAAACATGTGATAAATGCCGGTGTGCCGGGAGATACCACGGCCCGAGCGTTGAAACGACTCAAGCGTGATGTGTTGTCTGAATCTCCGGATGTGGTGTTGATTACTTTAGGCGGCAATGATTTGAAAAACGGAATTGCCAAAGACATTGCTTTTGGAAATCTCAAAATTATTGTCGAATCTATCCGAAACACAGGCGCTCTGGTGATTATTGGTGGCCTGGCATTTCCCTTCAGGGACCGTGGTTTTGGAAGAGCTTATCGGGAATTGGCCGATCAGACCGGGACAATTCTTATTCCCAACATTCTCGACGGCATCATGGGCAATCCTAAATTAATGAGCGATCCCATCCATCCTAACGATGAAGGGTACAAATTAATGGCGGAGAAATTCAATAAAGCGCTGAGCCCATGATGATCGGTATAAGTTTCGTTACGATATCCAATTATTTAGTGAGGGCTTTGGATGCTGCCTTCTATCCAGTTTATACGATCTATAAAATTTGTGGATTGCGCAATACGTAATGCACACTCAGGATTGGTTCCGGTAACGACTGGTTGGATACATCACCTCCCTTGTAGCCATTTTAGCTGAGTTGCCGCCTCTTTTAAACCCCATATCACACTCGTTATCATCATATTTGAATTGGCATGCATCTTGCTGATCCTAATTGTTCAAAGCCAAGCTGCTAGGAATAGAGTTTGCCTATTTAAATAAAAAGGGCGTTTGAAGGTGATTCGGAAATTCATATTTACCCGTTTAGCTCAGTTTATCGTCGTTGCGATTTTTCTTCTAATATTCTTCGGTTATCCATTAAAGGGAGTCGCGATCAATTCATACAGAACACCGGTTCCTGATGCTGAAATCTTTACGAATTTACCCGGTGACCCTGCAGCCTTGACCGCGTTCGAGCCATCGGATGAGAAACTGCGGCGCACAACTTTATTACCGCCGTCCATGTGCCTAAACGCCCAGCCTGATGAACCAAACGGCCTGCCTGATCCTTCAGAGATGAGAGCGGATGTGGATCGTTTTATGAAAAATTATGATGAGCAAATCCCTTTTCAAGGATTTTACTTAAGAACTAATACTGCCAAGGATTTGGATTCTGGTGAAAATGATCTCGATTATCGTTTGGAATGGAATTTATTTAAAGACGGTTGGTTTGAGATGAAAAAGGATTTCGAAAAAAAGCGAAATCAAAATGAGTTGAAAACACTGCAACTGCTTAACGATGTCATGCAACATTGGTTGAACCAGAAACTCGATGCGATACAATTTTTAACATACGCTGTTCACTACCGCCGAGCCTCTGAGCATTCAAAGCTGTTAGCAAAAATATTAAAGCGGCGGCATGTCCAGCTAAGGGAGGGGTACGTAACCCGTGACGATTTCGATCATATACAGTTTAAATATCGACAAGCAGAACTAAAAAAACAGCTTTACGCGCAATCCAAGCACGCCGGGCTGGCATCCGATGTCTATAAATTGCTCAATTGCGGTGAATACCTGACTTTAATTGAGCTTTCAGAGATAAAAAAAACCGCGGTAGAACAAGCTTATCCACTCAAAATTCAGAAGAACCTGGTTGTGAGTGCCGATTTTGAGAGATCATGGGCCGATGAACTGAGAGTAAATCTGTATGTTGAACAAAGGGACAGCTTTGTCGAGAATACCCAAAACAATGTTGGGGTGGAGATGAAAATTCCGCTTTATTGGTTCTCAAGACGGGGACGTTCTATTGAGCGCGAGAAAAAGTTATATCAAAAACAAGCAGCGGTATTGAGGCAACGGATTGAGACCAATGTTGAGAAACTCTATCTTTTTTTTAATTTGCAGCAAAATCGGATCAAAACGCTGCTGCTGGAACTGGAAAAGACCGCACAGCGCAAGCGCTACGAGCAGGAAAGAGCAAAACGGGCTCTGGAAGATCTGGAACATACCCCAGAACGATCCCTTGATTTACTGTTGATTGAAGAGATTGATCTGCGTTTTGATGCTGTACAGGCACGGTTGGAACTTTACGAGGTCCTTGTCAAGTTAATGGCCCTCACTCATGCCACCCATCCCCGGCGGTTAATAGCCGGGAGTCAAATAGATTGCCCTGACCACTAGGTGGTGCCCAATGGGCATCCGGGCCTGTGACCACAACTGGTTTCCAGAGGTGATAGGCTGGTATCGAAAATGCCGCCTGTTCCACACGGTTGTGGTGCTCTCCTCCTCCATGGAAATTGATATCTACCCCCGAGCGAATGTTTCTCAACAAATTATAGGCAGCGCTCCATTGGATGGTTATATGACGGATGTGTCTAACATTGATATCAGTGAGGCGGCAGTAGTAGGCTCGTGAGATTTTGACATAGCCATTGCCTCCCGGTCCTTTGTTCCAGGCTCCGTCAATGGAAAGTCCGTTGGCTTCGCACTCTAAGCAATTCTCAAATACCAAAGGGTGACGGCCGCTAGCTTCAATTCTGACATTTTGAATCTTGCAGGCAGACGCCCACTGAAAGCGGATACTGTCCACTGCATAGTTAGGAAAGCGATTTTCATATAGCCCCTGAACCTCTTCGATTCCGTGGCCGGGTATTATATGACGGATGGAAAAGTTCTTGAGGGTAACATTTTCAACCGGTTTTACAAGGGAGATTCGGGTGTCATAAGCACTGAAAACATTGCCGATTTCACGTGACAGATAGAGATTCGGCCCCTGCGAGGGTCGGTTCAGGCGCACTAAAGTCTGGCGGATGGCTGGATGAGCCTTACGCCATTTTTCACTTCCTACGCGATTGAAAAAAACCTCGTTGTTGGGTTCCGCAAATAAAAGTACTTGACCATTTTCAGCCCCCTTTTTCATGCTAACAGCTACGACAGTGTCCGTGTTTCGCGTATCTCTTTTCAACCACCCGATTTTGGGTCCACGTGCGCCGAAAACATCCACAGCAGCGGTCTGATGCCCGGTCATGTTGACAAGCAACAAGGTTTCTTCAGGGCCGGCGCCCTGAAGAACCACATTACTGCGGTTGATAATCAAGGGGGTTTTGATGTCCAACACTCCTTTGGGAAGCATAACGATGAGCGTTTCGGTACCGGTATGCTTCGCGATCGCTTTATTCAATGCCGGGGCATCGTCACGGCCGTCATCCGGAATAACCCCCGTGCCAAGAGATGAGGGTATACTCGGCCCCGACGCCTGGGCTTCACCTATGAACACATTCTCATCTGGTAAGCGAATTGCGTGTTCAGCTAAAAGCAAAACCCAAAAGAAGAGGACGTAAAACAATATCATCGAATAAGTGGGAATCCAGTGCGCCAAAGGATGATCGATCCCGACGCTGTCCGGACTTTTTTGCTGTTTGCTGCCGCCTTTTGACCACTTTTGATTGGACAGATTGAAAAAGGAATGGATTTTGATAAAGGCACCAATCCACTGATTATATAACATCAAGGGAATGGTTTTCATACTTACCGGATGTCCGCAGTAACATATGACGCTCATCTGCACGGTCCGGACAATTAAAACCCATGCGATATACATGGGCAAATAGATAAACGATTTGAACAGGCTCAGAATCACAGCACCGGTCAAACCAACCAAGGAGGTCCACATAGACAGCCGTTGGTCCAAAATACACATCCAGATAAAAAAACCAACTTTTCTCCATCCGACTGCCAAAGCGCGATCATTGTTGCGCAGCGTGTTGCCGTACCACCGGTAGGGCAAAGAGAGGCTCAGTTCCAAAAAATCAGCATCACGGCTTTCCAGGGAATAACAAAGTACATCCGGAATATAGAGCATATCCCATTCGTTTGTAAGCAGATAGTACCACGTGCTCTTGTCGTCACCCATCAAGAAGCGGAATCTACCATGTCTCCAATGCGTGATCACATCATGTTCAACCTGGCGGATAAGATCCTCTCCCATGACAATGGAGGAACGAAAGGCAGAGAACCGGCCGGTAAGGGTCAGGACTTTTTTGGATAATGAATGGGACTGGAAAAGGATGTGGCGCTGACCGAACTTGAGATTGAACCAGTTTTCATACCAGGAGGACAGAGTATTGATAAAAGCCACTTCATTGGTAGTCAAGGCGCCTAGTTTTGGCATCAAGCCGAAAAATGGCAGCACTTTGGAAAGGGTACCGGGCTCCAGGTATGAATCGCCGTCCATGAAAATGGTCACGGAGTTGGGGTCATCGTCCAGCATATGATAACGACGGGCGGCGCATCGCAACGCATGACCCATGGCGATACGTTTACCTTTGGATTGACGCTGGAATATAAGATCCACTTTATATTTTACGGGATGCGTATTATAGATAGCCGATATTACAGCATCGTCTTTGTCCGAACCGGTGGCAACGACTAAAGTCGCATCGGATGGGATTTTACCAAGCTCCGACAGGATCGAATGAAAGGTTTCGCGACTGACCCATGGTTCTTCGTTGTAGGACGGGATAATAAAAAAAAGACGCTTTGGATATCGAAGGTTTTGCGGCAGGGCGGAGGCTTTTTTTCTGAGGCGGGGATAGTAGAAAATACCATAAAACAAGGCTCGGATATAATGGATCGCCTGCCATCCATAGCGCCAGATAGCGAAACCTCCCAGAACAATCAAGGTCTCGTTTTTCATATAGTAGAAATATGGCCAGAAAAAGTAGCCGATGCAAAACGCCAGGCTCAGATAAAAAACACCTGGCACCACCAAGGACTTGAGCGCACCTTCGCGTCCGAATCGCCTTGCCATAGATTAACCCTGGAATAAGTCCCGCTTAATACGAACCTCCACCCTGGAGTTCAGGGGGAATTCGATCCGGTCATCAATGAACTCTATTTTAATCAGGCTCTCGTTCAAACTGGCTTCCTGCGATATCGTAGTATCGACGTTCACTGCGGCATAGCCGATCTGGGTCACCCTGCCAGCGTAAGATTTATCATTGTATTTTGAATAAATCCGGGCACTATCATTGATCTTGACCCTGTATATCTCGCGGGAATGTAATTTTACCACAACAAATGGTTTTTCTCGTGTCTGCAATATCATTACGATTTGATGCGGGTGCACGAACTCACCTTCACTATGTTCGATGCGGTAGACCATTCCTTCGATGGGTGAGATCCGCCGTTTAATGGAGGGAACCGTCACCGTTTCAAAAGTTATCGACTTCAGTGAGCTGATGTTGTCTTCTAATGCAGCCAACCGGTTTATCCTGCGTTCATTCTCTTCACGCACACGATCTCGTTCACGCTCATAGTCGATCTTTGACCTCAGGTAATTGTTATAGATGATATTAAAATCTTTTCGTGTGATCAGCCGCTGAGAATAGAGGATCTTGGCATCTTCAAACTCGCGGTGTTTGCTGTCTGCGCGCTCTTTGAGCTCGTCGATCACACTGCTGACATAGAAAGCAAACCGGGTCTTTACATCGGCCTCCAGTGTCCGAAAATTAGCCAGGGGGACTCTGGGTCGACGTACGTTTTCAGTGACCATCAGATCGAAAAGCACCAATCCATCTTCCACGGCATCGTGGTTTTTAACGTGGATTTTATCGAGGACGCCGCCATCGTTGGCAGTAACTTTAACGAAACTGCCGGTGACCACCCCTGTGGCAAAAACTTTGTACTGAAGATTGTACACGGTTGTGTAGCCGATAACCAAGGCGATTACCAGACCAACGAAAAGGTAGGCGAAGCTTTTTTTAAGAAACGTTTTTTTGATTTTCAGCGCTTCTTTTTCCTCTAGTGCAAGTGCCTCGTTGATTGGCGTTTCAATTACCGGCTCGGAATAGGCGGCAATAATATCCTCAACACTATCAAGCTGGCCTTCGATGGCCAGTTCGATAAATCTGCGTAGAATCCGTTTATTCTTGGGGATCAGGTTCTTGAACTCACAACCGGTGATATTGCTGCGTCGATTTTTTAGTACGATTGTGACGGGGAGAACGAAATTTGCGCCTTCAAGTGGCAGGATCAGGCGACAATCGATTTCTTTGTCTTTTTCAAAAAGAAAATCCAGGTCAAAAATACCGACACCTGCCAAGGACCAATCTTTGGTTTTATATGACTTCCCTTCGATTTGCACCAAAAGCGGCAAATCGACACGTTGTGCTTTACGTGTATAGTTGGGTTCTTTTAAAAGCATAAACCTTGATTTAGATCCATTCTGCGTCGTGCTGACAGCAGCTGCGTTATTAAAGTTCGTTAAACTGATTTTGCATATTTGTAGGCACTAACTGTAGTGGTAAAGTATATATAAACATGGTGCTAAGCTGTTACCGGAATATTTTTTCTCTCATTTTCTGTGGAGCTCAGACAGCCTAATGAAGAAAGAGGTCAGCGGCGTTATAAGACATGATTGAATCTAGAATCTTGGCCCTCGCGGAATCCCTTGTGGCATAGGGTAATAGTTCGGAAGGTTGATTTTAAGCTCCGAAAAAAACTTCTAGTGGGGGCATTCTCCCACTATTTCCCCTGCAGCATATGCTCAGAACCATCTATCAATAGTAGAGTAGATGTTGGGTTCTCTAAAATATTCAATCTGTCCAACACGTTGTGGGAAAATCAACAATACGATTATCTACAAGCTGTTGATATCATGCAGAAATTGTGCCAATCGAGATTTACAAAATCTACATATATATCAATAGAATAGATTAACCAGATATAGATTATGAGTATGTTGAGAAGAAAAGAGTCAAACTATTGACATAACTTTATCCATTTTAATACTTTTCCTCATCCTTTGCAGACCGCAAGATAGCATCCAAGCTTCGTTCAATATCGTCGGCGGTCGTCGCCCAGGATGATACACTGATTCGCATGGGGCAACGTGTCCTTGCCATTTAGTTTCTCTGCACCAACAGGTTCCATCCGCCTGGACGCCCTGAAGCTTCAGCATCCTCGACTTTTGCAAGATCAGGGTTTATGTTTGATGACAGTCGATCATTTCAACAGATAGAGCTCGCCGATCTGCAACAGAGCAACCTTGATTTTGGAAATGTTTTCTAAGTCGTCCTTAAATTTTCGAGGATCGGCTTTTAAGTGATGCATGGGAATGGCCACGCTAGGATTGATGGAGGCAGCCGTCTTCAAGGCCTCACGTATATCCATCGTGTACATTCCGCCAATCGGAAGAAACGCCATGTCCACCGCCTGCAGTGTTTTCATCTCCGGTATATAATCGGTATCCCCCGCATGATAAATTGTCTTTCCGTCGATAGTCAGGAGATAACCAACGCCATCGCCTTTGTGATGCCAGATTTTCTTCCTACGCGGGTGTTCAACATTGTAGGCATCGGTGGCTCTGATACTTATGTCATCACAGGTTATTTCCTCCCCGGGGCTAATGACTTGGATAGATTTACCGATTTTCCTGGTACAGCGTTTCGGAGCAACGATGAGTGTATCCTTGCGGCTCAATCTGTTTATAGTTACTGATTTGCAATGATCGGTATGGTCATGGGTTATCAAAATTATATCCGCTGGTTCAAGTTCTTCGGGTAACCCGTCAATGGGATCCGGCCATTTTGAAAATTCGATTTTCTTTGGATAGTTTTTGAAATAGGTCCGCATGTAGGAAGGATCAATATAGATGATGCTACTTTTTGTGTTAATTTGAAGCCAGGATGGTGGAAACCACTTAATGGTTATGGACATTGTAGGTTCTCTTTGTACCGAGTACGGCATACTCCATGACAAGCTGGTTTAGGTTTTTGGGTTCCTTTTGAAATTTTCCGATGATGTTTTTTGGCACGATACCTTCCTAAAAAATCAGCGGCTGCGCTTGATTAAGACAGAGGCACCGGATTCAACCCGGCACGCAGAACGGCAGCTCGAGCCAGTATGGTCAAAGAGTCTAAATAGGGAACAGAGAGGTGTTCCTGCTTTAGGGCGAGAGGGATTTCGGTACAGCCGGCCACAATGGCCTGGGCCGCATCGTGTTTCGCGGCAATCATACTTTCAGCGGCGGCGATTAAATCAGCGGTTATATCTGATCGGGAGCGCGAAGGCTGCACACTTTTTATGTCATAAATTGCGGCCATGATCCTGGATTGAATATCTTCGCTCGGGGCTACGGTCTTAACCCCATCCTCAGCGAGCCGTTTGTGAAATAAGCTGCCTTTGACTGTACCGGTTGTGGCCAGTAGACCGATGGTTTTAATTTGCGGATAATTCTTTTCTAAAGCTTCGGCGACGGCATCAAAGATGGAAATAATTGGCAAATTGCTCTGTTCTTGAATTTCTTTGATAAAAAAATGGATCGAAACGCATGGAATGATAATAAAATCAGCCCCGGCGCGTTCGAGGGTCCGACATCCCTCAATTGCAAGGGGTAGCGGCGATTCGCCGTTGCCGATGATGGCTGCGGTTCGATCCGGGATCTTCGGATTGGAGTCAATTAAAATCCTCAAGTGATCCTGGTCATTTTTCGCAGGCGTGTTGCGAATAATTTTGCTGAAACAGTCGAGAGTGGCTTCAGGCCCCATCCCGCCGAGGATACCGATTACCTGTTCGTTCATGTGTTTGCCTTCAGGATTATTATAGGATTTGATCCAAAAACTCCCTGGCCCTTTCGCTCTTGGGATTGTTGAAAAATTCTTCGTAGGTGCCTCTTTCAACGATTTTACCGTAGTCCATGAAGATAATCTCGTCGGCTACCTCCCGGGCAAAACCCATCTCGTGCGTAACGCAGAGCATGGTCATGCCTCCCTTGGCAAGGTTTATCATAACGTCCAGGACCTCTTTGATCATTTCAGGGTCTAGAGCCGAGGTGGGCTCATCAAACATCATGTATTTGGGCTCCATGGCCAGCGAGCGAGCAATAGCAACGCGCTGCTGTTGACCGCCGGAAAGATTAGCCGGATACGCGTCGGCTTTATCAGGAATGCCGACACGCTTTAACAATTCCCTAGCCTTTTTTTCAGCTTTTCGTTTGGGCCATTTACGAACTTTCATTGGAGCAAGAGCAATATTTTGTATCGCAGTCATATGCGGATAGAGCTCGAAACGCTGAAAGACCATACCAATATTTTCCCTTAGCGTGTAAAGGTTGGTTTTGGGATCATTGAGGGACACGCCATCGACGATGATTTCGCCTTCCTGATAGGGTTCCAGTCCGTTAACACAGCGGAGCAGGGTGCTCTTACCGGATCCGCTCGGCCCGCAAATGACAACGGTTTGGCCACGATCAATCGTCTCATTGACCTTGGTTAACACCTGAAAATCGCCAAACCATTTGCTGACGTTTTTGATTTCAATCATAGTAAACCTGTCTTTCTGCCTTTTTCTTCAAAGTGTCTCGAGATTTTTGAGCCTGTAAAGCAAAAAATGAAGAAAACGACGGCGACAAAACCAAAAAGCTGAATTGAGCGCACTTCCAAATTATCCACAATAGACGTTCGGCGTACGAACTCCTGCAAGCCGATGACAAACGCCAGGCTGGTGTCCTGGAACGTGACGATCGATTGGGTAATCAAACTCGGCAGCATCCGCCTAAAGGCAATCGGGATCAAAATGTATCGAGCGGTCTGGCTGTATGTCAGGCCAGTTGAAAAGGCCGCCGCGGTGAGATCTTTGCTGATGGACTGATAGCCGGCCCGAAAGATTTCACCAAAATAGGTTGCCTCGAAAATAATAAACGAGATAATCGCCGACAAAAAAGGATCCAGGGGCCGTCCGGCAATGATCGGCATTACAAAATAAAACCAAAAAATTACCAGGATCAAGGGCACGTTCCGGAGGAAGTTAACGTATACGGTTACCGGCTGATAGATCCATTTGTTTTTTGATATACGTCCTAACCCGACTAAAGCTCCCAGGGCAATTCCTCCTCCGAGAGCAAAAGCCGTCAGCTGCAGGGTAACCAAAAAACCGCCCAGCAGAAAGGTTATATTGCGAGTCACCGCATCAAACATGCCTACCTCCCGATCATGCCCGGGATCTTAAATTTGGTTTCAATGATGCTCATCACCCGTACAACCGACAAACCCAAAATTAGATAGATAAGCATTGCTCCGGTGGTTGCTTCCAGTCCGTGGAACGTTTCGGCGTCGATGCGATAACTCATAAACGTGAGCTCGGCAACGCCTATTGTCATGGCTACCGATGAGTTTTTAAAAATAGTCAGAAACTCAGTTGTCAACGGAGGCAGAATAATCCGGAGGGCATACGGAATGATCACATAGCGATACATCTGGTAGTGGGTCATACCGGTAGATAATACCGCCTGGTACTGGTCGGTACTGATGGATGCAAACCCGGCCCGCATATGCTCAGCTACCCGAGACGCCGTGTATAATCCCAACGCAAAAATGGCTACATAAAAGTTGAGTCCCATAATTCGGTTGATCTGACGTCCCAGGTCTTCGCCGAAAATCATCGGCCCGGCGTAATACCAGAAAAACAGCTGGACTAGGAAGGGAATGTTGCGGAAAATTTCGGTATAGGCGGCGGAGAGAAATCGCAGCCAACGCCAGGGCGTCACGCGCAATGTACCAATCAGAATACCCAAGAACAGCGCAATGATCCAGGCCAGAAAGCCGATTTTAATGGTCAACCACAACCCCTCCAACAACCACATCCCGTACGGCTGACGCCACAAAACGCCCCAGTCAAAATCATAGGCAAAACCCATTGAATCTCTCCAGGTAGGATTTGCAAATTGTACCAGTAAAGGGAAGGGGGCCGATGCCCCCTTCTTTGGTTTTAGTCGAAAAGTAATTGCGTTTCGTGCTGAAAATTAGGATTGATCCTGTTTCTCAATTTCAGGCAATTTTTCTATTCCTTCCACCACTCGTCCGAGATCGGATATACCATCATTTCGAGGTAGTTCTTATAAACATCCGACATCGGGATAGGAACGACACCCTGGGGACCCATCCACTTGTCGTATAATTCAAAGAACTTGCCGGTTTTAATGGACCATATAATGGTGTTGTTGACGAAGTCACGGAAGTCGGATTGGCCTTCCCGCATGATGTATGCGTAGGGCTCATACGCAATGGCAAAGGGAACGGTCATCCACTTGTCCGGGTTCTGATCCTTCATGCGCAATCCTTCCAACAAACTGCGGTCGGTGGAATAGGCGTCAATTTTTCCGCTTTTTAACGCCAACATGCCCTGTGGGTGGGTCTCGGTGACAACAATATCGGCCGGTTTGAACTTGCCTTCTTCGGCCAGGGTTTCAACTGCCCGGAGGTTGGTGGTCGCACGGGCAGCCCCCACCCGCTTGCCGTTCAGATCCTCCAGACTTTGTATTCCGCTGTCTTTGGCAACCAGAAACGTGGTCTCCGAGAAAAAAAAGATCATGCTGAAATCAGCCTGTTCTTCACGTTTTTGGGTATAGGTTGTCGATCCCATTTCAACATCAATGGTGCCGTTGACCACCATGGGAATTCGGGTTTTTGGAGTGACGGTGAACGGTACGATCTCAATTTTTTTCCCAAAACGCATCCCCAAATAATTGGCCAATTCGTTGGCCATGTCCACTGAAAACCCGACATGTTTTCCGACCTTTGGATCCACAAATGCAAATGGTATCGAACCTTCCCTGAAACCCAGTTTGATCTTTCCGGACTTCTCGATTTGATCCATGGTTTTATCGGCCAGAACCGGAACCGTCAGGAGGGTCATTACCATCACGCACGCCAAACTGATGCTACCTATTTTTTTCATCTGGTCCTCCTTTTTCTAAACGTTTGAATATACGAATGGTTGGCTGGAGATTAAAAATGAATTGACTGTAGGAAGACATTGGTCTTTTGATAACCAATGCCGGTTAATAAAAGTTTTTGGAAAAATTGTCAAATTACACCTCCAGGATGTCACTGATGTAAACGTACAATGCCGGCGAGCCGCCTGTGTGAATAAACAGTATGTTTTCTTCTTTGTTGAAATATCCTTTGCGAACCAGATCGATCAGGCCGGCCATGGCTTTTCCGGTGTAAACCGGGTCCATCAAAATACCCTCTAAGCGGGCTAGCATTCGTACGGCTTCGGCCATGCCTGACGTCGGCAGAGAATATCCAGGGCCGACGTATTCATCAAAGCATACTATGGCATCACGGGAGATCTCAGAGGTGACACCGACATGGGCGGCGGTTTCCTGGACAAGGCTATAGACCAGTTTTTCCTGTTCAATTTTTGCTCGGCTGACATTGATACCAATGACGGATATGTTGCTGTTGTTGCCATAGAGTCCGGTAACCAGTCCGGCATGGGTACCGGTACTGCCGCTGGCACAGACGACGCGATCGATTCTGAGATGTTGTTCAAATGTTTGATTCAGTATCTCTTCAGCACACGCCACATAACCCGTGGCGCCAATCGGATTTGAACCACCACCTGGGATGATATAGGCGTTGCGCCCTTCAGTCGCTAACTCATCGGCCATCGCCTGCATTTCCGCCATCATGTCAGATCCCCCCGGCACCACCTTGATTTTTTCAACACCGAGCAGCTGGAACAGGAAGTTGTTTCCACCTGCGTTCGGTTTATAGCTGCCGGGCACGCGTTCTTCCAGAACTAGTCTGCATTTTATCCCTTCTTTCACCGAGGCTGCCAACGTCAATCGGCAATGGTTGGATTGGACGGCTCCGCAAGTAATCAGTGTGTCAGCACCCCGGGCCAGGGCATCAGCGACCAGAAATTCGAGTTTGCGGGTTTTATTCCCTCCTCCGGCCAGCCCGAGGAGGTCGTCTCGTTTTATATAGATGGTCGGTCCGCCGAGCTCCCCTGAAAGTCTGGAAAGCTTTTCTATCGGAGTTTGTCCTTCAGTGTAACGTCGGCGCGGGAATTTGGCTAGATGCATTTTATATCTCCTTGCTGTATGGGAATAGAAAAAGGCCTCACATAATGCCCGTTATTTAGAAAAAATATTAATTTCAAGATCTAAGACCCCGTTCGCTTGGATTCGACTTTTACGGAGTAATCAATTAAAGGATAGCTTTCAGAAAATGGACGGGCTGTCAATACTTTCTTTGACCTTGAATGAGGGTTTCAAATTTCAAAAGATTTGACTATCATATGCACGCCCTCGGGTGGACAAATTGAGATTCATGTTACGACATTTGGTGTTGCCAATTTGGCAATCCGACCTTGACGGAAACAAGCCTGAATTATATTGTCCGGATCATCTCTTTTTTTTGACTGTGATTTGGTTTTTTTATGGATACCCGAATATTAAAATCCGATGCCTTGCTGCTGATTACGGCAATCATTTGGGGGTTCGCGTTTGTGGCCCAACGGGTAGGCATGGATTACGTCGGACCGTTTACGTTTAACGGCGTACGGTTTGCTTTGGGGGCGCTGTCCTTGCTTCCCCTGCTGTTGATCAGCCGGGAAGAGCGAACCGCGGCGGACAACATACTACCGCAGCCCAGTATGAGGTTCATCGTAATTGGCGGATTCTTGGTTGGATTCTTGCTGTTTATGGGTATGTCTCTGCAACAGGTTGGGTTGGTCTACACCACGGCCGGGAAAGCCGGATTTATCACCAGTCTGTATGTCGTCATTGTGCCGATTATGGCCCTCTCCTTGAAGCAACCGGCAACAAATCCCGGAACCTGGCTGGGCGCCGGATTAGCGGCCATCGGACTTTATTATTTAAGTATTTCGGAGAGATTTGGTATCGAAATCGGCGATGTACTTGTATTTATCTGCGCCTTCTTCTGGGCGGCACAAGTTATCGCCATTGGATGGCTGTCACCCAAAATTCAAGCCATTAAACTGGCCTTTGGGCAGTTTGTCGTATGCTCGGTTTTAAGTCTGATTACCGCATGTATTGTTGAGGAAATCAACTGGAGTGCACTGTTACAAGCGAGGTGGCCGATTTTATATGGCGGTATTCTTTCAAGCGGCGTGGCATTTACATTTCAGGTCATGGCCCAAAGAAATACCCATCCGGCGCATGCGTCCATTATCATGAGTTTGGAATCGGTTTTCGCTGCCATCGGGGGTTGGATGCTTTTGGATGAAACATTTGGGCTAAAAGGTTTAATCGGTTGCAGCCTCATGCTTTTGGGCATGCTAATTTCGCAACTGTGGGGCCTGGTTGGCAAAGCGTCAGGCGGGATTGGGTGCCGCAAAAAATAAATGGGCGTTATGGTTGATCATCACGAAAATATCGATGACCAAGAACTTGCCAAATTCGAAGCCATGGCCCCGATCTGGTGGGATAGAAGAGGGGCGCTAAGAGCTCTTCACGACATCAATATCCTGCGGACTGACTATATCCACGAACGCGCCCATGTATCCGGTAAAAACGTTTTGGATGTGGGTTGCGGAGGCGGAATTCTATCGGAAGCTTTGGCTGCTCTTGGGGCGAATGTAACCGGAATCGATGTGGGTCAGGCGCCGCTGGCAGTAGCAAGACTGCACCTGAAGAAATCCGGCCAACAGATAGATTATCACCTGGCTACCGCGGAATCGTTTTCGGAAGCCAATCCGGAGCGTTTTGATGTGGTTACCTGCCTGGAGTTGCTGGAACATGTGCCCGAACCTTCCTCGGTGGTTGCGGCTTGCGGCAAACTGGTTAAGCCCGGCGGCGACGTCTTTTTTGCCACGATAAATCGTAACCCTAAATCGTTTTTGTTTGCCATCATCGCTGCGGAGCACATTCTGAAGCTGGTGCGTCGAGGTACTCATGTGTACCGCAAGTTTATCAAACCAGCGGAACTCGAAAGCTGGGCGGACGTTGTCGATTTGACCTTTCAGGACTTGACCGGACTGCATTACAATCCCTTTTTGCGGCGGTACTCAATGGGCGGTAACACCCATGTTAACTACATGATGCACTTTCGTAGAGTCCGCTAGAAAGCGGATTGCCGTCAACACCGATGTGATTTACTTGAGCTTTCAGGATGACCACGAAATATTTTTGGAGCAGAATTTAGATTTGGCCTTATTTCCCCTTTTCCCGTCGATACCATTGTGCCAGACGTTTTGGAGAAATGCCGGTGTAAAATCCGATTAAAATGATCTGATTTAGTAACCAAGTCCTGAGAATGCCCAGATTTAACCACCGCCTTGATGAGGTTTTGACTGACTGATTCAGTATGGTAATATTACCTTTGCGCCGCAGGCGGCGAATCAGCTCAACGTCTTCCATGATCGGAATATCCGCAAATCCCCCAATTTTCCTGAAAAGTTCACGGGAAACAAATAGCCCCTGGTCTCCATACGGCATTCCTAAATAACGGGAGCGCCAATTGGCGACCTGTTCGATGAGTCGTAAGGCCCTCAGGTTGGAATCGATAGTGAGTCTGAAAACACCGGCGCAAAATTGGCGTTGATGGGCCGCCGACAGAATATGTCGCTCAAAATTTTCCGGCAGCCGGGTATCGGCATGCAGGAATAAAAGTATATCACCGGATGCTGAAGCTGCGCCGGTATTCATTTGAACGGCCTTTGAAGGCGATGTTGTCAGCACTTTAGCGCCAACAGATGTAGCTATCTCAACCGTATGGTCCTGACTTCCGCCATCCACAACGATCATTTCTACATGGCTCTTCTGTTGAAGCGCGGAAAGCGTTGCGTGGATAGTTTCGGCTTCATTCAGCGTGGGAATAATAACCGAGATGGATTTTGATTCGGATGAATCTGACAGCGTTTTAGTAATTTCTCGCCAAAAGACAAGATCCTCCGGTCGATCGACATCGACTAGGGTATCTATAAGAAGAACTCTGAACTGCAGATTTCTTGCCGCATCCAACGTTTGAGAAAGAACCTTATCGGTACCCCAGCTGATGCCCCCAAAGAGCCGGGATGCTGCTCTGCTGAACGGATCTGCATGCATGCCGATTAAATAGTATCCGCCATCATCAGCCGGACCCAGGACAAGATCCTTGCTTTGCAGACCATCAAACGCCCTCTGCAAAATGTCAGTAGTAATCCCGGGAATGTCAGATCCGACAAGGACGATTGCTTCATAACCGTTCTGAAAGCCATCGGCAAAAGCACACTGCATTCGGCGGCCGATGTCACCCTCCCCCTGGATGCGGTAAAAGAAATCATCGCCCAGCCATTGCTGCATGAGTTTTTTACTCCCACCATCAAAGCGAATTTCTACCGGTAATTGACGACGATTAGCCAATTGCCTGACAGTTGAAATGATATGTCCGGTCATTTGCCGCTGAAGCTCGGCCGCACCCTCGGCCCCGAGCTTTGGAATCATGCGGGTTTTGGTGGTACCGGGCTCGGGGTAGCGCGTAAAGACGATTAACCGCTCACGAAATCCTTTAGGCATGGCTTAGCTCCAGGGGTTACCCAGAATGTTTTTACAGCATTGCTGCTTGGGCTGTTTCAGTTGAATGAATTCGAACGTCGATCCAGTGATACTCAACAAATAGCAAGAAACGTCTGGTCAGACAAGATTTACAGGGCTTTTCAAAACCGATATTGCATTATAGCGCAAACGCTTCACGGTGTGCCCATCACTCCATTATTGTAGTTTGGCTTACGGCCAGCACAACCCCTTGGGTGAAATCACTACCTGCGTTGTCCGCTGGAGCTCATGCGACGGCTGATCTTCTGGGCCGGGATTCTTTACTACCCCAATTGATCGGTCCGCACCCGTGTGTGAATCTGTTTTTATACCGCCGTAAACCTAACCGGCAAGAGAGTTTGACTTACTCAGATAGCACTCTTGTGCGGACTTTACCTGTGATTTTATCACTTCTTTTTGAATATCTTAATCCACGAAAAGGTATAATTTTTTGGGGTTAGTTCCTCGAAAAACCGCTTGTTTAATACATTTAAGCAAACACTATCTGGAAAAGGTCATAAATTCGATATATTATGGCCTTGACGTTCTGTAAATATTTTTGTAAACTAAAATTTGATCAAATCACTACTAATTTAAATCCCCAATTAAGGAGGTCAGATGAACAAGGCAGAATTAGTCGAAAAAATGGCGAAGGATGCAAAGATTTCAAAAGCCGCCGCCGGCAAAACTCTGGAGTCCTTCATGGATGGCGTGACAAAGGCACTTAAGAAACGCAACGGCAAAGTAACGTTGGTTGGCTTTGGAACCTTTAAGAAAGTCTACCGGAAAACCAGAAAAGGACGTAATCCCCAAACAGGAGAGAAGATGAAAATCAAAGGCAGAAATACAGTTACATTCAAAGCCGGTAAAACGCTCAGAGATAAGATTTAAGCTATCGCTGATCATGCGGGCAGTTAATTGCGGCAATAGGCGATTAACTGCCGCTTCCTGTAAACCGCACAAATGTTTATACCAGCCTAAGCCATCAAAATCACTACCTTTTCCTAAATACCACGATCTTGCTGGAATGCGATCATGGCCTGCGTCACATGGGCGCGTTTTGCTATATACACCGTCCTTTGACAGCCCTACCAACCGTATGCTATTCTGACGCTGCTCCGAAATTGGCGCAATCTCGTGCTTTTGGGAAAACGTGGAATGAGATAGTTATGTATCGAAACCTATGTGTCTCACTTTTGATCGCCACACTCCTGCCGAGCGTATTATTTGCTGCAGAAAAAAGGGACTTTGTTAAAGAGCGTTACGATCAAATCATTGCTGATCGGAATGATGCCATGCCCGCGCATCTTGAAATTATTAGCTGGGTTGAAGTTATTTTCAAAGGAGAGTTACTAAAAAAGTATAAAACTGATTTTGAGAAATTCATGAGGAAAAGACTTCAAGATGAATTGCCGATGTTAACGCACGAAGTTAAACCCCTAAACGAAGTTCACCAGGAATATAATTATGATCTCGACAGCGAGGAAGTTAAAAAAAGAGGCTATGTGTATTGCCATATATGGACTGTTGGAGAGGATTACCCTGTGGCATTTTTGGTTGAATTGGAATTGAAAGGATGCGGCAATTATAAAAATAAACTATATGATACCATGTATTATCAAAAATCTCTCGGTTACGGATCAGTGCAGACGGCCAAGAGACAAGTTGAGGAATCTATCAGAGAACTTATTGCCGAAATCAGTAAAAGATTCTTAGAGCACAGGGAGATTTTTACAAAGGCAAAATGACAATGCCGACCGATTTGTCCTTATTAGCATTTGAAGTCGTCGTCTTTATTTTTATGGTCGCTCTGATATTTGGCGTTGGCTATGTCGTATGGGCACTTTTCAGAATTAAGCGCGAGGTGATCCTAATGAACACCAGGATTCGATACATAGCCAAGCTGCTCAACCAGCGTTTTAAAGAGCCAGATGTGAGCAAAGCTAAACGCCCTCAAAAAGGATGGCGGCTGTAGCGCAATATTTGGTAAAAGAGATGGATGAACTTGAGACCGTTAGCATTATCCAAAAGATATCAACAATGACAGGTCTGTCTTCATCGGCAATTGAAACTGGAGTTGTCCTGCTTTTTATGTTTTTTGTAGTCATCGCGATTCTTGTGGTACTGACAATATTTAAAATTAAGAACGAAATAGTTAAGATGAGCTCAACGGCCAATTCCATATCCCAACTGCTAGACCGAGCGTATAAGAAACGCTATGGTATTGGGTCTGATCAATTGCGAAAGGAGACTAAACTCATTGTCCTGAAAATGCTGCGGCAAGGAAAATCCCACGAAGAAATTTTAAAAAAAGTGCGGGTCAGCAAGGATTATATCAGCCTGATCGAAAATTTGGCTATACAAAAGGGATTGTTAAAAAAATAAACTGACACGTTCACCTCGGCGTCGTGGAATTTTATGATCATCCGCCTGATTAATCAGAAAGAAGAGCTAAGAATATGTTTTTAGTTCCCATCAATTTGAAAGGGACACTATGGCGAAACCTTATTTGGAATGGGTTGGTGAAAACCAAAAAGTTAATCGTTTAGAAATCGTCGATAAAGTCTTTATCGGGCGCAGCTGCAAAGGCGTGGATCCTAAAAAAAGGATTCTGGTGCACAATGAGCTGGTATCCAGAGACCATGCGGTGGTTAGCCGTATTGGGGACCACCTTAAGGTTACCGACATGAGTAAAAATGGTACGTGGGTAAACCAAATACGTTTGGCAGCCGGTGCATCCAATGATCTTAGGGACGGGGATGTCATTAGCTTGGGTGGCGTTTCATTGCGGGTGTATTATCCTGAAGATGTTACTGAAATTAATGATGCGACATCATCATTTGAGGGTACCATGGTAACCCCGGTCGAGATCGTCGTGACCAATGTTGTCGCTGATGTCAGGGGATTTACAACTTTCTCTCAGGCACATGCGTCAACTGATGTCTACGCTTTGATGAAGGAGATATTCAATACATTTAGCGCCATAGTCTACAATTTCAAGGGGACCATCAAAGATTACGCCGGCGATGCCGTCTATGCCTTTTGGGATCACGATGTTGAACCGATTAACGCGCAGGCTGTTTTGGCATGTCAAGCCGCAATCCAACAGGCGCAAACCGTGAAAGATATACAGGCCAAATTATCCGCAAAAAATATTGCGCTCGATAATCTGCAGATGGGATGGGGAATAACAACTGGTACGGTGACTATGTCTCACTATGGATCGCGCGCCGTTGATCTGGCCCTGGTCGGTGACTGCACGAATTTAGCTTTCCGATTATCCAGTATGGCGAACAGTGAACTCTCCGAAAAAGTTGTTATATGCGCGCAAACTGCAGACTTAGTCCGCAACGATCTTGCATTAAAGGATCTCGGAAGTGTCCCGATCAAAGGTCGAAAAGGCCAGGAACACCTGTTTGCATTGAATCAGCTTCACTGATTCTTTAAATCAATCCCATCGTGCACCGCCAGAAAAGTGACCTGAACGTAATCATCACCAGCGTCACGTTTCTCATAGAGCGAATCTTGAAGCTTGATGGTCTGCGCAGGAGGGATCTGAGCCAGTGAATGCAAAGAAGCTGCTGTCAAACATCAAAGGGGATCTTTCCGGCGCTATATCGGCTGCCATCATCTCCATTCCTCTCTCCATTGGATACGGCATTATCGTTTATGGCCCTTTAGGGGTTGAATTTGTACCTCTAGCGGCACTGTTAGGGATTTACGCCTGTATCATTGGAGGCATTGTCACGTCACTAATCGGCGGAACCGATATACAAATTACGGCTCCCAAGGCTCCGTTGACCCTCATACTTGCTTCTTTTGTCGCTTCCTTGGCATCGAGTATACAGATCCCGGATACGGCTTCAAAGCACATACTCGTTATTGGCCTGGCATCTATGTGTGTTTTAACCGGGGGCTTGATCCAGTTCTTCTACGGAGCCCTGCGGTTGGGGAATCTTATCAAATTTGTTCCCTACCCGGTTGTTTCGGGATTTATGAACGGGATTGCGTTTATCCTTATTTATGAACAGATTGGTCCCCTTATCGGAGCGGGCAGCCATGCTTCTTTGCTTGAAATCTTAAGCAATCCTGCAACTGTCCAACCTTTCACGCTTTCTGTAGGGATTGCAACGATCATCGGGGTTTTTTTATCCAAACGATTTGTTAAAGCGATACCGGCTTCGCTAACAGGACTGGTGATCGGAACATCCATGTTCTATGCTCTAAAACATATCGGAGGTCTCACAACGTTAGGTCCTGTTATCGGGAATTTTGATTTTCAATGGCCAACACCCGATATTTTCCTCAGAACTTTTGGATTGCTTGAAAATGTAGATATACGTAATCTTTTCCCTCGCATCTTGATTACAGGATTTGTTCTTGGATCAATCGGTTCGCTTGAGTCTTTGCTGAGTTCTTTGGCTGCGGACAATATTGCAGGGACGCGACACAAAAGTACCCGGGAACTCATTGGGCAAGGCACCGGAAATATCATGAACTCTCTGTTTTCTGCCCTTCCTTCCGCGGGCTCGGAACTTCATAACATGGCAAATTACAGAGCAGGGGGTAGAACCCGTTTATCAAGTTTGGCTTGCGGGCTTTCAATCCTTTTAATCGTGATGACGTTAGGATCAGTAATTGGAAAGATTCCTCTAACAGTTATTGCGGGAATAATCGTATCTGTTGGTTTCGGGTTGTTTGATAAATGGACGCTAGATCTGTTTCGAAAACTCCTGCAGGCTCGTCAACAGCAGAAGCGAATCTTCGCTAATCTTACCGTGACAATTGCTGTGGCGGTCATCACCATTTGCGTTAATCTTATTGTTGCCGTGCTCATAGGTATCGCCATAGCATCCGGACTATTCGTTTGGAGAATGGGCAGTTCCATCATAAAGAAGAGGTATTCCGGCGATCAGATTGGTTCTAAAAAGGTTCGTAGCATTAAAAACACTATATTGCTGCAGGAAAGAAGCAAAGGGATCATTGTTTATGAACTCCAGGGTCCGTTGTTTTTCGGTTCTGCCGATAAGCTTGCGATGCAAATTGAGAACGCAATGAATCGTTACACCTATTGTATTCTTGATATGAAGCGAGTGAATGAGATTGACAGCACGGGAGCTAAAATTTTAGGTCAGATCAGTAAAAAGGTCAATGAATCTGGGAAGTATCTTTTGATCAGTTATCTGATGGATGACCCGTCATTATCGGATTTCCTCAAAGCCATGGGCGTATATGACATCCTAAGTGAAAACTGTTTTTTTCCGGATACCGATGCTGCTCTTGAATGGGCAGAAGATAACGTGCTAACGCAATCAATTGACCTTGCAGTAATATCCGGCGGAATTCAACTTGAGCAGATGGATATTTTCAAGGACTTCACCCAGGAAGAAATCCGCACGTTAAAACACAAGCTGGTCCGAAAGTCCTTCAAAAAGGGGGAAAAAATTGTAAAAGAAGGGGATACAGATAGGAATTTATTCTTCCTGACAAGAGGATCCGTGAGTGTCAGAATTTTCCTTCCGGAAAGTAATCGGTATAAACGCCTTATCACTTACAGCCCGGGAGTCCTGTTCGGGGAACTGGCTTTTTTAGACGGGAGTCCGCGGTCTGCAGATGTCTGGTCGGATGAAGATTCGGAAACATACCTGCTATCTCCTGATGAATATACGGTGTTACAGGATCAAACCCCGGAAATAGCTGTCAAACTGATTCGGAATATCGCCGTGGAAATGAGTGAACGCCTGCGGATACGAACAAACGAAGTCAGAATTTTGGAAGAGAGTTAGAGGGGGTATGCTACTTGCTCTAAATCGTTATCCGAGGTTTTATCTAAAACCACTTCTAGTCACGTAATGACAAAAAAATATAGAAAAGGACTTGGCTGTGCCCAAAAATTAAGTTGAAAATCCTGGAGAGTTGAAATATTTTAGGGGCGTTCGACAGGACCGTAGATCGTTTAAGATATAATTTTCAGGGCTCATCCAAAAAACCCCGAAAACGCTTTGCTAAGGCCGGACAAGGAGATATTGAGATGATCAAGATTCATATAAGAAGAAAAGTACCGGAGGACAAGCAAGAAGAATTGAATTCGCTGATCAATGATTTAAGAGCCATCACAACAGGTAAGCAAGGATATATAGGCGGTGAAACCTTGAAACGGATAGATAAACCCGGTGAAAGCCTGGTCGTCACCAAATGGCAATCGTTGTTTTACTGGACGCAGTGGTTTGATAGCAAAGAACGATCTGAGATTCAAAATAAAATTGATCAATTGCTGGCGGAAGAGACTCACTATGAAATTTATGAATATGATTAGAATCAGATTAAAACAAGAACGCGCACCTCAACCAAAGATTCGCAAATAGTGTCTTTTGAAAAATCTTAAACATAAATATACCTACATCCCCATTTGGGGCTTATTTCAATCCCACCTCAGGCGCATTGATTGACAGTCCGCGAACGTTCCTGCCTCTTTTTGATTACAAAAGTAATTTGCAGATTAGCGTGTCATGTACTTTCCGCAAAATATGTAATTCCCTCTACAGAATGGCAAAAGTGTGCTCCTTCCCGGAAATTTAGGGGCTTAGCACATACGGCTGTGGCTTCCCAATATGCCGTTATTTACCCGGAATCGCCATCCTCAATTGAGGTTGAACGCTCCAGAAAAAAAAGATGCACGGACATCCGAGAAGCCACTAAACAATATATAAACCGATCCTTCACCGAGAAGCAATAGGGTAAACAGTGTATTCTCTTAATGTAAAAGCTGTATATTGACTGTGTAATGAAGGTCATAATATTCTGCTAATTTTCCGTCCTAAAGGCAATTCAGCCGCAACTGTTGTTTCAGCTAACATTCTGGTATCACATTAATTTATTAAAAATCGCTTTATGGTTGGGCTTTGCATGCTTTTTGCTGTATTCAACTTCCGACTAACGAATATCTATTTTTCTCAACGCTAAACCTAACAAAGCGAGCCGATTGGAAGGTTGCTTAATATGAAAATATCCGATTCAAAAAAAACTTTTGATCGAAGACGAGAGCCGAGAGTCTCCTATTCTGGAAACGTTCTCTTTGCTACTGAAAATGGGATTTATGAGGCCGAACTGAAAAATTACAGTCAGTATGGAATTTTTATTCAGACCCATCAGCAGGTGTGTATCGGTGACATCGTAACCGTGGCCTTACCCTATTCAGAAAGAGATGATGGCAAACGCAAAGGGCGGATTGTCCGATGCAGCCGTGAAGGTTTTGGTGTAAGGCTTTTAAACAAATTAAATGGAACGGCAAAAAAACTTATGTTACAAAATTTCCGCTAAATGACCGCGTCTATGAAATCACTCCGGGTATTTTATCATGAGGTTGGACCTCATGCCTTTTGGACGTTAAAATATAGTGCCGCCACCGCAACGGTATCTACCCGATTCATAACTATAAATAGAACACTTTCTAATCAGAACGAACTGGGAATATTCTTTCATAAAATTCTGTAGTTTTTTTCACATTATCTTTAATTTAAAATTACATGACTAAAATCAACTAAATGAAATTACATCATATTTTTATTTTACGCGTTTTGGCATGATCATTGTAATTTTGTTTTTTTAAGTAGCGCAAAGCAAAGGTTTTGCCGATTGCAAACACCTATCAGATATTTCATGCATGTATTTTCGGGGGTGGCATGTGAATAACCATGAGAGGCTGGCCCTTGCTGAAAGGGTTCAAAAAAAACTACAAAAAACGCATCAGAATTTTCGGATTATATGCACAAGGGATAAAATTGAAAAAGAATTCCAACGTAAAAATGAGAAATCTAGATCGTGAGTTAATGTTTATGTTGGTGGAGTAATGCCGCTTCTAATTTCAAGATTGATCCTTTGCACAATCACACACGTCTCTGCAGGTTAAACGATTACTGTGCCTTATCCGGCACCTCGAATGAGCGTAAATTATTTAAAAAAATGGATATGGTCACGTTAGACATGGATCATGTCCAATGTGACAGGATGCATATCGCCAGCAAACGACTCAGCGCCGCACAGTCCGCTCCTCTTGCCTCTGTATTACACCCAATCTAATTTCCGTAAAGAATATCCCTGTAACGAAATTTAATAGTTAAAGAGTATGAAGAAAATAATTGATCACACAGAATGTAAGGTCTACTTGGTATGCGAATATGTTTTAGCTTGAAAACCTAATTTTTCTGTGTCATCTAACAAACACGATTCCTTTGCTATTTTCTATGAATAATCGAAGTTAAAAGGAGGTGCTATGAAATTACTGAAGGTTTTGTTAATCATCTGCGTTGTGGTGCTAATCGGAGCTTGTCAAAGTGCAGAGAGAAGGGCCTACAGGTCTCAAGCCAAGAGTTCTGAGGCCCAAACTGAAATTGCCAAGGAAAGGCTTAAACTCGTCGATGATTACAAAAAGTGCGTCGAGAAAGCCGGCGACGATAGCGCCAAGGTCGAAGCATGCGATTCGTACCTGAAGGCAGCAGAATCACTCAAATAGTTCACTTCTGGAAGGAGAAATAAAGTGACCGCAACCATTTCTCAAGGACAGCCGGGCGACACGTTTAAGACGGATTTAAAGAAATTCATTGAGACGGAACAAACTAAATTCTGCGAGATCACCGACCAGGTCCTCCCTATTTTTGCCTCCGATGAAGCGGCCAAGGCCAAGGGTTGGGAAAAGCGCCTGATTCCCGGAGTATTTACCCTCTCATGCAGTGTGGGCCTTATGGAAAAGGCGGGTTTGCTGGACGACGTCATTGCCTTCATGGCTTTGGATAACCTCCGCTACCTGGCTCCGGTTTATATCGGAGACTCCATATACGTGAAAGTGGAGTTGGTAGGAAAAAAGAGCATTAAAGAAGGTTCCCGCAATATTATCAATTATAAGTTTACGACCTATAATCAAAACGACAGACCTGTTCTGGAAGCGGTGAACACCTGAATGTGCCAGCCCTGAATTTCCAGTTTGGAAATCAAAGACGTTTGCGGAGTTGCATGATACGGAGATGAATTCGATAAGACGATGCAGACCGCGCAGGTAACGGATCAGATTTGAAATTGCTCTTCGCGGATCGCTAATTGAAGTCCTCGAGCTCGAATTTGATTGTTTCAATTGGTAGTGGTTCAAAATCGCCGTTTTCGTTCATATTGTGAATTGGTGCTGTGTGCCATTGGGTCTTGTCTTTGGGATACATAATGATCGATCTGACATTTACCAAATGAGGAAACATATTTAAATCGTTCTTGGTTATTGATAGTTCGGCAACAATCGGATACCCTTTTTTGCGCCGATCTGACGCCCAGAAAACATTTCCCTCGCAATACATGGCATAGGCCCATTCGATAACCGCTGATTCCCTGAGTTCTTTTGTCTTTGGCATCGTATACCCTAGTTACTCGTTTGCTTTAAAAACCTCTCCACCGATATAGTCTCGGTCCGGCTTTTTTTGAATTGGTTACGTTTTGAATAAATTTTGAAGGTGATGTCAACAAAAATCGTTGAAAAGGATATGATATTAGTATAAGCGTTTGGCATTTGAACCCTATCTGACATAATATATCATTTTTACAAATACCGGGTTAATTTTTGAAAACAAACGCATCGGTTCCAAAGACCGGCGCAAAACACACATGTATGTGGCAAATGATCGGCGCAGTGGAATCGCTGATAGACGAAACTGCAAGATTCCTCGACCGCCTTGGTAGCGAGGTCGCGCTATATCTGCGGAGGCTCGGGCGCATCAGAATGATCATCCTTGTGCCCTGCGTTATCTCTAAATTAATCGGGCTAAGGAGTGATCCATGATCACCAAACAATTAACTGTATTAACCGGAAATTCGGCGTCACACTTGAGCAACATTATCGCTCTTTTAAGCGATAAGGGGATAGACATTCGCGCTCATTGCCTGGTGGACAACAGCCACGGCAATTGTAAATTACGAATGATTGTTTCTGAACCCGAAAATGCCGTTGATATCCTACAGAATGAGAAATTCGGCGTGGTCGTCAACGATGTATTAATTATTGAAACCGATGATAAACCAGGTGGACTGAGCAGAGTGCTCAAATTGCTGGAGGGAGATGATATTCAAATAGATTATTCATATACAGCGGCCAGCGATTCTCCCGGGACCGCCTTAATGGTGTTTCGTTTTGGAAACAATCTGAGGGCCGTCAGCGTGCTAAAGAGACATGGCGTTCACCTTTTGAAAACAGACGCCTAGGATCTATCCGTTTCTTTCGTGATGGTTCCCATCTCCCCAGTGAGCCACCATTGTTGATATGGCCCTTCACGGCACCTTATTTGCCGCGCTCAGCACCCCGTGGCAATTAATGGCACAGATACGGTTCAATCACCTATTTTGATTTGACGTGTTTAAAAGGCCTATGTTCATCCACCCATTTCTATAGTCTGAAATTGATGCGTTATTCATGGTATCACGTTTTCCTACGCCCCCATTTCCAGTTTTCATAGTATTCCCAGGAGACGAAGGCATTCAGTTCTTTGAATTGCCGATCCTTTTCCAGCAGACCGGCCCTGATGACATCGCCGATAGAAAGCAAACCGATGTACTCACCGTCCTTTTCAATAAGCAGGTGGCGAACGAAGAGTCCCAGAAACATTTCTTCTAATTTGTGAATTAGGGTGCTGCAGGGCGCGCTGTGCAGCGGTGCACTCATATAGTCTCCGATTTTGGAGGTGTTGACGTCGAAACTCCGGTCGGTGATATGGCGCAGCAAATCGCGCTCTGACCAAATACCGACAATTTTCTTGTCTTTCGTGACCAGGATGACGCCTATTTTGTGGTCGACCATTTCCCGGCAGGCTTGAAGAACCGTCTGATCATGGGAAATAGTGACCATTTCGCGTTGCTTGTCTTTTACGATGTCCTCCGCAGTTTTCATAACGGCCTCCTTAGGGTGAGGGAAATTGATTTGAATCTTACTATAAGACACCGGACAAATATTGGCAAATACCGTTGACATGCCGGAATATTGAACAGTTCGCTTCGCTCATCCGGCTCTCAGCGGGATAAAAATGCAACACTGGAAGGATGGAATATTGGATTTTGCTTCATCGTGTTGAAAAATATCACGATGCATGCGATAAGCTTACCTGGATTTTTTTTGTCCCCAGATGATTCCCGTTTTCACAGGGGCTGGGCAGCGTGCGGTAGCACCGGATTTGGTCGTTCGGACAAACTCCTGCAGGAATGCGGAGATGAAGCCGCGAAGAGGCATTGGACGCCTTCGGCCTTTAACTGTATTATTCAAATCTGAAACCAAGGGAGGGAACTTGTGCTGCTTATGAAGGTGAGTCGAGATTGGCTTATGGCACTTCTATACGTGTCATTTATCCTAAGCGGCTGTGCGTCGGTCGGCCAGGTCACCCCACAGGAAGTTAAGCCGACGAAATACGAGGAATTACCCACCGACAGCGGTTGGTGGTATGCACGTTTCCGCATGGCCTGGCCTCCGGATACCGAACCCGATTGGCACATGGACCTTTATATTGCTCATCAGGTAATTTTGCCGCTTTTGGAAAGGAATAAGGGTGATATCCGGTTGTGGCGGTTTCATCGCCGAGCCGCTAGAGACGAGTCCGGTAGACAATTCAGTTTTATCTTTTACTCTTCGCCTCAGACGGCTCAGTGCATTTTTGAAACACTTCGGACCGATGCAACCATCGTGAATATGAAATTTTCAGGAATTATCGATCAAGATCTTTATGATAATCCGGTTCGTATCACCCGACCCAACATAGAAGATACCAGTGACAGGCATTGGCCGATTTCACTTCAAAAATCATGGCCCTGGTACATTATGGGAGTCAGTCAAACATGGTTGAATTTGATCACCGAAGTAGTTACAGAAAACATGCCGGAATCTCATCCTTCAACAATGCCGGAAATTGATTCATTTTACAAACAGGTTGACGACATCGTGACCAATATGTGGGAAGAGGATGGCCGCCATGCCTTTATGCATCACCTGAATGCCATATTTGAATACAAGCCGTTGATTTATTACGAGAAAAAATATTTAAAATTTTGATGTGCCGAATTATTCAGCTAAAAACTCTATACGGTTAGCCCGAAAGCTCAAGTGAGTCACACATCCGCGAATCGGCTCACCTCCAAAGCCTATTCCAAGAGACGTCACTTGGTCTTTGCAGATAATCGGAAAACGTTCATACCATGTTTCAAACTTCGACCTGTAGCGACTCATCTTATCACAAAATTGGAGGATGGCTGCTTCTATATGCCATCGGATTGGTGCTCTACCCGGTGAAACTTGCCATTTCTCTGGTCACAGAGCTGGTCCCGGTGTATGCCCATGAAAACTGGGCCCGACTGACGACCCCTGGAACAGTGGGATATGACCCCCTTTGGAGGCCTGTGCTGATATCTGAACTTGTGGGGAATTGTTGCTTTCTGATTTTTTCAATTTGTTTAATCGTGTTCTTTTTTCAACGGCGTCACGTCGTTCCCAGGTTGGTTATCATCTTCCTATTGTCTAATCTCGTATTTGTTGGTGTTGATTTCTTTCTAACTTATTTTTATCTGCTGAGAGCCGATTCACTCAGCATGGAAGCAGTAATAAACATGGTTCGAACCGCCGTGGCCAGCATAATCTGGATTCCCTATTTTATAGTTTCAAAACGAGTCAAAGCCACGTTTGTCAAAACATAAATTTTCGTCGAATTGAGCATGTTTGCTCAATTATTACGTATTGTTGAGGTTGCGCTATGAATTCTGTATTTGCTAAAACCATCTATACGGGAAAATCGGTCGTCTCCAATGCCTATCTTTTATTCAATCGCAATAAAATTAGCGGCGTTGCCGCATCGAATAGAGTTCAGCCGCTCCATAAATGCGATGTCCTGACTCCCGCCTTCATAGATCCTCACAGTCATATCGGCATGCATCGTTCTGGTGAACCCAGCGGCGAAGGTGAGGCCAATGATCATCTCGATTCTATTCTGGCCCTCACAGATGCCCTGGATTCGGTTCAAATGGACGACTCAGCGCTTAAAGATGCGGTTGAAGCCGGTGTATTGTATTCCTGCGTTGTTCCGGGCAGCGGGAATATTATCGGCGGTCTTTCGGCCGTCATTCGCAACTATGCTAAGCACAGCACTGAGGCTCTTTTTGCCCGCGCCGGTCTTAAATCCGCCTTTGGGTATAACCCCATGTCCACTCGCAGTTGGGAGGGCAAACGCCCCAGCACGCGGATGGGAGCTATTGCTATCCTGCGCGGCAGACTTGAGGAGGTGCGGCAAAAACTGGATAAATACCGGCGAGCTAGAGGCAGCAAAAAAGCGGAAATTACGTTTACCCCCGAAGAGAACGTACTGCAGGATTTGTTGGCCCGCAAAATTTACCTGCGAGCCCACGTGCATAAAATCGATGACATTGCGGCTCTACTTCGTCTGGTTGACGATTACAAGATTCGACTGACAGTCGACCATGCCATGGACGTTCACCAGTCACAAATCTTTTATGAACTCAAAAAACGCAAGATCCCCGTCGTGTATGGACCGATTGATTCATTTGCCTATAAGGTTGAACTGAAGCACGAAAACTGGCGCAATATTAAACAGTTACTGACATCAAAAGTTGACTTCGGTTTAATGTCTGATCATCCGGTCACGCTGGCACGTCAACTATTCCTGCAAACACGCTGGTTTATCCGTGCCGGATTGTCCAAACAAGAGGCCGTCGAGCTGGTTTCCAGAAAAAATGCCCGCATATTGGGCATCGACGATCGCCTCGGTACCCTCGAAAAAGGAAAATGGGCCTCCTTCATCTGTTGGAACGGCGATCCTTTTGATATGACGAGTTACCCGGTGGCGGTTTATGGGGAAGGGCAGCTGCTTTACGCCGAATAGTCAAAATGAAAACAATATGCGACTATATCCCATTTTGCCTATTGAAATTAGCCGTTCAATAGGTATAATGGTAATGATAGATTAAGATCGTCAGTTTGTCGAAAGCTAATTCGTTTGAGTATATAGGAGGAAAATATGCACCATAGCTTAGGACGTATATTGCATTTGTTTGGTATTATTGCGCTGTGCGTTGGCGTTGGAGTCAGTTTTGTGCAAGCCGGAGAACAGCGCGACATGCAGGGTTGGGGAATAGACGATCCCTATAACAAGCACTATGATGTGCGCGAATTTGAAAAATTCAGAGCTTGGGTAATACGTGTAAAGGAAGTTGTCCCCATGCCGGGAATGTCACCGGCTACGGTTGTTGAAGTTCGAGAAGGATCCGAGATTATTGATGTTCATATCTGTCCGACCTGGTACCGCAAACCCAGCGAAATTAAGCTCAATAAAGATGCGCGGATCAAGATAAGAGGCGTTTGGGCGGAAATCAACGGCAAGGATGTGTTCATGGCATCAAAAATTAAAAAGGATCCCAACATTGAGATCATAAAGGTTCGATTAACCAAAGATGGTACTCCGTTTTGGACCATGACGCCGGAGCAGCTTGCCAAGGAAATGCGACCGGAAGACTAAATAATCCGTTAACATTGTCGAATATAGCTGCAAATCCGTAGAGTGCCGAAAAGAGGACACAGATTGGCACGGATTCCTTTCGATTCGAAATAATGTTGATGTCCGCCGGTTAGCTTACAATTAAATAATGTAATCGTACAATCCGCGTTGGTCCGTGTCCCGGTTTGTAAAAAGATATATTCATCGATAACTTAGAGCCATGCCGACACGCGAATGGGGTCCCGGTGAGCTGCTGGAATTATCCGGTTATAGCTGGAAAACATGCGCATTACATGCCGCTGTTAAACTGGATGTCTTTTCTGTAATAGGCGACCAGCGATTAACAGGTGATGAAGTCACTCAAAAGATCGATGGGGCGCTTCGGGGTGTAGAACGACTTCTGAATGCCATGGTCGCCATGGAGCTTCTGTTAAAGAAAGACGGCAGATTTGAGAACACTCCCTCCAGCAAAACCTTCCTCTCTAAACATTCAAAGAAATATCTTGGACACATTATACTGCACCATCACCACCTGGTGGAATCATGGTCGCATTTGGATCAGGCCGTAATGACAGGTCAGCCCATTCGAAGTCGTTCGTCGTTTAGCACGGAAGAATGGCGCGAGAGCTTCCTGATGGGAATGTTCAATTTGGCCATGGGTCTGGCACCTAAACTGGTGCCTCTCATCGACATTTCATCTCGCAGTCATCTTTTGGATCTGGGGGGCGGGCCCGGGACATACGCCATACACTTTTGCCTGCACAACACCGGTCTAAATGCCACGGTTTATGACTTGCCGACCACCCGTCCATTTGCGGAAAAAACAATCCAGCAGTTTGATTTGACGGACAGAATTACCTTTATGTCCGGCAACTATTTAGACGATCCTATTGAGGGTCGCTATGATGTGGTCTGGTTGTCTCATATACTGCATGGCGAGGGTCCGGAAGACTGTCAGATGATCATTCAAAAAGCGGCGGATGCGTTGAAACCCGGGGGCATGATCATCATTCACGAGTTTATTTTAAACAACACGATGGATGGCCCTCTGTTTCCAGCGCTTTTTTCACTGAACATGCTTTTGGGAACATCCTCGGGCCAAGCCTATTCGGAACACCAACTCACGGAGATGCTGAGTGCTGCCGGAGTAAAAAATATCCGCCTAATTTCCGTGCAAACCCCCAATCAATCCAGCCTCCTTATCGGTGATGTATAAGTCCCGAATCCAAGACCGATCTTAATAATTCCTCGTGTCCTTTTTGATTTCGAACGGCTATTTTTTTCTTAAGATTTGGTGATATCAGACCGATGATAATGATGGATACGTGGGGATATTGGAAAATTTTTGGCATGCGTTTGCATGGTGTTGTTTTCATTGATGATAAAGGTCTGGTGAAAGGAGGATATTCGATGTCAGAGACGGTATTCGAACCGATTGGTATTATGGCCCCCAAGGTTTTTGGAATTCCGGTGGATCAGGAGATTCTATTTTCCAATCACAAGCAGGCGTATAAAAAACGAATTGAAAAACGGCAGCGGAAATTAATTGTAAAAATACCCTTTGTTAAACCCTTTCTGCGTAAGGGCGAAAAAATAATGCTGATCACAACCGGGTATTCCCCTCTGGCTTCACTTGCGCAGTATCTTACCGGTTTTGTTTTTGTCTATCTGAAGCGTTCGGTGTTTGTTTTCACAAATTACCGGATTTTTCATGTCCCATGCACATCATCTTACAAATATAAGAATTCAATTGCTCAGATTGCCTACGCGGGGTGCCGATCCATTAGGCTTAGAGGCGGAACACTTACGGTCAAATATGTAAAATACGGGAAAGTTGAGAAATTTAGAGCTATCGCTGTACCAGAACGCAAAAAAATCAGGGCACTTCTCAAGAAGATTATTCCCGTCACCGGTACTAAGAGACAATTGGCCCACAGAGTTCATCTCTGTCCGCGCTGCAGATACCCGCTTGCAGATGCGGTATACACCTGCTCAAATTGTCAGCTCACCTTTAAACGCCTCATCGCTGCAACCATTCATGCTATTGTGATACCGGGTGGCGGCTATTTCTATACTCGGCATTATCTAATAGGTTTCCTAAATGCGGTGCTGGAAAGTTTTTTGATGTTTTTTTTGATAGTGGTCATTGAGGACACCGTTAACAGCAGTCCGATCAATCCGTTGCATCTGTTTGGCCTTCCTCTTGTTTTCCTGTTTACGAAAACCGCAGCTGTTGTTCACTCCACTCACTTTATTGCCGAATTTATTCCCAAAGACAAAAAAATGGGGCGGCTCAAAGAGCCGCCTCCAAAGATGGGCGCTTGATGAAATGACAGAAAGAATTGGGGCCTTTCATTCGCTTGAAGAGGGAGCGCCCATCCTTTATCTATTCTTGTGTTTTTTGATTTAAACTCAGGATCTTTTCTTGAATCTTCTCCAATACAATGAATGAGATCGCTACCGTAAGGACACACAAAACAAGTACAATCGGAAACCAAACGATGAAGCCTATATAAGACATACGAATCCCCGGCCTTAGTCCTTTAAAATAGGGAGTGGGAGTGGGAATCGAACCCACATTTTATTAGGCAATAGCCCGGCTCAACCATGAGCAACTCCCACATAACCTTATTTGTCTTGTAATTGTAAGAAGTAGGGGTTGGGATTCAAAACCAACCTCCCCCTTGCACTATATCAATTGAGTTTTGAATCCGCCCCCTTTCAACATAAGGAGATGTAGCAAGTAGTGTGCCATAATGGAGATAAAATTAAAAATGAATAAATTCAATTTTTTACATGGAAAAGACAGGGTCAGGGGGTGTCAATTATGAAGAATTATCTATAAAATTGTGCAATGGAATTCCTACCATGAGCGGCAATGATTGCTTGACTGACTAACCTGCGGGAGTTTATTCGTTCCACGAAAACATGGAGGCCCCCAGCGTCAAAAATGCCAACGTCATGACGGACAAGATGGCGATCTCCATGCCGACATCCCTCAATCCGGCACCGTCATGCATAATTTCGCGGGCTGCTTTCAAGATATGAGTGAGCGGGAAAATTTGGGCAACCTGTTTTACCCACTGCGGCGCACCTTCCAGAGAAAACCAGACCTCTGATAAAAACATCATGGGCCAAGAAATGAAGTTTAAAATTCCGGTGGTGAACTCCTCACTTGTTCCCCTGGATGCCAGCACCAGGCCTAATGCAGTGAGACTCAAGCTCCCCAGAAAGAAAACGATAAGTAGATCCAGATAGGATCCTACCACCCTGAATGAAAAAAACAGATTGCAGCCCGTCCACACAATCACCAACGTAAACATGAGCAAAAATATACGCGATAGGGCTTGAGCGGCTAAATATTCCAACGCATTTAACGGCGTGACTTTAAGGCGTTTTAATACGCCATTTTTACGATAACGGACGACCACATAGCCAACCCCCCAAAGTGCACTGAACATCATGTTCATCGCCAAAATTCCCGGAAACAACCAGTCAATGTATCGGATCGCTCTGCCCTGGATCTCTTTTTTTAGTGCGTTGGTTTTGATATCCGGGGGAATTAAACTTGCCTTGAACATTTGCTCCAAAACGTATCCCTTGGGAGAAGATTCGCTGATATAGTATTCGTAGGGACGGCTTCCAATTTTGAGCAAGAAATCGATCTTGTGATGTTTAAGCTTTTCCATTCCCTCATTCAGTGTAGGGAATTCGATAAACTTCAGATAACGCATATTGCGCAGCCCTTCAGGAACGGCATCATTTTGCACCGCTAGCGCTCCCCGTTCGAAGGGAAACAGCCCAACCTTATATTCAGTGTAGCTCTTTCCACCGAAAATAATGCCGAATCCCGCTATGATTAAAAACGGAAATAAGAAATTCCAGCCGAAAGCGGCACGATCACGAAAAAATTCACGATTCCGTGCGTTGAAGATAATCCAAAGTCGTTTCAGGCTCATGATTATTCCCGCAGTTGTCTTCCGGTTAAATTTAAAAATACAGTCTCCAAGTTAGGAGACCGTATGCTGAGATCCGATAAATCCGTGTCGTAGGACATTAGAAGGTTCAGGCAGGAATTCACATCATCCGTCAGTATTTCAATCGAATCTTTTACTTCACGATAGGGTAGTGATAGTCGATCCGGGGAGACCTTGATGCGATCCTTTGAGAGGATGACGGTCATACCGGGGTTGTGAAGTTTGATAAGCTCCTTCGGCGTGTCGTGGGCAATTATTTTCCCGTAATCCATAATGGCAATTTCGTCACATAAATGCTGAGCCTCCTCCATGTAATGCGTAGTTAAAATTATGGTTTTGCCTTCTGTCTTGATTTGCTGAATGAGATCCCATAGATTTCGGCGGGCCTGAGGATCCAGCCCTGTCGACGGCTCGTCCAGAAACAGCAGATCAGGTTGATTGACCAGTGCCAGGGCAAGCAAGAAACGCTGGCGCTGGCCCCCTGATATTTTGTCATTGTATTGATTTTGAAAATCTGTCAGGTGGCACACGGACACCAGGTCATCGATGCTGCTGGTTTTACGGTAAAGACTTTGAAACGTTTTCAATGTTTCGCGAACCGTTAAAAACGACAGCAGGGCCGTGCTTTGAAACTGAATGCCTACCTCATCGGTAAAAGAAGCGGAGCGCGGTTTTCCTTTGTATAAGATTTCACCGGATGTGGCCAGGATAACATCCTCGATGACTTCAATGGTAGTGGTCTTTCCGGCACCGTTTGGTCCCAGAAGCCCGAAGCAAACCCCCTGACCCACCGAAAAACTAACACCGTTGACCGCTGTTACATTTTTGTAAGTTTTGACTAGATTTCTGACTTCAAGCAAGGGTATCATGGCATCTACACATGGCCGTCATCATGAACCAACGGCGAGATATTTCAGAGATACAGCGGTGACAGATACAGGAGTAGTGATCCACCGCATCTAACCTAAGCCTTTGAAAAACTGAGCTAGAATAATCATTAAACGCAGGTTATCAACAGAATATAGCTAAACCTTTTTGAAATAAACTAACCATGTATTCCCAATTTGAGTTAGACCTAGCCGGGTTGTTCTTGACAATATGGCTTTTGCACCATAGTTTCCATCCTTGAGCCGTTGGCCAACCGTTCATGTGAGTTCGGTTGGGGTGAACGTCGAACAGTTACCGTTTTTTCAAACAACCACGCACCATTTTGGAGCCATTTTCACAGGACAATCAGCATGCCGCCGGTAATATGCATTGTAGGTCGATCGCAATCTGGCAAGACCACACTCATTGAAAAATTGATTCCTCTGCTGATACAGCGAGGTTTTAGAATTGGGACCGTGAAACACTCCCATCACATCTTTGATTTTGATAAAACCGGCAAGGACAGCTGGCGGCATAAAGATGCCGGAGCTGAAACCGTTATTGTGGCCTCCCCCGGGAAAATCGCCCTGGTCAAAAATGATCACCAGGGATCCTTGGACGGTCTGCTAAAATTTTTTGAGGATATGGATCTGGTGATCACCGAAGGCTATAAAAAGGAAAATAAACCCAAAATCGAAGTTGTTCGAGCCGCAAGACACAGTAAACCGCTGCTGAAAAGCGATAAACACCTGATTGCTGTGGTCAGCGATACGGATATTGATGTGGATGTGCCGAAATTCGGTCTAGACGACATCGAAAAATTGGCTGCGTTTGTAGAAGATAACTATTTGAGTTAAATGAAAAATTTTGATCAATTGGGAAGGTTGAGGTGGCCGGAGCTTATACCCGGAATCCTGGTGAAACGATATAAACGTTTTTTGGCCGACGTAGAAATTAAAGAGGGGAAGGTTGTTACCGCGCATTGCCCGAATACCGGAAGCATGCAGGGGTGCTCTGAGCCCGGCCGCCCGGTTTATTTATCCCATCACGACAATCCCAAACGTAAACTGAACTATACGTGGGAATTAATCGAAATGCCGACTTCACTGGTGGGAATCAATACCCTTATTCCGAATCGGTTGGTCTTCGCATCGATAAAAGCCGGATTGATTCCAGAGCTGTCCGGTTACGAGATAGCTAAACGCGAAGTTAACATCGGCCGCCATTCCCGCATCGATCTTTTGTTGACCAACGGTGATTACGAGCGCTGCTATATTGAAATTAAGAACTGCACTTTGGTTAAGGACGGTATTGCATTTTTCCCCGATGCCGTCACATCGAGAGGACTCAAACACATTACCGAGCTCGAGGCGTTAGTTGATGCCGGATACCGATGTGTTATGTTTTATTTTATCCAAAGAATGGATGCCAAGGTCTTCAAGCCGGCCGACCAGATTGATGCAGACTACGGAGAAGGGCTGCGCCGTGGTGCGAAGCACGGGATAGAGGTCCTGGCCTATGATGTCGACCTTGACTTGAGAGGCATTGCATTAAACCGTCGGCTTCCTTTTGAATTGTAATGCTTATGTGAAACTAGATTTTAAAAGTTTCTTTTTCGATTTGACCAGCCGTTTTTTTGGCGCGCGGTGGGGCTGAACCCGGATTTTATTCTTAAACCAACTTCGTAAGCATTTAGAATTTATGTCGGATACATCACTTGAAACCCTGATGTGCCATCGTGATAACCTGGAGCATGTTCTGGATAATCTCAAGGAGGGGATTATTGCGCATGACATGAATCGGCGTATCTTTTTTTTCAATCAGGAAGCGGAGCGAATTACAGGCTACCGTAGAGAAGACGTGCTGGGAGAAGACTGCCACGACGCATTCGGCAGCCCGTTTTGCGGGGCGCGATGTGTATTTTGTGATGATGTGCCGGATCTGGCCGACAAAACTGAATATACGATTAATATTACCACTAAACGTGGCGAAGCACGTCGTATCGAAATGACAGTCACCAGCATGAAGGATAGTGATGGCCACTATGTCGGAATCTTAACGTCTTTCACAGACATCACTGATTTTTTCAGTCTACAGTTGAGGGCCGGCGAATTGACAAGCTTTGGTAACATCATCGGTCAGGACATTAAAATGCTCAATATTTTCAAACAAATTCGTGATGTTGCCGCTTATGACTATCCGGTTCACATATCCGGCGAAACCGGGACCGGCAAAGAACTGGTCGCAAATGCCGTCCATAATGAAAGTCTGCGATCCGGAGCCCCTTTTGTGCCTATCAATTGCGGGGCTTTGCCGGAGGGCCTCATTGAAAGCGAGCTCTTCGGTCATGTAAAAGGGGCGTTTTCCGGCGCTATTCGTGACAAAAAAGGACGATTTGAGTTGGCCGATGGGGGAACGATTTTTCTCGACGAAGTGACTGAGCTTTCCAACAATATGCAGGCGAAGCTTTTGCGATTTCTGCAAGAAGGCAAATTTGAGCGGGTTGGAGGAGAGCTGACAGATTCGGTGAATGCGAGGGTGATCAGCGCCACCAATCGAAATCTCAAGGCAGAGGTCAAACGAGGGAAGTTTCGGGATGACCTATATTACCGATTGAATGTTATACCCATCCTTCTGCCACCGCTGCGCGAACGCAAACTTGATATTCCGGTGCTGACTGACCATTTTTTACGCGAGGCCGCTGAGCGTTACGGAATGGAGCCTCTCAACGTTTCCCGGAAAGCGATATCGTTGATGATGGATTACAACTGGCCGGGAAATGTGCGGGAGTTGCAGAACGCGATACAATTTGGGTTTGTCAAATGCAATGGCAAAACAATATTGCCCGGAGATTTGCCGCTGGAGCTTCAGGAGATTGAAACTGCGTGCATCCGCAGGGGACCTTCTAGAAAATTGGATATTGATGGAGTCAAATCAGCGCTCGTCAAAACCGGAGGGAATAAAGTCAAAGCGGCCAAATTGCTCGGTGTAGGTAGGGCAACGTTATATCGGTTTTTGGGAGATCATCCGGAATTGCAGGATGCAGAAAAATTTCTTTAGGCAGTTTGAAACAAACCACTAACGCACACATTTTATTTTGGACACAGATATTCGCTCAGACTTACACTGCCATAAGCCGCACAATAGAGGAGGTTTACATGCTGTCGTTGGAAGAATTGAAGAAAGAAACCGATTTGATCAATGAAATTAGCTGGGATTTAGGACCTGAAGAAGCCGTTAAACTTTACCTGGAATGGGGCAACACGGATTGGGGCAGCGGCAAATATACCATCCGATCTAAAAGTGATTATTCCACCTATTTTGTGGTAAACTGCTGGCGCAAGCCATACTATATTTATTTAATCCGGCGCAATTCCGAGGAAGCGGTGGAGCTGGCTCAATTTGAGCTTCCAGAGCAGTTTGAAAAAGACGTCTGTGAGCTGAAAGGCGTATACGCCCCGGATGACGATGTAAAGGCCTGGTTGATGCAGGAATTGGGCGTGTAGGTAGGTCATAAAAGGGGCGGGTAGTTTCTTAGACTCAACCGCTACCTGAATCATCGCCCGCGGAAACCGGGCAAATTCATGGATCAGGGCTCGTAGCAACGTGAGCCCCGCCACGTGGACGTTGATACGTTTTAAGCGTATTCCCGGCTTATGATCCTACGGATAGAATTTTCCTTCCTGCTAAACGTGTTCAATCTCAGTGTAGCTCGAGATCTCCGTGTTTGTGGTGCAAAGATCATGGATTGACAGCTTATGAACATCGTCATTGCCCGTTAACCGGGCAAAATCCTTTAGCTCCGCAGTTGAGACATTTAAAAAATTTTCCAAGCATTTCGCAGATTTTTCGATATCCAGGCGGGATCTCAGGATTGGATCCTGGGTGGTGATACCGGTTGGGCATCTGCCTGTCCCGCATATCCGATACTGCCGACAACCGATGGCGATTAAAGCTGATGTGCCAAGTGCCACGGCATCGGCTCCCAGAGCTATTGCTTTAGCAAAATCGGATGACACCCTCAGACCGCCCGTGATCACCAGCGAGACCTTATCCGCGCCCCATTCATTGAGGAACTTCTTTGCACGGTACAGGGCAAACATGGTGGGTACCGAAGCCGCCGCTTTGACAAATTTGGGAGAAGCCCCGGTTGCTCCTGCCCGACCGTCAATAGTGATAAAATCCGGTTCAGCATACAAGGCGACTTCCAGGTCCGCTTCGATGTGGCCGGCCGCAAATTTAATGCCTATCGGTTTGCCCTCTGATGCATCCCGCAGCCACTGCACCTTCTTCTTTAGGTCATTTTTGTTTTTGATATCCTCGAAATGCGCCGGACTGATGATGTCGACGCCTTCATTAAACCCTCGAATCTCAGCTATTTCTTTGGTTACTTTTTTTCCCGGCAGATGCCCACCCATCCCGGGTTTGGCGGATTGACCGAATTTAATTTCAATCGCATCCACGCGTTTTAAATTTTCTTCGGTGACACTATAACGGTTGGGTACATATTCAAAAATGTATTTATAGGAACTTTCGATAGACTCGGTCAGAATGCCCCCCTCACCCGAGCACATAGCGGTTTTCACCGCCGCACTGCCCTTTGCCAGAGCAATCTTGGCTTCTTTGGACAGGGCGCCAAAGGACATGTGGGTAATATAAATCGGGGTGTCGATAACTAATGGATGTTGTGCCCTGGGTCCTAACGTGGTTTGGGTATTGACAGTTTGATTTTGATTTAACGGAATTTTAGCCAGTTGAGCCCCCCTAATCAGGATATCATCCCAGGAGAACGTCGGCTTTCGAGTGCGCATAGGTTCGATGATGGATTCACCGGTCTCTGCCATGATGTGAATATCCGCCATATAGGACTCAAATTCGTCAACCGTCTTCTCGGGCGCGTCAGAATAACCGAGGTCTGAGCGTTCATCTACCATGGGGGAATCTGCAGCAGCCGATGCGCTTTTAACCGGTTGCCACATGGACTTTCCGGATTCGCAGATATGGCATGACCAGTCAGCTGACAGCTGATCCCATTTCGTGTGCTCTTTTTCTTCATCATACTCGGTATCACAAACCGAACATTTGTAGATTGACATTATTACCTCTTATGCATGCATATTTTTGCTGATTTCACCGAGTTCTAAATTGTTCAGTCTGGTTGGATTTGGGGGAATCCCATACCGGGCACATCCAGTCATCGGGAAGATCCCCCCATTCACACCTTCTTTTTCTTCATCGAGGGAGTGTCATCAACAACGCCAAACTGAACAGCCGCACGGATCTCTTAAAAGTCCATATTTGCGGGTTCGTAATATTCTCGTGGGTTCTTGCAGGAAGGACATTTCGGCGGCGGTTCGGTACCTTCATGAGTGTAGCCGCAGACACTGCATTTCCATTTGATAGGCTGCTCGCGCTTAAACACGGTACCCGCCTCGACCATGTCAAGAAGCTTCTTGTAACGTTCTCGGTGATGCGCCTCGATTTTGGCCACCTGTTTAAAAGCGATCGCGGCTGCTTTTTGCCCCTCTTTCTCAGCTTCCTTGGCAAAGCCCGGGTACATATTCTGCACCTCGTAATCTTCGCCTCCCCAAGCCTCTTTTAGATTTGTTGCGGTGTTACCGATTCCGTTTAGCAATTTAAGATGATCTTTGGCATGTTGCATCTCATTGAAAGCCGTTTCTTCAAAGATCTTGGCGATGTAATGATAGCCTTCCTCCCTTGCGACCTCGGCAAAAAATGTGTACTTGTTCCTGGCCTGGGATTCACCGGCAAATGCAGCTTGTAAGTTCTCGGTCGTTTTGCTCATGTTTTTTCTCCTTTCTTTTTAGTGATGGGGTTGGTTGTGACTGGTTATTTTATCAGGAGATCATTTTCCCCTGCTTGCTACATTGCTCACAAAAGCCTTTAAGAACAACCCGGCTGTTGAGAACATGAAAGCGTTGCTGAATAGTGTTGGGAATTTCCAGATTGGTGTAATCATCGTTGAAGAAGTCGACTATTTTCCCGCAGGTGACACAGTGCAGATGATGATGGGTTGCCGTATTGGGATCAAAGCGTTTCGCTCCTCCGTAGACCTCGACCAAATCAACCAGCCCGATCTGGGCAAAGGTCAAGAGAGTGCGGTTGACGGTATCGAAGGAAATATTGGGAAACTCTCTCTTTATCAATTGATACATTGCATCGGCCGTAGGGTGATCAACCGAATTTACGAGTTCGCGGTAGATAGCCATGCGCTGAGGGGTAACTTTGAGATTGAACCGTTGACATTTCTCAGCAAACTTCGGCCAAAGATTTTTTTGGGGTTCTTTTTGCATGCAGGTCTTAAAAAAGAATAATTCTTATTTGTCAAGGAAAAATGTGCTCCCCGATCTCCTCTCAATAAAAAAGAGGCTCCGAATTGGAGCCCCTGTTTCATAATTTCAAGTAACTTGGGTGAAACAACGTGTCTTGCTTATGCCGCATCCATCTGGCGCCGATCGGCCATCGACATCAGGACGCGTTCTCTGGCCTTGTCGATCCCGAGTTCTTTACGTTTCTTGTCAATATGGGCGAGCATCAAGCGTGCCATTTCAAATGGGTCAGTGGCAAAGCCCCACTTGCCGACGCCTTGTTGTTCGAGTTCTTCGAACAGGTGTTTGTGAAATTTGGTCCCCTCTACGATGGGGAAGGTCACACCAAAAACGGTGAAGACACCCGATGCAACGAAATACTGGCCGATGCAGATGGCTTTTTCACTCATGTATTCCGGTGCTGCCCCGGCAACCGGCAAATCTGCAATGCTTTCACCTAAGCCGCCGGTTTTAACCATCTCAGCACAGGCGATTAGGATTCGGCTGTTGTCGACGCAAGAACCAATTCCAAGTACCGGCGGCATACCGACGGTTTCGCAGACTTCTTTCAAGCCGGGACCTGCCAGATGAGCGGCCTCCGGAGTGGTCAAACCGGCTTTGGCCAGTGCAATCTGTGAACATCCGGTCTGAACCACCAGCACGTCGTTTTTAATCAGCTCCTTCACCAGTTCTACATGCACATAGTCCTGCTTCATTCGCGGGTTCGTGCAACCAACGACACCGGCAACACCCCGTATACGGCCGTTGATGATATTGTCATTGAGCGGGGTGTAGGATGCACGGAAGGTTCCACCCAGCATGTAATTGATATATTCATGAGAAAAACCGTGTACGCCTGCATTCTTTATTTTTGGTATTTCGATCGGCATGTTGCGGTTCTTGAAGCGTCCGATGGCCCGGATAACAATTTCATCCGTGCAGTCTTTGGGTGTATGCTCATGAAACTCAATGTGCGTGGCACCTTCGATGTGACATCTCGGGTTCGTGGTGATCAGCAGCGTACCATAACAATCCGCAACTTTAACCAGGCCTTGTTTGATGCATTGAACATCAACCGTCATGGCGTCTACGGCGCCGGTAACCAAGATTGTTTCGGTTGACATAAAATTGCCGGCATGGGGAATTCCATGGCGAACCAGGACCTCGGCTCCGGAGCAACACATGCCAACGAGGTTGATGCCGTTGGCTCCGGCGTTCTTCGCTGCCTCCACTAGTGTCGGTTCATTGACCGACGCAATCATAGATTCGAAAAGGTTCGGCTCGTGACCATGGACAATGATGTTCACCTGATCTTCTTTCAGGACACCCATGTTGACCTCGATGGATACCGGCGAAGGGGTGCCAAAGAGGATATCGGATATCTCTGTGGCAACCATGGAACCTCCCCAACCATCTGCCAGTGCCGTGCGGCTGCACTGTTTGGTGATATTCGCATAATCCTGGTCCACGCCCATGTGGGTGCGGTGCATAAGCTCCATAATTTCGCGCATGGCGCCCCGAGGGACAATTCCGAGTTTGCGCCACGTTTCCAGCGTTTTTTCGGGGACGCGTTTGGCAAATGGTATTTCCCCTTCAACCTGGGTGTAGGTGCGCTCAAGTTCTTTGTAAAGATCTTCGGCGATTTCTCCAATTTCGCGACCTTCGGTCTCGATCCCGACATAACCGGCCACTTCAATCAACTTTATCGGATTCTTAATCTCGTAGTCCTTTATGTTGCCGTTGACCACCTCGCGAAACAGATCAAGCATGCTCATGCCGTGATCGGTATGGGCAGCACCCCCTGCAGCCACCATGCGGGCGAAGTTTCGAGACATAATTGTATCAATGGTAGCACCGCAAACTCCGACTTTTGAGTATGGATCTTTAGCATTCAGACGGCAGGGGCCCATTGCGCAGTGCTTGCAACAGGCTGAATCTGCCCCAATGGGACAGGCTTTCATACTTATTGCCCGATCAAAGGCAGTTTCGACCCCGTCTTTTCGGGCTTTGATGATCATTTGCGCCGTAGCGTCACATGTGGTGAGGTCCCTAACATCAATCTCCTTCTTTTTGGATTCGACCTTTTTTGAAACAACTTTTTTTTCTTCTGCCATGGAGTTCCTCCTTCGTAAAAATATTCACATCGGATTAATAAACCGGTTGGATTTCCATAAAAAATTAAAAATTCATTTATGAAAATACTGTTTGAATGTACGATGTTGGAATTTAGTAATGATTATTGTTTAGAATTAGTTTAAATTATGCGTTTTGTCAAGGGTTAAGAAGAACAAAAAAGCAAATCTATGTGACCATAGTTTCCCGCAAATTTCATGCCAATCGTTTTTCAAATCGCTGATTGTTTGAGCAAAAACATGGTTTCAAATAACTATCCGATATATAAACAAAAATACTGTCGAATGACCCCATCGTGAATTCCATCAACGGTGGTATCCAGCTTGGCTTATCATTGAGATTGTCTTGTGAGACAGGAATGTCTCATTACCTCTTCTGAGACGCCAAGAGGGTCGTTTAAGCCAACATTGATGCAAACGATGTACTGATAAAAAACCATGTGTCTCAACCAACCGTTTGTCATTCAACATCATAGAATTATTTTCCATTTTCAATTCCGCCGAGAAATGGTATGAAATTTTAATATGGTTATACATAAAGCCCAAGCTACCATTAAATCAATTAATCCGTGGGAGCGGCTTTCCAGCCGCGAAATCAAAAATCGCGGCTGGAAAGCCGCTCCCGCATCCGGTATCACTTGCACACCCTATTTAACCAAATGATATAATTTACGATTGTTGTTGAAGACGCGTGCTGGTCTAAATTTTTATACTATTTTCGGTATTTTTCTGCTAAGGTAACGCCTGTTTTTGCGGGTGTAGCGTTTGACGTGTATGCGTTCGATTCTGTACATTTGGCAGATTAGGTTAACACGGATAATTGAATTATTCACGATGAAAGGATGTTTCCATGTCTCAGGCTGAAGAAAATTCAAACAAGGATGTTAAAATTTTCTCTTTGAGTACCTGCAGTCACTGTAAAGCCACCAAAAAATTTCTCGGTGAATGCACGGTAAAATATGAATTTATCGATGTGGATTTGCTTCAAGGGGATGAGCGCAAAGCCATTATTGAGGATGTAAAAAAATTTAATCCACGATGTTCGTTTCCAACCATTATAATCGGGGATAAAGTTATTGTCGGATTCAAGGAAAAGGAAATCAAGGAGGCTCTGGGAATGTGATGGATGCACAGCAGCTTTACGAGATGATGGAAAAGGTTCAGGGGAAAAAGGGGTATTATTTTAACAAAGACAAGGAGAGAACCTTTGAACTTCTGGAAGCCCTGATTACCAATAAAGAACGTTACGGGTATATGGGGTGCCCCTGCCGGCTGCTTTCCGGTGACCGGGATGCCGACCGGGATATCATTTGCCCTTGCGTTTATAGCGTGCCGGACATCGAAGAATACGGCAGCTGCTACTGCAATTTATATGTTTCCAAAGAATGGAATGAAGGTCAAATTCCGCACGAATATGTTCCCGAACGCCGGCCGCCGGAAAAAATAGGACTCTAGCCGAACGCATCGTAAGCCAATCATATCCTGACGCTCTTCCAAGCTGTCCGGTATCGTGCCGACCGTATTCAACATCATTGGCGGGCCACAGAGATAATAGTCGATTTCGGAGGGATCTGCGTGTTGGCTTAGATACGTATCATGGGCTACCGGGTGGATAAACCCGACAGGTCCTTCTCAGTTATCTTCAGGCAGCTAGTCCGAAAACACCACCGTATAGATAAAATTTTCAAGTCTTTCATCGAGCTCTTGGAGCTCTCGATAACAGATCACTTCATTTTCTTGCTTGACTTTTAGCCACAAAAATCCCATTTTTAAACTGAATGGAACCGAAAATGAAACTATTTAAAGAGGTGTAAGATGGAAGAGTGCAGACCCGTTTTAAATACCGGTCTTCGAGGAGTCGTTATTGCCGATACGCGCATTTGTGATGTCGACGGCGCCAACGGGAGATTAATTTACCGCGGATATCTCGTACAGGACCTGGCAAAAAACGCGACCTTTGAAGAAGTCGTACATCTGCTATTGTATGAAAAATTGCCCCAAACCGACGAACTGGCTGAACTGAAAAAGCAGCTTACAGCGCAACGACATATTCCTCCCGAAGTCATCGCGGCCCTGAAGACCCGACCGAGAGATGCCTTGCCGATGGACATTTTACAATGCGCGGTTCCCATGCTCGCCCAGCATGACCCGGATATAACGGATCAATCTTTGGATGCATCCCTACGTATGGCGATAAAACTGATTGCAAAATTTCCAACCATCGTAGCCGCCTGGGATCGCATCCGCAACGGCAATCAACCCATAGATCCGTCTCCTGATCTAGACCATGCCGCCAATTTTCTGTATATGCTCAGCGGCAAGGTGCCGGATGACGATATGGCCCGCTTTATGGATACAGCGCTTGTGCTGCATGCCGAACATTCCTTCAATGCCTCCACGTTTGCGGCAAGAGAAGTCGCCTCCACCCGCGCGCACATGTATGCTGCGGTTGCGGCAGCAGTGGGATCTCTCTCCGGGGAATTACACGGTGGCGCCAATGTGCGGGTCATGGAAATGCTGTTCAAGATTGGTTCAGCCGATGCAGTAAAGGATTTTGTAAATCAGGAATTTGATGCCGGAAGAGTGATCTTTGGATTGGGGCATGCAGTTTACGATACGGATGATCCCCGTGCCCACATTCTGGCGCCCATGTCCAAGGTGTTGGGTGAACGGTCCGGGGAGACGAAGTGGTACGAAATATCGACCTTGCTTGAAAAAACAGGCAAAGAAGAATTTAAAAAACGTAAAAACAGGGATATCTATGTCAACGTAGATTTCTATAGTGCTACGCTGTATTATTCGATGGGTATTCCGGTAGACCTTTTTACGCCGGTGTTTGCGATTTCAAGGATATCCGGCTGGTGCACCCATGTCATTGAGGAACAATTTGCCGGCGCTGCTCCCAAACCCATGCTTTATCGTCCGGAATCCGAATACATCGGCGAATATTGCGGCCCGGAGGTGTGTGAATATACGCCTCTTGAAAATAGATAAGCAGCCGGCGTCTCATAGACGTCGAGTCTTCGTCTAAGTGTTGAGAACGGAACTATCTTTAAATTTTAGACCTAAAGTTGTATCCGGCAATACGCATCCGTCGAAATATTTCTTGACATCATTCCCATTTCATCATACGCAAATAGTAGCTATTATCATTTTCAAGGAGGTCTAATCGGTTTGATAAGAGGGTCAAACCTCAGGTTGACGCGTCAACGCAAAGTAATCTTGGAAGAGCTGCGCAATGTCACTACTCATCCCAGTGCTGACGAGATCTACGAAATGGTACGCAAACGCCTTCCCCGCATCAGCCTCGGCACTGTCTATCGTAATCTTGAGATTCTTTCCGAGACCGGAGAAATTCAAAAGCTCGAACTGGGTTGCACCTTAAAACGCTTTGACGGGATAGCTGAAAATCATTATCATATTCGCTGCATCCACTGTGATCGGGTTGTGGATGCACCTGGCGATTTCGATCCCGAAATCGATCATGATGTAAATGCGGCCACCGATTTTAAAATCATCGGGCATAAACTCGAGTTCATCGGTATTTGTCCCGAATGCAACAAGGCCTCCGAACCCATTTGATGGGTCCTTCCTGAAGTATTTTTTACCGTTGTCGTCGATTGATTCCAGATAGAAATTTCTAAACACTATTAAGCTGTCGCAATTTGAAACTTTCCCTTTAACTCGGATTCGCTTCAGTTTGAAATCTAAAAAGAAGGGTTTCCGGAGATGGTATTTATTGACAAATCACGATGAGCTACATACGATGATCGCCACAGAGGAAAGCAGGAAGATACGCCATGAACATATTTATTACCGGAGGTTCGGGTTTTGTCGGTTCGAACCTCTCCAACTATTTTATCAACAGGGGTCATCGGGTTTTCGCTGTCAGCCGATCTCCAGGGTCTACTCGCATCAGTCATAAAGACTACATCTATATTTCAGCTGATACCACGCAGACCGGCGACTGGCAGAACGCACTCGGTGAAGTGGACGCCGTTGTAAATCTGGCCGGAGCAACCATATTCAAACGCTGGAGCGCAAGTTACAAACAGCGAATCTATGACAGCCGGATCTTAACCACCCGCAATGTTGTTGATGCCCTTCCACAGGGAAAACCGGTCACCCTTTGCAGTGCATCCGGTGCCGGGTATTACGGCAACAGGGGTGATGATATCCTCAACGAAGGTGAACCCGCCGGCGATGATTTTCTGGCCGGCGTGTCAGTGGAGTGGGAAAATGAGGCCCTTAAGGCGTCTGAAAAAAGTGCGCGGGTGGCCATCATGCGATTTGGTGTCATTCTCGGTAAAGACGGCGGTGCTATGGCGAAAATGATACCGGCCTTCAAATCATTTGTTGGTGGACCTCTTGGAACCGGCAAGCAGTGGTTTCCTTGGATGCATTTGGATGATCTTATGGCGGCCATCGAGTTTATTCTGGGGCACCAGGAGATCAGTGGAGCGCTTAATTTTTGTGCACCCAATCCGGTGCGCAACCGTGATTTGGCAAAAGCCATTGGAGCCGTGTTGAAGCGCCCGGCCGTTATGCCGGCTCCGGCGTTCATGGTCCGTATAGCCATGGGTGAATTCGGAAACGTGCTGCTGGACAGCCAACGAGCGGTACCGGATAAACTCCTGCATCATGGGTTCACATTCCAGTATCCGAATATAAACGGTGCGATTCAGTCGATTGTTTCGTGAAAACGAAAAGAATTGGTGTCTGCCCATCTGTAAAGGGACGGCTGCAAAACGGTGATGGCACCAGAAAGGATCAAACTCACACGTGACCGATAATCATATTGATGATAGCGCCCAAAAATTCATAATTCAATTATTTGAACAGACCAAAGGCGACCCCTCTGTTCAAGCATCCATGTACGATATTGGAGATACACTAGGTTTTGACCGCAACCTTGCTTCTCATATAGCAGAAGAGCTGATCGGTTTGCAGCTGGTGGAAATCCGGACGCTTTCCGGCGGGATTGGAATTAGCTCCGAGGGAGCACAAATGGTTCAGCGCCTGACCGGCGGCTCGTCTACCGGCGATAGTGCGCGTTTTCAGCTTGGAGACGATCCGATACTGGATACGTCGGCTCGCCGGGCGGTGGCACAGATTACGGCTGAAGTCAAAGATCAGGCGGGTTCCTTGGGACTCAACTTTGATACATTGACTGAGTTGATGGCGGATTTGAAAACCATTGATGCACAGCTGGATTCGTCCAGACCGAAAACAGCGATCGTCAGAGAATGTTTCCGTTCGGTCAAAGCTGCATTGAAGAATGCCGAGAGCAGCGACATTTTCAGACAAATCCGTGTGCTGTTAAATGAATAGAAATTTGTTCGTCAAAACCGGCAAACCATCAATACCGAGATTTGGAAAGACTAAACGATGGCTAAAAAGAAGAAAAAAATAAAATTGATATCTTGGAATGTTAACGGTTTGCGGGCGGCCATAAAAAAAGATTTTTTTAAATCTTTCGAACAATTAGATGCGGATATAGTGGCCCTGCAGGAGACCAAGCTTCAGGAGCCGCAAGTTACGGATGAAATGCAATCCATTGGGGATTATGAATCCCACTGGTCCCATGCCGCGGTCAAAAAAGGCTACAGCGGCGTGGTGACCTACAGCCGCTTAGCTCCGAAGGCGGTAAATTTTGGACTCGGCGATCCAAAATACGATACTGAAGGCCGCCTTGTTGAATTGGAATTTGATGATTTTATTTTCTTCAATGTGTATTTTCCAAACGGCCAGATGAGTGAGGAGCGTTTACAGTATAAGCTGGATTTTTACGAAGCATTTTTTAACTACACGGATACCTACAAAAAGCAGGGCCGGCGCCTGATTATTACCGGAGATTACAATACGGCGCACAACGAAATCGATCTTAAAAATCCAAAGGCAAATGAAAAAACTTCCGGATTTTTGAGAATAGAACGGGACTGGCTCGACAGAATTGTTGAAAACGGTTATGTTGACAGCTTTCGCCATTTTCATCCCGATACGGTAAAGTATTCGTGGTGGACCTACCGCTTCAAAGCCAGGCAACGCAATATCGGGTGGCGTATTGATTACTTCTTTGTTACCAGAGACATCATTGATAAAGGATGGATTAAAGACGCATTCATTGATAATGATATCTACGGGTCCGATCATTGTCCCATCGGTCTCGTTATTGAGATTTAAATTTTCAACATGTTGAATTTCTAACACTTTTCAGAGATTCAAGGACTGAATTTCGGGGTTTCAATCGCGATGCTTTCTGAGAAGAAGTAATTTGTTGAGCACGGTGTAGAATTTTTGAGAAGAGTCAAATGCAACCTCCTATGATTGTCGCGATCTACGGTAGTCCCCGGCGGAAGGGTAATACCGCCATCTTACTGAAGGAAGCGGTTAACGGTGCGCGCAATTTCGGAGCCAACGTTGACGAAATCGTCTTGCGGGATTTAACCCTATCGCCCTGTTTCGAGATCTATGGGTGCAAGGAAGCCGGTGAGTGCCGAATAAAAGACGATTTCCAGATGGTCCGAGACAAGGTTTTGGCGTCCCACGGTTTGATGATTGCCTCACCGGTTTTCTTCTATACGGTCAGCGCTCACCTAAAGATCCTCATGGACCGCTTTCAATCCCTCTGGGTGAAGAAGTACTGGGTTGACAAAATTCCCAGGGAGCAACAGAAAATCATTCGAAAGGGGCTTCTTATCGGTGTCGGGGCGACCAAAGGGAAAAAGTTGTTTGACGGTATCCTGCTTACCACGAGATATTTTTTCGATGTTCTGGATACGGAGCTTTGGAAATCATTACTCTACCGGGGGCTGGACTTTGAAGGCGACGTATTGAGGTTCCCGGAATACCTCGAGGAGGCTTATGAAACCGGTAGGGAATTTGCAAAGGCGCTTCAACATGAATTTAAGGTTTGAACCGATTAGTCTTGAAAAACAAAGCGACTATGTTCAGCACGTATCCATGTGTTCTCAGGTTGCCTCCGATTACAGTTTTCTGAACCTTTGGGCATGGGCTGAGGAATACGGGCTTCGTTGGGCCTGGGCTGACAACTTCGTTTGGATCAAACAAACCCTCCCGGATGTGGTCATGTGGGCGCCTGTGGGTCCCTGGGATACTATCGACTGGCAGTCAAAATTTGATGCGCAACCCGACATGCGATTAACCTTTATTCGGGTACCGGATAAACTCGCCGATATATGGTCTTCGGAACTGGGTGATTTGGTCGTAATTGAGGAGGAGCGGGGCCACTGGGACTATCTATACTCGGTCGCTGATCTGGTAGAGCTGCAGGGAAAGCGCTATCATAAGAAGAAAAACCTTTTGAACCAATTCAACCGCAAATATGCTCACACGTATGAGAATCTTGGAACCGAATTAATTGAACGCGCCATGGCCATGCAGGCTGATTGGTGTACCTGGCGGGACTGTGAATCTTCGGATATCCTCTCAGCAGAAAATCGGGCGGTATATCGAATTCTTAGAGATTGGCATCAGCTGGATGGAGCTGCGGGCGGGGCCATACTCGTGGATGGTTCAATGGCGGCCTATACGATTGCGGAGGTTTTGAGCCGGGATACTCTGGTGGTTCACTTTGAAAAGGGGGATACCGATTATAAAGGTGTGTACCAGGCTATCAATCAGAAGTTTCTTGCTCATAGCGCCCAAATGTACTCGCTTGTCAACCGCGAGCAGGATTTAAATGATGAAGGGCTTCGCAAAGCAAAACTGTCTTACCACCCGGTAGATTTTCTACGTAAATTTCGAGTCACCATGTCAGGCAGCCTTCGTTTTTAATGCTTTCAAAACAGCACAGGCTTTGATAATTTGAAAGACCAAATTGGCTAAAGAACGTTTAGCCGTAAAAAAAAAGAGAAGACGTGATAAATAACCGGCCGATAGACGCCTTACGCCGATTTTGTGTCCTTACTACTGAAGATATGATTTCAGCACGTTGTGCAATCGCGGATTAATTCGATCTGTTTGTTCGACTCCAAAAATGAGGAAAGGGCTCAATGAAAATCTTAAGAAATCAGGCCGCTATCTTCCAACTAATCATAGCCGTTTTTTTCATTTCCGTATTCAGCGTCGATTATGCGACAGCCACGCAACAAAATTCCTCAGAACAATCCAGCCATCAACTGTCTGAGCAGAGTGAACACATCGCCGCGCCTCGAGACTCTCACGAAAATCAAGAAACGCACAAGGAATCCGACACCCACCATGGGGACGGGCATGCAAACATCGGCGAAGCTTTGCCGCTCTGGAGCTGTATTCCCTTTGCCGGTATTTTGCTTTCGATTGCGCTTCTGCCGCTTCTTCTGCCGGATATCTGGCATCATCATTTCGGAAAAATCTCTGGATTTTGGGCGCTAGCCCTCGGCATCCCGTTCTTGATCGCATTCCAGGGGGCGGCGTTGTATGAGATACTCCACATCGTACTCGCAGATTATGTGCCGTTTATCATTTTACTTTGGTCCCTGTATACCGTCTCCGGTGGTATATTATTGCGAGGCACGTTGCGAGGAACCCCGATTGTAAATGTGACAATACTCATCATCGGTACGGTGCTGGCCTCATGGATGGGCACCACCGGCGCAGCGATGTTGTTGATCCGCCCGTTTTTGCGCGCAAACAATTACCGCAAAAACCGAACGTTTATGGTGGTATTTTTCATTTTTTTAGTTGCCAATGTAGGCGGTTCATTAACTCCTTTGGGAGATCCTCCGCTCTTCTTGGGTTTTCTGCATGGTGTCTCATTTTTCTGGACATTTAAGATTTTGCCTCACATGATGACCGTTGTTGTCATCCTCTTGGTGATTTATTTTGTCATCGACACATTCTATTATCGCAAGGAGGGCGTCACCGCACCCGAGGAAGAAGGCGTCAAAGAGTCTTTGAAGCTGGAAGGTATCCACAACTTTATCTTTCTCGCGGGTATCGTCGGTTCCGTGTTGATGAGCGGGATGGTGGATTGGGGTGAGATCAACACATTGGGAATTCACAGGGCGATTCAAGACTGGGCACGAGATGGGTTATTGATTGTCATGGGAGGTCTCTCCCTGGTTACAACGCCAATTCGTTTACGGGAGGACAATGATTTTACCTGGTTTCCCATTATCGAAGTAGCCTATTTATTTATTGGAATTTTTATCACGATGATCCCCTGCCTGCTGATATTAAAGGCAGGATCCCATGGTGCGCTGGCGTTTTTGACAAATGGGGTGACCGCTCCTGCACATTATTTTTGGGTAACCGGCGGGCTATCCAGTTTTCTGGACAATGCCCCCACCTATCTGACATTTTTTAACAGTGCTCTTGGAAGATTTTATGCCGGAATGACGGAAGCGCAAGCAGTCCCTCTTCTGATGACGGAAAACACGATATACCTTAAAGCGATTGCTTCCGGAGCAGTCTTTTTCGGAGCCTGCAGTTATATCGGCAATGCGCCAAACTTTATGGTTCGCTCCATATCTGAAGAAGCAGGGACGCCGATGCCGAGTTTTTTTGGCTATATCTTAAAGTATGCCTTGATTTTTCTGATTCCAGCTTTTGTTTTGGTTACCTTTATCTTTTTTTAAAGGAGGAGTGAGTTACGTGTTAGAAAAACTGCTTAAATCCAATATCGCCATTATTGGCGGAGGCAGATTTTGCAATAATATACTCCATTTGTTTTACAGTGAGCACTTCAAAGACAGCCATCCGACAATATTGGGCGTTGCCGACGTCAACAACCAGGCCGAAGGGATTGTATTTGCCCGGGAGCTGGGAATTTTTACCACCAATGATTACAGAGAACTTTTTCAACTTGAAGATTTACAGATCCTAATGGAGCTAACACCTGATGTCAGGCTGGGTGTCATCATCAACATGACCAAGCCATGCGGGGTGGAGTTTATAGATCACGTTGAGGCCAGAGCCATATGGACGTCGCTCAGGGTCGAAATTGAAAAGCGGAAGGTGACTAAAGAATTGCGCGCCAACAACTACGGCGCTGAAACTATTGACAGCCTTTTCGAACGCTTCTCTGACCGTTTGGTAGATGTGATAACAGAACGCAATAACCGCTACATGGAAATAGAGCGCGAGTTGATTGAAAGTGAGAGAACCCTGTCGCAGATCATTGAAGGCAGCACCATACCGACATTTGTCCTGAACAAAGACCATGTTGTCACTCACTGGAACAGGGCCATGGAAAAGGTTACCGGCGTGTCGGCGGAAGCGATGGTCGGTTCCAGCCGGCCATCCACACCGTTTTGGGGAGAAGAACGCCCTACGATGGCCGACGTCATTCTAGATCAAATTGGTGAAGATGAAATCTACAAATTATACGGCGAAAAATGGCGCAAATCGGCCCTGATCGACGATGCCTATGAAGCGGAGGTATTTTTCCCTCTTTTGGGTAAAAGCGGGAAATGGTGCTGGTTTACAGCGGCACCGATAAGGGGGCACGATGGTACCATCGTGGGCGCCATTGAAACCCTCTGGGATAAGACCGAAGATAAGAAAGCCGAAGAGGAACGGGAGCAGCACACCCGTGAGCTGACAACCCTGTGCTCGATCTACTCAGCCCTGAACGCTCCTTCAGATTTGGAAGGCAGGATCCTTCAATCTGTTCAGGAGGTGCTGAATTTCTTGTCCGCTGAGAGCATTTGTGTTTACTTGATGGAAGACGATGGAAAATTTCATCTGCGGTACAGCCACGGTATTTCGGCCGAAGCCTGTAAACAGGTAAGTGTTGCCGAAGATGACAGTGTTATCCATTATGTGGCCCAAAGCAATGAATTCATGATTTATGAAGATTTGCCCGACGGTTATGGGGATGATATCTGCCTTTTGGAAGATAAAAAACTGGTCTCACTGGCGTATATTCCCATCAGCAGCAAGGAGAAACGCGCGTTTGGCGTCATTCGAATCGGCAGTAAAAAAGCGAGTCATTTTTCCAGTGAACAGAAAAATGTCCTTGAATTGATTGGCAATCGAATTGGCGTTGCGATCGAAAATGCCACGCTTCAGGAACAATACATCAAGTCCGAAGAAAAATACCGCAGCCTTTTTAACAGTGATCCGCATCCGACCTTTATCCTCGACAGCCAAACCTTTACTATTCTGGACATGAACCAACGGGCTCAAGACAGCTACGGTTATGCCCGAGAAGAATTGTTGGGTCTACCTTTTCTTCAGCTTGGTGATGAGTATGATCAGGAATTGGCTGAGGGTTTGAAAAACCTGGCGCAGGATCAATCGATTCTTTTCAACAAAAAGCGGCATTATCGCAAAGGCGGGAAACCGTTTTATGTCAATGTCACGATGAGCTTTGCAAAATACGGAGAGAGTGATGTGATCATTGCCTCAACGACTGATATTACTGAAATTGTGGAGAAAGAAACCCAGTTGATTCAGGCCGGCAAAATGACCACCCTCGGGGTGATGGCTGCAGGCATGGCCCATGAGATAAATCAACCGCTGAATGTCATCCAGGTTTGTGCTGACTTCTTTCTAAAAATGTTGAACCGGGGCCAACAGATTGCCGATGAGGACCTGAGGACCATGGCCAATGACATTATTGCCAACGTCAGCCGCGCGACCGGAGTGATTAAACACGTGCGCGATTTCGCCCGGCAGTCCGAGCTCGTCCAAAGCAAGGTCAACATTAATGATCCCATCAACGATGTCTTTAAAGTCTTGGGACATCAACTGAAGAATCACGAGATTGACGTTGAACTTGAGCTGGATCCCGAGATTCCCGCTATCATGGCAGAACACAATCGGCTGGAGCAAGTATTTATCAATTTGGTATCCAATGCCATTGATGCCATGGACGAAAAAAACGCTCAGCCGGGGCGCGACGGTGCTGCCAAGCAATTGACCATCAAATCCTGCGTTGAAAACAACCATGTTACCGTCAAAGTATCGGATACGGGTATTGGCATGTCGGAAGAAGTGAAGAATAAAATTTTTGAACCTTTTTTTACAACCAAAAAGGTCGGCAAAGGGACCGGACTCGGTGTCAGCATCAGCTACGGAATTGTTAAAGACTACCACGGCACGATTGAAATCGAAAGCGAGATCGGTAAGGGCACGACCTTTACGTTGACATTTCCTGCGGCGGTTGAAGTAAGATGAACTATGGATAAACTATTACTCATCGACGATGAACCCGACATTGTAAGAGTCCTCTCCATATCTTTGAAGGCGGACGGCTATGATGTGATTCCGGCCCACAGTGGCACCGAAGGGCTGGCCGCTTTTCAAAAGGAAAAGCCGGATATCATTCTTACCGATATAAAGATGCCTGGAATGGACGGTATTGAAGTTTTAAAAAACGTAAAAGATCTCAACCCCGATGCGGAAGTGATTATCATTACCGGCCATGGCGATATCGAAAATGCCATTGAGGCTCTGAAATATGGTGCTTCCGACTTTATTAATAAGCCGGTTAGAGATGAAGCCCTTTCCATTGCGCTTAAACGGGCTAGAGAAAAGCTCGATATACGCCAGCAACTGAAAGAGTATCGCACAAATCTTGAAAAAAAAGTTGAAGAGGCAACCCGGGAACTGCGGCGCCGGGCGAACTTTCAGATTAGACTCATTCGCAGTTCAAATGACGGCATCGTGGCCTCTGACAAAGACCTGAAAATAGTTATTTTCAATCCCGGTGCGGCAAAAATATTCGGATACACGCAATCAGAAACCATCAATCAATTGCATATAACCGATTTGTATCCGGTTGATCTGGCCGCCAGCTTTCGGGATGGGCTAACCGGTGACCGCAGAATAAAAGACTTTGCCTGGAGAGAAACGACCATAGAATCCAAAAGTGGTGAGGATATTCCTGTAAGGTTTTCAGGTACCATTTTACAGGAAAAAGGCCAACCGATGGGAACCGTTGCTTTTTTTCAGGATTTGAGGGAAATCAAACGTCTGGAAAAAGAA
>Ga0209536_100000529_pt1 | contig 61719 bp, 48 predicted proteins | sample DeeMarSeWOR28_12_FD_187461 | JGI IMG/M metagenome (GOLD analysis project Ga0209536, IMG submission 187461) | Marine sediment microbial communities from White Oak River estuary, North Carolina - WOR-2-8_12 (SPAdes) (version 2) | ecosystem: Environmental > Aquatic > Marine > Intertidal zone >...
TTTAGACTTATTACACGTACATTACGCAATACCGCATGCCACAAGCGCATATCTTGCGAAAGAAATGTTAAGTAAGAATAAAGATCTTAAAATAATTACCACACTCCATGGAACAGATATTACCCTGGTAGGTTTAGAACCATCCTTTCTTCCACTAGTAAAATTCAGCATTGATAAAAGCGATGGAGTAACAGCTGTTTCGAGATTTCTAAAGGAAAAAACAATTACTAACTATTCCTGCGAGAGCGAAATTAAGGTTATACCCAACTTTGTTGATTCCAATTTATTCGTACCAAATAGCTTTCCGGAATTTAGAAAAAATATTGCGCCAGGCGGTGAAAAAATTCTAGTACATACTTCGAATTTTAGAGTAGTTAAGCGTGTAGCAGACACAATAAGGATCTTTGAAAAAGTTCAAAAGGAAATTCCTTCAAAACTTGTTCTTGTAGGTGATGGTCCGGACAGATCAGAATGTGAAAGACTTTGCAGACAACTTGAACTTTGTGATAAAGTGCGATTTCTGGGTAAACAGGATGGATTGGTGGAAATATTAGCCTCATCGGATTTATTCCTGATCCCAAGCCAGTCGGAAAGCTTTGGATTGGCTGCTCTTGAAGCTATGTCCTGCGGATTACCGGTTATCAGTTCAAGCGTTGGTGGCTTGCCGGAACTCGTAAGACATAATGAGACAGGATATATAGCGGAAATCGGTGATGTAAACAGGATGGCAAAATATTCCATTGAATTACTTTCAAATGAAAAAAAATATAAGCTGTTTTCCGAGAATGCTAGAGAGCGCGCGGTTAATAAGTTTGATAAAAATAAAGTAATTCCGCTTTATGAAGAATATTATAAACAAACATTAAGCAAATAATTATGATAATCTATTGTGCAGGACCAATTCGTGGTGATGTTTCTTATCAGAAGTTTTATGCCGAAGTCATAAATCATATTGAAGATGAAGGGCATTCAGCCCTTGCTGAATTTAACGGAAAGTTCAGTGTGTCTATCCCCTTAACAGACAGGCAAGTTTATAAAAGAGATTTAAAATGGATTGATGGCAGCAAGCTTATGATAGCAGAAATATCGGGACCCAGCCTTGGTGTTGGTTTTGAAATAGCCTATGCAATCTTTCAAAGAAAAATTCCTGTGCTTGCATTAGTAAACTCCAAAGTGGAAAATATCTCCGCAATGCTTTCAGGTTGCGATTCTCCCCTGCTTACTATCTTAGAATATAATAACACAGACGATATGAAAAAAAAGATCACCGAGTTTATTAATCAAATCAGTAAAAGTTGAACGAAAAGGAATTTATAACGACACAAATCGAAAAGATAAAATCTGATGGCATAAAAATATTTCCGGAAGATTTTTGTGACTTGTCGGATATAAAAGAAATTAATTTGCCTGAAAAAAACCTGGTGCTTGGTAAAGATTTTTTTGGATCATTTGAAATAACTGCTACAAATGGAGAAGCTGTTCTAAATGTAGAAGATCAGTCTGAAGCAAAATTTATTGTTTACAGCAGCAAAAAACGGGCAAAACAAATAAAGATTCCTAAAGATTCGAAACTCATTACTGAATCTATAGAAAAGTACGAAAGCTACTTGGATGAACTTTTAACTAAAATAAAAAATGATTATCGAAAAGAGAACCTTCAAGTCAAAAGCATAGGAATTATATCAGGGGAAATATTTAAAAAGCTAAATTTAACCAGACTATGAGCAGAAGACGATCGAGAGTATCGGAAAAAGTTTACTCTTATCTTGTTTCAACTTTTGGTGATGAAGCAGCTAAATCATACTGGGAATTTGTCAGACAGGAAACTTCCAAATACATCAGGGTAAATGATCTTAAAATAAACCGGGGTGAACTTGCACACCGACTCGAAGCTACTTACGGAATAACTACCGAAGAATTATTCTTTCCATCCAACGCATTGAAAATTAAAAGTGGTTTTGATTTCGCCGGTAGCACTCTGGAAATAGCGTTTGGATTTTATTACATGCAGGGTTTAACATCGATGCTTCCTTCAATAGTCCTTAATCCCTCTCCGGATGACATTGTGTTAGATCTTTGTTCAGCCCCGGGTTCTAAAACAACACAGATTGCCGGATTAATGAAAAATAAAGGGGAACTAATTGCAAATGAAATTGAACTCGATAGAATCAAGGCGCTTGTTTTCAATCTTGACAAAATGAACTTTTACAATTACGGAGTTGTGAATTTACGGGGAGAGGTTTTAAGTAAATACTATAATTCATATTTCGATAAAATACTTGTTGATGCACCTTGCAGCGGACTAGGAATAATTCAGAAAAAAAATGAAGTCAACAAGTGGTGGTCGCTTGAGCGCGTTGCACATTTAGCTGAAATTCAGACCAGATTACTGGTAGCAGCTGTTAAAATGCTTAAAAAAGGGGGCGAGGTTGTTTATTCTACCTGCACGCTTACAGCTGAAGAAAACGAATTGGTGATAAACAAGCTCCTTGACAAATATCCACTCGACGTTCTTCCCATAGAGATTCCAATGAAAAGTCATAAAGGATTTACTGAATACCATGGTAACAAACTTGATCCCCGCATTTCATTGGCTCTGAGGATGTATCCCTGGGAAGTTGATTCTGACGGGTTTTTTGTGGTAAAACTTAAAAAAACAGATGACACTATTCCACCCGAACAGCTTAATTGGAAAAAGCATTACGTAATGAATATGCATACTTCAAAAGATAAAGAGCTTGCGTCAAAAATTGAAGTTCTTTGTAATCATTTTGGAATTGACAGCAGCGCTTTTAGTGAATACAAGTTCTTAGTTAAGAGAAAAGACATATTTTTTACCTCAAACGAATGGAATGATAAAAATCTTGGTTTGTTTCAGAGAGTTGGTACTAAATTCGGGATGATTGATAAGAGAGGGGAAATTGTGCTTCATTCTCACGCTGCTACAATTTTCCAGGATTTGATTACGAAACACATTTATGAATTACCTGATCTCAATGAGCTAAGGACTTACTTAATGGGTGGATTAATTGTTAACAGTGAACTTCCGCCTGGACAGTATGGGGTGAAATTTAACGGCTATGTATTAGGCACGGGTGTGGTAATAAAAGGCGGATTAAAAAGCAGATTCCCACGTTCAAAACGTACACAAAAAATCAGAATTAAGGGATTGACAATACAGTAATCAGAAAATTATTTCATCAAAATCATCTTCTTTGTTTCTGTAAAAGTACCTGCTTTCAACTGATAAAAATAAATTCCGCTTGGTAAGACAGGAATTCCGACTGAGCCGGACTGTCCTAAGGAAAACTCAATTTCATATTCTCCAGGTGATAGTTCTTCATTTACAAGTATTGCAATTTGATTGCCTAATACATCAAATATCCTTAGGGACACGGCGTGCCGTGTCCCTGCAGGAATTGTGAACTTAATTTTTGTCGATGGATTAAAAGGATTAGGATAATTCTGTTTCAAGTGGAAGCCGGTTAATTGAAGTTTTTCCTGAACATGAGTAACTGTATCAAATGAAAAATCCGTTACTTTCGGAAAATGATCGGAAGCAGTTTCCGTATCGAACATTTGAAATCCGTATTGATTCAACCTGCTCTGGCTCATCACTTCGGTTTGAATAATATAATTTTTCTCAGCAGCCATTATGCTATTTGAAAAAATCTGAAAATCCAGCCTTCCAGGAGGGAACGAGCTTTCATCATTCCGCCAGGTATATGCAGTGCGCTTATCAGACTGCTGAGAAAGTATGTCCTCCAGATCGGTGTTATCCCAATCCGGCGGTCCGCCGTTACCAAATAGTTGTGTGTTGATAATTTCACCTGTTATTAAAGTAATCAGCTGCTGCCTGTCGCCGACCAGATTCAAATCACCAAGTATAACAAATGGGGTTTCCGATGGAAGATTAATAACACCGCCGGGAGTTTTTGCATCGAGAATAAATTCAACGGTTGCATCAGCTTCACGTTGTCTTGTTTCATCATTTGAAATACCACCACAGCATTTGTAATGGCAGTTGATAACAAGAATATCTCTTTCAAATCTTTGCGGCAGATCAATCAGCGAAGCAGTTATACGATGATCGGGATAAACCAACCAGCTTTGAGTGATAGGATATTTTGAAAGTGTAATATTTCCGGCATCGAGTTTTACAGCATACCAGCTTGCGCCGCCGGGTAAAGGAAGCATTTGGTTGATTGCATTTCTGACCTGTGTAGCGGATGAATTAAAAAACTCATTGAAACAAATAATATCAGGTTTAACAGCTTGTAGAATTCTTTCAAAACTATCCTCGCGCTGCGGATCGAGCAGGCCATCATACAGCACATTCCAGTTCATTATTCGTAAAAGCGTTGTATCTTCTCTGGTGATATCAGTTGGAACAAGTATCGGGGTTGGAGTGTCATCAAAAGTATATTCAAAAGATTGCCCGGTATTCGGCATCCAATCACCGTTTGTAGCTCCATCAATAAAAAACATTTTAATCGTTCCTGTTCCGCCGGCGGGTGGAATAAACTGCCTGCCAATTGCAAATTCAAAAGTCGTATCAGTAACTGTAGGCATACTTCTGAATTGAATATCCGGATGAGTAAATTGAATTCCACCGCTGTAATAATTAATACCGCTTCTTTCTCCAAAATCAAAACGCAGTTCCGCACCTATTCCATTTATTGATAATCCTGTGCTGTTGTTGTTATCGCCATCAATGTATAGAGAGATTTGATTTTCTTCGACGAGTTTAAAGAATGGGGTTATTTTCAGTTTTACAAAAAGAAACTGCTCATCGTTGGTTACTGAAAAATATTTAAAATCAAAAACATTGCCATCGTTTTCTGAATCAATATAAGTCGGGACTGGGACATTCCAATCATCGGTTCGTCCATCTAAAAATATTGGAAGAGATTGAGCAAATAAGTTTGTAAAGAGTATAATTAAAAACGAAAAGAATAACGTAAGTTTCATTGGATGTACTATAATTTGATTGTGTTTAATTATTAAAATACTTTTAATCATTAAATATTAAAAGGTGTTTAAAGAGGCTTTGTAATGAATATTCAAATAATGGGGATTAAAAAATGTAAAGACACGCAAAAAGCTGAACGTTTTTTTAAAGAACGGCGAATTAAATTTCAGTTCAGAGATTTGAATATTAAGGGAATTTCTAGAGGTGAGTTAGAAAACATATCCCGCGCAATTCCGATTAAGGATCTTTTGGATAAAGAAGGCAAACAATTTAAAAAGCGAAATCTTGGATTTATGGTGTACGATGCAGAGGAAGAACTGCTCAATTATCCACTTCTTCTTAAAACCCCGATAGTTAGAAATGGAAATTTAGTTACCTTAGGCTATCAGCCGGAAATCTGGAATGAGTGGATAAAAGAAAAATAATGTGATTTTTCAATACTCAGCCAATTAAATTGCGTTTAATTTTGACAGATGATTAAAAATTAAATAACTTATTTAAGAGGGTATAATCAACTAATCATTAACTAACTATTTGGAGGAGAGATGAAAAGCCTATCAATAATTCTCTGTACTTTTTTCTTTTTAATAAGTGCTCAATCAATTTCCGCACAGGATGAAGGTCCGGGAACACTTGTTTTCAGCCAGAACATGGTTGCAATGAAAGACCTGGGTAAGGTCAACAAATTAATTGACTCACTATCAGTTCCTATTTGGAATGAAATAATGAACGAAGGTATGCTAATGGGCTGGGGACAGTTGAATCACGAATGGGGCGACGAATGGAATTGCAACTTTTACTACATTACAAAAGATAAGGAATCATTCTTTGCCGCCTGGGATGAATTTGTAAAACGCATGGGAGAGCGTCATCCGGATGCCTGGAGACAAATGATTCCCGCATTCCAGGCACATAAGGATAACATTTATTATTACCAGCAAAGGCATTACCCAGAAACAACTGAATAAATTGTTAAATCAAATTACCCTCTGCATTATAAATCCCTGCCGATCGGCAGGGATTTTTTTGAAATTGAAACAATATAAATTTTACGGCTTAAAGCATAAAATATTGCATTCCGGAAGATTTAAACATCATAGTACAATCCGAACTCAAACGGGTGTGGCTGCAAAGCCATTGGTTTTATCTCTTTCTCTAACTTGTACTTTATCCACGTTTCAATCACGTCTTCAGTGAAGACATCTCCTTTTAGTAAATACTCATGGTCGTTTGCAAGAGCTCTTATAGCATCATTAAGGGAGCCGGGAGTCGAAGGAACATTTTGTAATTCCTCGGGCGGCATATCATAAATATCCTTGTCTAACGGTTCACCTGGATCTATACGATTTATAATTCCATCCAGACCTGCCATAAGCATTGCAGAAAATGCCAGATACGGATTAGCTGAGGGGTCGGGACAACGGAATTCAACTCTTTTAGATTTTGGATTTGTTGAATACATTGGAATTCTGACCGCTGCACTTCTGTTCCTTTGTGAATAAGCAAGATTAACCGGGGCTTCAAATCCTGGGACTAATCGTTTATAAGAATTTGTAGTTGGATTTGTAAAGGCACAGAGCGATGCCGCATGCTTTAAAATTCCACCGATAAAATATAGAGCATCTTCACTTAAACCTGCATAACCACCACCAGCAAAGAGTGGTTTTCCTTTTTTCCATAGGCTTGTATGCACATGCATTCCGCTGCCGTTATCTCCCTGAATCGGTTTGGGCATATACGTTACTGTTTTGTTTCTCATACGTGCAGTGTTTTTTACAATATATTTGAAGAGCAATAGTTCATCTGCTGCTTTAACTAAAGGAGCAAACTTCAAATCAATTTCGCACTGTCCACCGCTTGCAACTTCGTGATGCTGGGCTTCAACATCAATTCCACATTCCATCAGGTTCATAACCATTTCATTTCTTAAATCATTTAACGAATCACTTGGGGGTACAGGGAAATAGCCTTCCTTATACCTTGGTTTATATCCCAGATTAGGATTTTCTTCTCTCCCGGTATTCCATCTCCCTTCGGTAGAGTCAACATGATAAAAGCATCCATTTGGTTTTGAATCAAATCTCACATCATCAAAAACAAAAAACTCTGCTTCCGGTCCGTAGTAGACAGTATCGGCAATACCGGTTGCTTTAAGATGTGCCTCTGCTTTTTGTGCAATGTTTCTGGGGCAGCGTGTGTATTTTTCTTTGGTTGCAGGCTCATGAACATCACAAATTAAACTTGCAGTTGGAGCCTCAATAAAAGGATCATAAAAAAGGGTACCTGCATCCGGGATAATAAGCATATCGCTTTCGTTTATAGCTTTCCATCCTCTTATAGAAGAGCCATCAAATCCGTAGCCGTTTACAAATGAATCGGCATCGAATTGAGTGGTGGGCACCGTAAAATGCTGCCATTGCCCTGGAAAATCCATAAACTTTAAATCAATGAATTTGATTTTTTTGGTTTTGATAAAGTTTAAAGCTTTATCAATTGGTGTAGATGATTTAGCCATTTATTAACCTATATTTTTAGATATTAATTGATGTCGTTTCTTTAATAGTAGAAAGAACGTAAGTTGTTTTAGTGCTTATTACTCCTGTCCAGGTTTGAATTTCACTTAGCAATTTTTCGAGCGATTCAGTATTCCTCACAGAGACTTTTAAAATATGCGAGCCTTCACCTAACACGGAATAGCACTCAATTACATTCGGATTCTTTTCTACATGCTTAATCAGATCTTTATAATGCTTAGAAGAATCCATCATCACTAAAATAAAAGCCAGTATATCAAATCCGAATGCCTGCCTTTTAACCTTAGCGTAATAACCCTCTATTATTCCACTTTCCTCGAGCTTCTTCAGTCTATCGCTTACAGAGGGAATTGTCAGTCCAACATGCTCCGAAAGAACATTACGCTTGGTTCTTCCGTTTGACTGCAGTCTCCTTAAAATTTTTAAGTCTAATTCATCAAGCATATAAACCTTATTTTTTTAGGAATTTTTAAAATGTTGGCTTCGAATATAAGGTCAGGCAACAATTATTCCAAATATTATTTAGCTATATGAGAGAAATTACTTAAAATAATTGGGTCAGAATGAGATTTTGTCTTACTTTTTTAGGCTCGAAGATTTTTACTGAAATGTGGGGGAACCAGAACTTTATTCTTCCGATGAAGGATCTTCTTTGATTTTCTTTCTTAATTTTCTTTTGCTTTTTTTTCTATCGTAGGCTTTTGGATTCTTTTCTACCTTTGGTGGCTTTTGAGGAACGGGCACGCGTTTCTTTTTCTTTTTTATTTTGATCTTTTTTTTCAAAAGCCCATCCCAAGCCTTTCCCTAAATGAAGGGCTTTTTAAAGTCCGGATGTAAGTACTAAATAATATCTGATTCAATTGTCCATACCTTGCTTTTATATCAGAATATCAAATTCTCCTATAAGGGGAGATTTATGGGGGACTTTGTCAGAAAATCGCATAAATAAATGGAGCGAGCGCTGAACCCTGCGTAATAATTATTAACCCTCCAAGAAGAAGAAGAAAAATAAGAATTGGTGCAAGCCACCATTTTTTTCTTACTTTAAGAAACTGCCAGAGTTCTGATATTATCGAAAGTTTTCCCATTATTATCCTTAACTATTAATTCTGAACTTGTTTCAGAATCCTATTAAAAGATATAAAATCCTTAAACTTCATCAGTATATTAAGATGCTGAAACCAGTTCAGCATAAATAATTAAAATTGTCTTTCATAATCTAATTGATTTTTTTCTTTTTTTGTTCTTTTTTCCCAGTAACTTTCCCCGGATTTATCAAATTTTAAATCCATGAACTTTTTACCGAACAATTTAGCCAATAATCCAATTGGTGTTAAAACCAGGAAAAACAGTATTGTAAGAATTAATCTTGACATTACAAAGCCTAACACGATCGCCATTCCCATCCACACTTTATTCAGCGGTTTTAAAATTTTAGGATAGATAATTGCGGATAAAACTAAGATCCCGCCGATAACTATAAAATAAATGGCGGACGATTTTTCAAAATAATAAAGAGCAGCACCGATAATCAATAAAGCACCACCTACAGTAAATCCAAATTGGCGGAGGTCTTTCTTTTTTTCTTTAATATTTTTGAATTCTTCTTTTAACATTTACTAATCAAGAATAAATTCCTTTTTCCAATCAATATCATCTTCAAGTGGTTTTTGATCTTCTTTCGCAAGTATATAATTTCCTAATACAAGGTAATCCATATTAGTTCTCATAAAACATTTGTATGCATCTCCGGGTGTACATACTATTGGTTCTCCTCTAACGTTAAAAGATGTATTAATTATTACAGCACAGCCCGTATCTTTTTCAAATTGCTTTATAAGTTTATGGTATCTCGGATTGGTTTCTTTATGTACTGTTTGAAGACGAGCCGAATAATCTACATGAGTTACTGCGGGTATTTCTGAACGTACAATATTAAGTTTATCAATTCCCCAAAGCTTTTCTTCTTCAGGGGTCATCAGTCGTCGTCTTTCTTTTTTTATATCTGCAACGAGAAGCATATAGGGACTTTCATTTTCTATTTCAAAAAATTCCCCGACCTTCTCAAATAAAACAGATGGTGCAAACGGTCTGAATCCTTCACGGAATTTAATTTTAATATTCATCAAGGCCTGCATCTTTGGCGAACGCGCATCACCAATTATTGACCTCGCACCAAGAGCACGCGGACCAAATTCCATTCTTCCATCATACCAGCCAATTACTTTCTCATTAGCGATTAAACTCGAAACCGTTTTGATCAGTTCAGTCTCATCTAATCTCTTTGCAGCATGGTTGTACGATTGAATGAATGAATGAATTTCCTCATTAGTAAACTCAGGACCTAAGTAAGAACCTTTTTGCGAATCGTTCTTCTCATCGGCGACTCTTGATTTCCCAAGATAACTGTACCAGCCTATCAACGCAGCGCCCAAAGCACCGCCGGCATCTCCGGCTGCCGGTTGAATCCAAATGTTTTCAAATGGTCCCTCGCGTAAAAGTTTTCCGTTTGCCACACAATTAAGAGCAACCCCACCAGCAAGTGTAATATTTTTAAGCCGGGTTTCTTTGTAAACATGGTTTCCCATTTTCAATACAATCTCTTCAGTGACATCCTGTAGTGATCTGGCTAAGTCCATATCCTTTTGTGTCAGTTTGGATTCCGGAACTCTTGGTGGACCGCCGAAAAGTCTGTTAAATTTACTATTTGTCATCGTTAGTCCGGCACAATAATTAAAATAATCCATATTCATTCTGAAAGAACCATCATCTTTAACATCAAGCAAATGATTGTAAATTAATTGTTTGTATTTTGGTTCGCCGTACGGTGCAAGTCCCATTACCTTATATTCTCCGGAATTCACTTTAAAGCCGGTATAGTAAGTAAATGCAGAGTAAAGTAATCCAAGCGAATGCGGAAATTTAATATCCGCTAAAAGTTCAATTGAATTACCATTCCCAATCCCATAGCTGGAAGTTGTCCATTCACCTACTCCATCCATTGTTAGGATTGCTGCTTCATTAAACGGTGATGGATAAAATGCCGAAGCTGCATGCGATTCGTGGTGCTCGGGGAAAATAATTTTTCCCTGGTAGCCAAGCTCTTTCTGTATTAAATCTTTCATCCAAAGTTTTTCTTTTATCCATAACGGCATCGCTTTTATAAACGATTTAATCCCGACTGGTGCAAATGTGAGATAAGTTTCAAGCAGTCGTTCGAATTTCAGGAATGGTTTGTCATAAAAAGCAACAAGATCAAGTTCTGCACTTTTTATACCCGCATAATTTAAGCAGAATTCAATTGCCTGCTTAGGAAAACGATGATCGTGTTTTTTTCTGGTGAAACGTTCTTCCTGAGCAGCAGCAAGTACATCTCCATTTCTAATTATACAGGCAGCACTATCATGGTAATATGCTGAGATGCCAAGTATGTAAGTATCTTTTTTGTTCAATACTATATCATAATATAGTTATTTATTATGGTGACAGAACTTTTTGTTCCTGCCAGGGTTTTACCCAAAGATAATTTGGCGGTGTCATAGGAACTGCAAGCAGCCTTCCTCCAAATCCAAAGTAACGGTACACTACAGTTGTTGTATTCAAAACATCAATCGATTCAAAAATTTCATGGTTAACAGATACTCCGTATTTATTTGCAAGTTCAACTGTTTTATTAATAATCTCATCGCTGAACTTTCTGTACTTCAGTTCATTCCTTATTTTATTCTTTAGATTGCTAAAAGATACATCTGATAATATTGACTCTTCTTTCCTATCGATTAGCTGAAAGAGAGAAAATCCTTCCGGAACCTTAAGGGGTCCGTACATTTCCCCGACTTTCATAGTAGCTGCATTTCGCCCTATTTCTCCATATTCGCTGATGGAGAAGTAACCAAGTTCTCCATTATTATTCCTGGCTTCTTCTCTAATTGTATATTTAAGAGCTAACTCTCTGAAATCCGCACCCCCTTCAAGCTCTTCGAGTGCATCACGAATAACATCCAGATTTTCCGTGAGAATTTCTATTATTTTTATCTGCGTTGTTGGATTTGAGTTATTGACTTTTTCTTCAAAATATTTATATGCTTCCTCATCGCTGATTTTAATATCTTTTAAAAGATTTTGTCTTAATGCCTCACTTAAATAATAACTCCGCCACATATTTAAGTACCTTTGTACATCGGAGCGGCTCTGCAAACCTTGTCTATAACCTTCACGAGCTAACAGTTCGTACTCAATAAAACGTTTAACAAAAGAATTAAGTTTAACCTTTATCAATTCATTATCCAACGTATCAACTGAAAACCTTTCAAATGCCAAAGTTTGTAAAAAATCATCCAGTATTACCGGCTGATTATCGAGCTTAATAAATACCGAGTTTAATTTCTGCTCACCTAAATCCGATTCAATTTTATAGAGATCATCAGGCAATAAGACTATTGGTTCATTGGCGCTGATTTGATCATTATTATATCGCTCATGCAGAACATTAATCACAAGGTCTGCAAATTCAAGAAATAATGAACTGTTTGTTTCTGCATTTATCTCTGAAAAAAAAGTCTTATAATATTCTTTGTATATGCTGTCTATTATTGTAGCACTTGCAATTTTTATGACATTCTTCTGTTCTGCTTCAGCCTGCTTTGTATCTTGTATAATTTTTTCTTCAGTAGAAATTAATTTAAAAATGTACCATCCTTTTGGTGCTTTAACAGGCATGGAAATTTCTCCGGGACTCATATTATACAGGCTATCTTCTACTTCCTTTTCCATCTGACCGTAATTTACAGTGTACGGTTCTGATTGCAGAGCATTTTCAGGACGTTGCAGGAGTAAAGAATCAAAAGCTGCACCTTCTTTAATTTTATTATACAAGCTTAGGATTTCATTTTCATTCTCGCTGAACAAGTAATTAACTTTTAGAATTTTACTGTTTCTTCTAAATGCCTCCAGTAAATATTCATCGGATAGATTTACATTCTTTAATATTTCTTCACGATATAGTGCGTCCCGTACATACATTTTTTCGATAGCTTTATAAGTAGATTTTAGAAGTTCAGAGCTTGATAAGCGCAATTCTTCAGCCTCGAGTGCGAAAAGTCTTTCGGCTATGATTGAATACAATACTTCAAATTTTAATGACGGACTAATTCCGGTTATACCCGCTTTAATCTGTGGTGACAATTCGTATCTTTCCAAAAATTCTTCCTCAGTAATTTCATCTCCGCCAATTTTAGCAATTACTTTCCTTTCTCCATTCTGTGCAAAACCATGCGTATAAACAAATAAGGAAAAAAATAATGTTAATATTATTTTTTCAAAAAACATCATGATTGTAAAAAGTCCAATAGGTGTTTATTTTGAGATTACAAGTAAATTAAAATTGATTATTAGATGAAAAAATCGCCCTAAAAATAGGGATATTACGGTAAATCGCGCAGTGCAAAAGTTTTTGAGGATATGACAGCATCATTTTTAATTTTAATTAACAGTATATATGAATATTCATAAGAAAATTTAATTTTTGGCCAAATAAATTCATATTTTTTTGAGGATAATTAATACCTGTAAACCAAGTGACTACTAAAACCTGCAGGAATTTAAGGAATATAAGTGTTACTAACCGAAGAACAAAAAAAATATATACTCGATAAAAAGGATAAGCTATCTGCAAAAAAAATAGCAAAGCAGCTGGGAGTTGATGTAAAACTCGTTGACGAGTTTATTCATGCATCAAAGAAAAAAGCGCCTCGCTGGTTTTATGTGGTTCTCGTTTTAATTCCTATTGTTATTATTCTATTGCTGGAGATCACTCTTACTTTAATTAATTATGGCAGAGTTTACGATCAATGGATTCCAATGGGTGAAGATAAGCTCACTCTAAATCCTGAAATTGCTTACAGATATTTTTACACGACTGAAAACGTTCCATCGGCCGGACAAAATTATTTTAACACAATCAAGAAAGAAAATTCATACCGAATATTTGTTATGGGAGGAAGCAGTGCTGCCGGCTTCCCATACTCACCCAACGGTTCCTTTGCCAGGTATGTAAAGAAAAGGTTTGAAGTAATTTATCCGCATAAAAAGGTTGAAGTAGTTAACATTGCCATGTCGGCTATAAACTCCTACGCAATAAGGGATATGATTCCGGGCGTACTGGATCAAAGTCCGGACTTAATAATTATTTATGCGGGTCATAATGAATATTACGGTGCGCTTGGGGTGGGCTCTGTTGAAACTTTAGGTGACACACGCTTTCTGGTAAACACAGTTATCTGGCTTAACAGATTCAAAACATTTGAATTACTTAGGGCAGTAATTAATTCTATTACCGGGTTATTTTCCAGTCCCGTAAAAATTGAGGGAACATTAATGGCACGTATGTCTCAACGTCAATTAATTCCATTTAATTCAGAAAAGTACCTCTCGGGAATTGATCAGTTTAAAGAAAACCTGAGCGACATATTGGCAATGACAAAGAATGACAATGTCCCTGTAATTCTTGGAACATTAGTGTGTAATCTGAAAGATCAGCGACCATTTGAATCATATAGTAGTGATGAATATCCCGATGCAAATGATGTCTTCAACCTGGCTAAAATAGAATTAGATCAGAATAATATAGGAGCCGCAGATTCACTATTCAGACTAGCTAAGGATCTGGACGCCTTAAGATGGAGAGCACCTGAAGATGTTAACCGGACTATCGAAAAATTAGGTAGGGAATTTGAATATCCGGTTGTAAAATTAGATTCAGCATTAAACGCGAATAGTCTATACGGAGTGGCAGGCGATGACTTAGTTACCGATCATCTGCATCCTAATCTGCGCGGTTATCAAATAATGGGTAAAGAAATTTTTAATGCAGGTCTTAACTCAAAAATTTTTCCATTAGACTTAGTAAACGATCTTTCCTTTGAGATCCAGGATAGTATAACTTTAAGTCGCTACCAATTTACAAATCTTGATTCAACAATAGCACGATATCAAATTATAATTTTAAAAAGCGATTGGCCATATACAAATAGAAAAATTTCAGATGAAGAAAAGCTGGAAGCCTTAAACATACAAACGTTTTCAGATACATTAGCCTATTTGGTTGGAAAAAGCGAACTTTCATGGGAAGCGGCTCATCTGCAGCTTGCACAACAAAAGTTATCTCTTGGGAATATGGAATTATTCTACAAAGAAGTTGATGCTGTAATTGATGAATATCCATATGATCCATATCCCTATGAGTTTGCAGCGATGCAATTAATCAATTTAAAATATTTTGACAAGGCATATCCTTATCTTCAAGAACTTAATAAACTAAAGCAAAGTGCCTATTCAACAAAATGGCTTGGAATTATTGATTTACTGAATAATAAGGTAGATTCAGCTATTGGATATCTTTCGTCAAGTATGAATTTTAATGCTTCAGATGCACATGTTCTTTATAACCTGGCGGGTGCGTACTCAATTAAAAAAGATTATAGAACAGCATTGCAAATGGTTAACAGATGCTTGCAGCTCGAGCCGAATTACTCAATGGCAAAAAATCTCCGCCAGCAATTATTAAATGCGACCAATCCAAACATGTAAGGATCAATTAGTTTGGCACTATCCGAAAAGCAAAAAGAGTTTATAAAAAAGAACGTTAAATCACTCCCTGAAAAGCAAATTGCAAAACGTCTAAATGTTCCTGTAAAAGATGTAAAATTATTTATAAGAGAAATAAAACTTCCGGTGCCAAAGTGGTTTTATATTATACTTTTTATCCTTCCGGTTCTTTTCTTTGTTCTGTTAGAGATCAGTTTAAGAATATTCGACTACGGGATGGACGACACATTTTGGGTGGATATTTCTCCTGAAATGCAGATACTGAATCCTGAGATCAGCAGACGGTATTTTTTCACTACCAAGAACGCACCATTTTCCGTTGAATCATTTGTATACAAAGAGAAAAAAGAGAAGGACTTTAGAGTTTTTGTCCTGGGCGCAAGTTCGGGTGCGGGATATCCTTATTTATCAACTGCTTCATTTAGCAAGTTTTTAAGGAAAAAACTTGAGATACTTTATCCTTACAACACAATTGAGGTTTCAAATTTTAGTATGGCGGCAATAAACTCTTACGCCGTCAGAGACTTATTACCTGATCTCCTAGAAAAAAAACCGGACCTGATTTTAATTTACCTGGGACATAATGAATATTATGGTGCTCTCGGTGTTGGCTCACTCGAATCTTTAGGCTCATCCCGGTTTATTGTAAATACTACATTGTGGCTTAACAAATTTAAATCGGTGGAACTGCTTAGAAACATGATTAATGGTATTGCTGTTTTATTTTCTTCTGATGAAATAACGACCGGCGGAACACTAATGGCACAAATGTCAAAAGATAAGCTGATCAAGTATAATTCTGATATTTACCGGAGTGGAATTGAGCAGTTCGAGGGAAATTTTCGTGACATACTTTCAATGTGCAAAAAGTCAAATGTTCCGGTTATTGCAAGCACATTAGCTTGTAATTTGAAGGATCAGGCACCTTTTGTTTCCTCAGAAGATTCACAATACCCGCCGGCAGAAGAGATATTTAGGGATGCGCAAAGTAATTTGAGCTCTGGAGAAACTGATTCTGCAAAATCACTCTTTATTTATGCAAAGGATCTAGATGTTTTAAGATTTCGCGCGCCCGAGGAAATTAATAGGATAATTACTCGATTGTGCTGTGAATTTGGTTACCCTGTAATTAAAAGTGATTCACTATTAAATTCTGTTAGCACTGATGGTATTACAGGTAATGATTTAATGACAGACCATCTGCATCCGAACGTGAAAGGTTACCAATTAATAGGGAATCTGTTTTTTTCTGAAATGAAGAAAAACGGTCTTCTTCCTGAAAAGGGGCCACCGGATTTAGACGAGATGCTCACAGACAGCCTGGTTAAAGCATATTATAACTTTACCAAATTAGATTCCACCACTGCAGATTTCAGAATAAAAATCCTTAAAAACGATTGGCCTTATATTAGTCCGGCAAATAAGTTACCGAGAAATAAATTAATTAAGTTGAATACTTTTATTGATAGTTTAGCTATTGATGTCGTGGATGGAAAGATTTCACGCACACAGGTAAGGTTAAAAATTGCTGACATATATAAATTACAATACAAATATGATGAATATGCTGAAGAAATGGCAGCTTTAATTGAAGAGTTTCCTTTTCTGACCAAATATTATAACTCTACTGCTAAAGAACTGATTATTGCAAGCAAGTATAAAAACGCATATTATTTCTTAAGAAAAGGATTTAGTAATAAGCCCGATGCATTTAATTCAAAATGGTTGGGCATTATTGATCTTTCACAAGGATTCATTGATGAAGCAATTATAAATCTTGAAAAAAGCCTGGGCATGGACAGCACCGACGCACAAACGTACTTCAATATAACCGGGGCTTATGCTCAGCGAAAAGAGTTTGAAAAGGCTCTGAGTTCTATCAACAAATGTTTACAACTGGATCCTGATTTCTCTCGTGCCAGAATAATTAAGCAACAGCTGGAATCTATATTAAATAGAAACAAATTTGATGAATAGCCCCACTGGAAAAAGGAAAAATAAAAACACTAAATCTCCTTTCTGGTTCTACATCATTTTAGTATTAATTCCCATTCTTTTCTTTCTTCTGTTGGAAATTAGTCTGAGAATCTTTGAGTACGGCAGAAACGATGACCAATGGATTCAAATAACAGAAACAAAGCAAATGCTCAATCCGGATGTCGCAGGGAGGTACTTTCTTGGTATAAAGGATCTACCGCAATCAAATAATGATGCATTTGACATTATTAAAAGAAAAAATGCTTTCCGTGTTTTTATAATGGGAGGAAGCAGCGCTGCAGGATTTCCATTTTCACCAAATGGAACGTTTTCCCGATACATCCGGGATCGGTTAGAATTGTTATATCCCAATTCACATATCGAAGTTATCAACATAGCGATCACCGCAACAAATTCATATTCAATCAGGGATCTTCTTCCTGAAGTAATTGAGCAGGAACCGGACTTAATTTTAATTTATGCCGGTCACAATGAATATTATGGAGCTTTGGGTGTAGGATCAGCGGAAAATATTGGTAACTCAACTGAACTGGTACATTTTATCATCTGGTTGAACAAATTTAAGACCGTTCAGTTTATCAGAACATTATTGAATTCCGTCGTAAGTATGTTTGGCAGCGAAGCAAACAAACTCAGTGAAAAGGGCGGTACACTGATGGCGCGAATTGTAAAAGAGCAGTTGATACCCTACAAGTCAGAATCGTTCAATATCGGGATAAAACAGTTCGAAGAAAATTTTGAAGACATCCTATCAATAGCTGATGAAGAAAAAGTCCCTGTAATTATCGGGACACTGGTAAGTAATTTAAAGGATCAAAAACCTTTTATTTCTATCGGAAATGATAGTTATGAGTCAGCGGACAAAGTTTATCAGAGAGCTCAAAAATATATTATAGGAAATAACTTATCCACAGCCGATTCACTTTTTCGTTTCGCTAAAGATTTAGATGCATTAAGATTTCGAGCACCTGAAAAAATTAACACAATTATAAAAAAACTTGCATTAAAGCATAATTGCGGATGGGTAAATATAGATTCGTTATTTAATAGTACCAGCCCTGATGGAATAGTTGGTAGTAACTTAATTGTTGATCACCTACATCCTTCACTTTCAGGGTATTTACTAATGGGTAAAATTTATTTTGAAGCAATGCAGAAGAATGGCTTTGTCCCTGATGAAAAACCATTGGAAATTTCAGATACACAGCAGGATAGTATAGTTTTAAATAATTTTTCTTTTTCAAGGTTGGATTCAAATATTTCCGAGATAAGATTATTGGGATTGTTTAATGATTGGCCATTTAAAGAGAGTCCTGATTTTTCATTCATAAAAAACATGCAATTGAATGATAAAATAGATTCAATTGCTTATAAAACGGCTATAGAAAACTTTAACTGGGAAAAAGCTCACCGGGAAGCCGCAGATTGGTATCTCGCCCAAAAGGACTACAATAATTTTGCAAAAGAGTATAGAGTCCTGGTTTCGCAATATCCATTCAAACTTACCTATTACGATTATGCTGCTTCCCGACTAATAAATGCTAAAGATTACGACCTTGCATATATATTTTTAATTAAGCGATATGAAGAAACTCCGGACGCATTTTCCACCAAGTGGCTTGGTAATATAAATCTCAGTAAAGAAAATACAGAAGATGCGATTGACTATTTTCTTGAGAGTATTGAATATGATAATACAGATGCACAGGTCTTTTACAATCTTGCAGGTGCATACATTCAAAAAGAAGATTACAGCCGCGCATCAAATTCAATCGAGCAATGCATTAATCTAAATCCTGAATTTCCGAATGCACAAAGCTTAAAAAAAAGGCTCACTGATATTTTAAACCAATAAAAAAGCCCTGTCCGGTAGCTGCCGGACGGGGCTTTCAAATTTTGATGATCTAATCTAAGGAGATTATTTCATCAGAATCATCTTTTTGGTTTCAGTAAAGTTTCCGGCAGTAATCTTGTAGAAATAAATTCCGCTAGATAAGTTTGCACCATCGAAATCTACTTGGTAGGTACCGGCAGTTTTATTCTCGTTAACCAAAGTTGCAATCTTCTGCCCAATGGAGTTATAAACATCCATAGTTACAAATTCCTCAACGGGAATACTAAAATTAATATTCGTTGATGGGTTAAAAGGATTAGGGAAATTTTGATTAAGAGCATATACTGTAGGTAATCCGCTGGTAATATCCTTTATATCCGTGGTGAAATCATGGTTACCCATTGTACCAAAGACATTATCAACTACGCCACTCCAAAATGCCGGGAAGAGTGTTATAATATGATCATCACCTACACCAGCTTCATTATCATTTCCACCACCATTGTTTAATGTATCACCATAATTGATTCCATATTTGTATACTACCGAAAATGGTGTATAAATAGGGAAAGTAACATCAACCGACCAGATTCCACCCCCCTGATCTACAAGTGGAATGGTAAGACCAATGTCACCATTTGGCCAACCGCCACCGGGCCATTGCAAAGGTGCAACACCACCTGCAATAACTACACTATTGATAACAGGAAATGGTTGGCCGTTTATGGCTGATACAGCATTATTAACGTCAACATTAAATGTAACTACTGATTCCTGATTTGTAAGTGTTGATATTGAGCCATCATTAAATGCTCTTGAAATTGTTGCTTCACCAAGATCATAATCAGCCTGGGTTAAAACATACATCCTGTTGTCACCTGTTTCCCAAACATTAGGGGTGTAGAAAAACTTATAACCAGCAATAATTGTATCTCCTACTTCAGCTTGAAAAGAGGTATCTGGTACTTCACTAATATAGTAATTAGGATCACCCGGATCTACAATTAAGTCATGACGTCCCCAGCTGTTGAAATCGCCTCTGGCAGCTACTGTATCACCTACAATAAATCGTCCAGATAGAATTTCAAATTCCATATTACATTCCCAGTTAACAAGAATGTCCTTTTGAGCAAATGTGATGCCCGCAAAGAATAATAAGAAAGAAATGAGTAATAATCTTCTCATAGATTTCTCCTTCTAATATTGATAGATGTTGTTATTGTTTAGTTTTGCCTCTCTTAAATATAGAAATTTTTTCCATAAAAGTAATCCCTTTTGAGGTCAAAATTTGATGCCTACTGAAAAATGCTGTGTATAGTCAAGTATACCAAAATCCTGATAAGCATAATCTACTCTGACACCAAAATCTGATGTAAAATCGTAATTTAAGCCTACACCAGCTGTTAATCCTTCCTCAGAATTGTCCAAAAATAATGATTTATAGCCCACCCTGAATGCAATTAAATTACTGAAAATATATTCCATACCTACATTTAAAGATTCATCATTATCGTTGGGATGCAAGGCATCGGCGGCAAGTGTAACCCTATGATCATCAGAATCTACTACATCCATCGCAAGTCCTATTCTGAAAGTAAGTGGCAGCGGAAAATCATCTGTTTGCAGATTCGCAAGTATTTGGTCGTTATTTCCATAAATATTTGGATCAATATCGTGCTGAACAAGCAGATCTTTTCCATCCATGCTCATAGCTGATCCAAAGTTTGTAATAGTAGCACCTATTCTAAGACCATAAATATCAGAGTGGAAGAGAACACCTAAATCAAGGGCTATGGAATTAGCCGATGAATTCCATATTTTTTGTTGAATATATTTTACTGTTCCGCCAAGAGAAAATCTATCTGTTAGGTTATATGCATAAGTCAACCCCATAGAAAGATCGTGTGCAGAATAAAACTGTCCGGTTCCGTCCTGTTCCGCTAAAGTTGTCACTTCAATGTCGCCATAATCCAAATAAGTAATGCTAAGACCTACAGTACCAGCACCACCAAGTTTAATCATTGCACCAGCCCAATTATAATTTATATCGGCAAACCATCTTGAATGTGAAAACATTGCTTCATTTGTATTACTTCGAGATGCACCTGCCGGATTCCAGTACAATGAGCTGACATCATTTGCTGTTCCGACAAATGCACCACCCATTGATATTGCCCTGGGGCTAACAGCTATGTTTAAAAATGGTGCAGATGTGGAGCCAATTTTAGACTGACCCAATACAGAAGCAGCAATAAGTAAAAAACCCATTATAATTTTTTTCATGACTTCAATCTCCGCTATTTAATTAAGGCAAACTTGCCGATCTTTGTGCCAATATTTGGGGCCTCTACTACGTATACATAAACTCCGTATGCAACGTCAATATTTTCATCACTTCTCAAATTCCAGAAAACATCACCAACAAATAGCTCTTCAGTATAAAGTGTTTTAACCAGTTCACCTCTTACCGTAAATATGGAAATCTTAGAACCAGGTGGAACATAAGTAAATCTTATTTCCCTCTCACCTCTACCACTTGTTTGTGTGCTTAGAAGCCTCTGTTCACCCGCATGTGTAACTATATATGGATTGGGAACAACTTTTATTTTATCAAGCTCAATTTTGGCAAGGTTGTTATTTAATGAGGCTCCCGTCATAGTAAAAAGAAATTTATCGTTCTGGTTAAAGGGTTTTAAAGTGGCTAGATTAAATCTTCCTTCAGATTCAAGTGGAGCGTTACCAAAATTGTAACGTATATTAACTCTCCATGTTCTCCAAGGTGTGTTGTTAATAATTTCTCTGAACCATATACTGTGAGTTGTGCTTAATGTGCCCGTAATATCGTATGTTACATCAACGTATATATCTTTTGTGACGTTTTTTATCTTAAAATTAATAGGTCTGGACGGTTTAATATCCCTTGGTCTCGTGCCGATTGTATCAGCTAAAGATGTATCTACAATTGAGTCATAAAACTCAATTATATAATCATTAGGCATATTTAATCCATTTAATTTTGGATCCAGTGCTACAAATGGATAAACATCAAAGTTGGGTTCGGGATCTGACTGAATATCCTGAAATCCGGTTTTGTTGGTATCTACCTTAATTGCATCATTGTAAAGCTGCACTCTGAAACCCTGTCTTACCGGCGTTTCACCAAAAAATTTCGTTGACTTGTCAACCAAAATCTGATAATCAGCGGTATAATACGGACCGGTTGTAGCATAAGGCGAACCATTAACATAAATTGTGTCAGTTCCCTGTGGTAACGGTATAGAATCATTTGGGTTAACGATGTAGGTTTGATTTGCCAAAGGGACAAAAACTGTGTCAGGAGTCTGAAGATCAACTAAGGACCAATTGGTAGTAACATCTGTTAAACCGGTATCTTCGAATACAATTTGGTAGTTAAATCCGTCCAGAACTTCGGACTCATCTATTATCTCAACAGCACCATCACCTGTTCCGAAAAAGTTTTCTGATTTTTCAAAATTTTCAAGAAAAGCGTTTGAATAGCCTACTGGTCTTCTTCCGGGTGTAATAAAACCGGTATTATCATCTAATACAATTTGGCCCGTAGTTGAACGAAATATAAACTTTGAATTCTCTTCCGGAAATATATCCGGTGTTCCATCCCCCCTATCATATGCACATACTGCATAGTAATAAGTTATACCCGGAACAACTGTAGAATCAACAAAACGATTTATTATACCTGTGTTTTCACCAAAAAAGAATGTAGTTCCACCATAAGCTTCCAAAAGTTCCGGACTAGGAATGAAAAAGCCTGAGTACTCATCATCCAGGTCGTATTGAGCTATAGGTTTGTCAAATGATAAAACTCCAAGAGCGTTTGTAATTGTTCTGGCATCTCTAAAGTTAGCATCAGTAGACCTATATATTTTATATCCTTGAAAATCCTTCTGCTTGGAGACAAAATCCCTAGTATTCTCAGTATCCTCTCCATCCCAATAAATTACTATCTTTCCATCGTTTTGAGTAAGTGTAATTTTTGGTTTTATAGGTGCCTGAGGGAAAGCATATCCTGCATTATAAATTTCCTGCACTATCTTTTTGTTCTTAACAATATCGTTAAAATCCTCTCCGAAAAGAAGAGCAACAGAAAATCTTTCTGGAATCCCGGGGAAAAGAGGAAAGTATCCAGAGCTGTATATAAAATCGCCATCCTGTGGTTCAGGGGAGACTGCATCAAATCTGCCAGGTGTCATTCTTCCCCAAAGTGAAGAATCTATACTTAAATCAGGTGCGCTCTGGAGCTCAAAAAAGTTAAATCCTGTTAAGCCAATCTGGTCCGATTCATCGGGATCTGTTTTACCAAAATTTGGCTCTCCCTGCGTTGGGATACCATCTCCTTCACCTAAGTCAGGTCCGGGATAACCTCTATCATCCGGTCCAAGACCATCCTGCCCTACATCATCAAAATCAGGATCCCAGTCACCATCTTCATCTATATCATTATCACGTCTTTCGTCGATGAGAGGATCATTCACTCCATCACCAGTAAAATAATTTTTATAAGAAGATGGATCTGTTGGAGTTATAGGAGGGGGTGGATGAACTCTTGACTGAAAGTGAGTTGCCTCGTTCTCATCCACCAAACCATCCAAATCGTTATCAATCGCATCATTTGCAGAGGGATCAGGTATCCAAACTTGTCGTCCGTTAATAATCTGGAGTGTTGCATTTCCTTCTCTGAATGAAGTTACACCGGGTTCAATCACAAAACGCACACCCAAGGAAAATACCGTGTCAGTTCCGGAGCCAACCGTATGAAGAGTTCTTTCATAAATTCTTAATCCCTGAGGATCGGTGAGTTCATTTATAAGCACTACCTGATCGCCGGAATTGTATATTACTGCATCAAAATCAGATTCTTGAAATCTGGGTGAGGACATTTTCGAATCATTATCATTATCAATTCCGTCAAAGGGATTGCCCGGGGATTCAAGAAATGCATATCCTACATAGCCAACTTTCTGTCCGCGATTACCAATTCCATCACTGTCCCAGGAATAAGTAATCCAATCTTTAAGATCAAACAATCCAAGATCATCCTGGCTATCACCATCACCGCCGGCAAGTGTGCCTACAACTGTGCCAAAGTCGGCTTTCCTGTATACGGTTGTTCCATCATTATTTATTTCATAAAGCCAAAAAATGGCATCCTCAGCCAGGAAACTTGACCATTGAAAGCCTCTCTGTCTCATCCGAAGAGCCATTCCATCACGAGTTAAGTCTGTACTGTCTGGTTTGAAATTTGCGTTAAACTCATCATCTTTCTGATCATCTGCTTCAAAAAATGATTCCTGATCGGCATTTTGAATTCCCCTGCCAAAATATCCAAACCATTCTGTGTTACCGTTCTCATCCTTCCAGAATTTCGCTATGGGATCATTCCAGCCTTCAATAGGCCAGGACTTTGGAATGTGGCTCATTGCAACAGAGGGATAGTTTGGGTTTCTAAATCCAGGCACAGGATTCCATCCCCAAAAATGACCATCAATGGGACTTCTTTCATCGGCCTGCCCTTTACGTGGACCCCTTGAAATTACAACTGATTGTAAAGTGTCATTCATGGTGTTAATAAATTCGACCCCGATTAGTGGGATACAATCCCCGATATAATTTTCACCAGAACCCAGAGGCCACTCACCTCTTATATCTACACCAGCATTAAATCCAGATATTTCACCATCATTATAAAAGGAAATTGCTGCTCTGTTTCCAGTATGGTATCCGATTGTAAGTAATGTAGGATCACCTCGCTGTGCATACAAGCCGATCCCAAATGACAGAAATAATAATATTAATATTTTTTTCATTGTTCCCTTTTGTTAAAATTAAAAGTTAAAAGCAAAACCAAATTCAACCCTTCGAGGTTCAGAAAAGTATGTTGGATTTGTATAAAGCTCATCTAAAGTATTATTATATAAAGTTGGATTAATTCTCTGTGCTTCCAGTTTTGCAAAGGTGAAAAACGGATCACCAGAGTCATTATATACATTAACAGCGTTTTCAGAATCAAATAAGTTGATAACTCTTAAGAATACTGTTAACACTGAACTGGATAACTCAAAGTCTTTGTAAACTCTTAAATCCATATTGAAAATTGTTGGTTTTCTATCACTATTTCTTGGAAAAGCATTTTGAGAAACTCTTGTATTTTTATTTACTTCAGGAGTAAATGGTTGACCTGTAAAAAAATTACCTATTATAGAGAATCCCCAGTTTCTGGGTTGAGTGTAAGCAAGTGATAAATTTAGTGTGTGGGTTTGATCCCAGTTTAGAGGTGCAATAATTGTTTCAGGCAGAGCACCTCCAAGCACTGCATTCCTTGAATCTGCGGGATCAGATGAATTGCCTTTAGTATCTGAAAAGGTGTAATCCAAATTAGCAGCCAGACCACCCGAAAATCTTTTGGTGAATTTTATTACAAATCCTCTTGCTAAGCCAAAATCTGTGTTTGCGAACTGACTATAAGTTTGTGCGCCACCAAAAACTACAAACTCTTCCGTTTGAGTACCGGTAAGATTTCTAAAATCCTCAAAGAACACCGTTAAATCAACAGCTATATCATCTCCAATTTGCTGCTGCAGACCAATTTCCCCTTTTACAGTCTTCTGAGGTTCCAGATCAGTATTTCCAAATAATCCGGCATTTCCGGAATTAACTCCTAATTTAAACTGCGGATTTTGATAAAGGAATTCGTATCTGGGTAATTGCAGAAAATGTCCATAAGAGAAATGGATGACTCCTTTATCTGAAATCGGAAATGCTAGCCCAATACGGGGACTAATTTGAGTTTTAGCAGTTGCATCTTTATACCAGTATTGTTCCCTGTCCTGAATAGTTTTTGAAGTTTCACCCGGATCCTGAACACCATTACCATTTGTATCGTTAAACCTGTTATTTGGTTTGGCAGGTTTAAAAATGTCCGGATCAGTCGGATCAGCTAAGATAATCCCATCCGGTTGAAAATAATCAAATCTGACTCCTAAATTGAAAATTAGATTAAAAGCTTCAAATTTGGATTGAACATATCCTGAAGCTTCAATGGGCTCGTGCAAATAAGTATCATAATCAGTTGTAGATGGCAAGGGAATGGTTACATTATATGGATCAACTCTTTGCCCGTTCTCATCCACCATAGGGACAAGATTAATATTCTCCAAATACATTCTATGCTTCGAAAAATTTCCTCCGAATTGCAAATTAATTTCCTGATTTAGTTGAGTAGCCCAATCCAATTTTGCACCGTAAGTTCCTGTATTCCTGATAAATCGATTATTGTTTGTACCTCCAATTTGAAAGCTATACGGTGGAGTAATCACACTGGAATTATCTTCGTAGTTTGTCGGTTTAGTTGAGTTACCCGTATAGATATCCTCAAACAGGTAATGTCGATAATCCTTAAAAGCATAACTTAGGTTCAAAGTATAATAGCTAATTGGAGAAATGGCATGATTGAAGGATAAAATATTTGTGTAAGACTTATTAAATCGGCTCAGGTTATTATCCGGAGTCAGTTTATTAGTATGATCGTAATCCTGATAATTTCTTCTATCAAGAATATAATTAAAGCTTACTTTAAAACCCTGGAAAACTCGATAAGTTAATTTGCCCTGTCCATAAATATTTTCGTTCTCATTCATCGAAACACTTTTGCCATCTCCATTTTGCGTTATGGTAATTTCTTGAGTAATTGGATCTTCACTTGCTCTATCACTTATTAAAAAATCTCTTCTACCATAAAGGTAACCGGAATTGAAATAGTATCTCCCATTTAAATAAAAGAATAAGTCATCCTGAATTACGGGACCACTTACACTCCCCTCAAAATTTCTTATTGCAACGGGATTGATTTTTTTTGTACTAATTTCTTCATCGTATATATCAGAACGATTGGAAATGTAGTCCCCTGTAAATGCCTGAATATTAAAATTGAAATCATTATTACCATCTTTGGTTACAAGATTAACGACACCCGACTGTGCCTGCCCATATTCGGCATTAAATGCACCGCTAATTACCTGCAACTCCTGAACAGCATTCTGATTTACGTTTACAAGAGCGCTTCCATCATAAACATCTGTAACCGGAACGCCATCAATCTGATAAGCAACCTGATTGCTCCTGCCTCCACGGATATGAATATTACCCCCGGGTGATATAACTATTCCCGCTTGAAGTTGAAGCACATCACCGATATTAGTAACAGGCAACTGTGAGATTACATCATCACCAACGATTGAAGTGCTTGAGGTAAGATCCTTTCTGATTAAATCTCTTGTGGCAATCACAACCACCTCTTCCTCCAACTCTACGCTTGTTGATGTAAGCTGAAAATCCACAGTGGTTGTTAAATCTATTGATACAAGGACCTCCTGCACAGATACGCTGTTATACCCAATCGCAGACGCCTTAACTGTATAAGTTCCCGGTGAAACATTCAGAATGGAATAATAACCATCAATATCTGTAGCAGCACCCAAACTTGTCCCCATAATAATAACATTTACAAATGGAAGTGCCTCTCCTGTGGTTGCATCGGTAACTTGTCCGGCTATCTTCCCTTTTGTACCTGCAAGGGAAAAATTATACATTAAAATTAAAACAGAGAAAAGAATCTGTAGAAATATTTTCATAATAAACTCCTTTTAAAAGGCTCTTTCAATTCCTTGCCAAACTGGGTTTGGACGTTATTTAATATGGTGTTGTGGAATGAGACCGGCTGGGGTAAGGATGATACTGTTAATACCGAATTTCTAAGAATAGCTTTATAAAGTAAATACAGTAGAGATTCAACCATAAAAACCTCTGAAAGATTCAAGGAAGTTTTACCTTGAATCAAAATATAATTAATTAAATAATATAAAAAACTCTGAAATGTCCTTATAAAGCTATTTACTCGGGTGCTTATTTCAAAGTTATTAATTATTTAGAACAGAATTTATAAAATAGAAGATAAATTGCAACTTATTCTGAATTGAATAATTAACATGGATAAAAGTTTAGTATGAGCACCTAAATTTATTAAACTGATTATACTCTACAATTTTTTTGTTTTTCTGAGGTTTAACCCGGAAGGTAACTTAAGAGATTTAATATTACACTATAATACCATAAGTTTAAAGAGGAATTATATTAACATTTTGGGGTAAGTATGAGAGTTATACCAATAATGATGGCTTTTTTTTACATAAGCAGCAGCATTTTTGCGGCGGATGGATATAAAGATTACATAATTAAAGGAGATTCACTTTATAAATTATTTAACCTTGAAGAAGCGTTAGTGCAATTCAAAAAAGCTTATGAACTTGTCCCTGATGATTTTACGGTACTTCTTAAATTAACCGGAATCTATAATGATTTGGGGGAAGAATATTATGAACAGAGAAACGAAGAAAAGTCAGAAATAGCAGTTAACAAAGCACTTGATTTTGCTCTGAAGTTGAGAGAAAATTATCCGGACAGTGCAAAAGTATACTCATATCTTGCATGGTCCTACGGTAATGTTGCTTTATACAAGGGTGGAAATGAAAAAGTTAAACTTGCTCACGAAATTAAAAATAATGCCGAAGAATCGATAAAGAAAGATCCAAATGATTATTTACCTTATATAATTCTTGGGATCTATCACAGGCAGATTGCCAGTTTAAGCTGGCTTGAAAGATTATTTGCGAACACGTTTTTTGGTGACGTGCCCGATGGAAGCTTTGAAGAATCGGAGAGATATTTACTTAAGGCTTTGGAATTAGAACCCGGTATAGTCATTGCGACTTTCCATCTTTCCCTTGTTTACCGGGAGATAGATGATGAGCAGAAAGAAATTAGCACCCTTAAAAAAATATTAGAGCTGCCCGAAAGAGACTTTAGAGATAAATATGCAAAGAGAAAATCAAAGCTGCGCTTAAAAGAACTTACTGAGTAGTAAGTTAAAATAGTCGTCGCCTACAAATAAATTCTCTCGCAGAATTTTAAACATCTTCAACGTTTTAACTGAATAAACAGCGGAATAAATATTAAATTTAGTTTAATCCACACATACCGTTCGCACAACCACCAATCGGCGAACTATCGGGTATACCGCAAGCACCTGTTGAACAGCTTCCTGCAGAGTAATCAGAGCCGGTGGACACCGAAGCACTGAATGAAGAAAATAATTTTTTATTTTTAGCACTCTTGCAGTTCGGGCAGGTTACTTCTTCTTCTTTTACAGTTGATTTATGAAGCACTTCAAATTTTGTACTGCAATCGGAACATTTATATTCAAATAAAGGCATGTTACTCTCTTTTTAATTTTGTTGTTTTACAGTTGATTCACTTAAATAATATTTAAAATTCTATTCTTCCAGTCCTAAAAAATCTATTAATCTTTTATGCGCATCTGCGGGTAATTCTACATTGTATTTGCGGTAGCAATCAATAGTAATTTCTACGGATTTGAAGTAATTCTGACAATGTGGACAACTATTGAGATGCTCTTTTATTTCCTTGCATTTATCTGTATTCAGCTCTGTATCCAGGTTTTCGCAGATGTGCTGCATTACATCGTGACAACTTATTTTCTTTTCTTCTATCATTTGCTTAATGCCTCATTAAGTTCTTTTCTAAGAAATGCTCTTGCGCGATGCAATCTTGATTTTAAAGCAGCAACTGAGAGATCCGTAATCTGGGCTGCCTCTTCGGTTGATAATCCCTCAACATCTCTAAGCAAAAAAACCATTCGATATTCCGGGGCTAACTTTTGTATCGCTTTGTCCAGTATTTTTTTAAGTTCTTCGTTCTCTAAATCCTTATATGGTAAAGATTCCCAATCGGCAGTATATTTTTCTTCAAAAAGGTTATCATCATCATCAAAGGAAACAAAGGGACGGCTCTTTAATTTTCGTGCCATCATAAGGCAATGATTCGTAACTATTCTGTAAAGCCAGGTAGATAACTTTGAGTTGTGATCAAACTGATGCAAAGATCTTACCATGCTGTAAAATGTTTCCTGCATTATCAATTCGGCTTTATTTTTATCCCGGCAAATTTTAAAGGAAAAATTATAAATGGTCTGTTCATACCTCTTTACAATTTCAGATAATGCCTTTTTATCTCCTCTTTTGGCTATTTCAATAAGTTCTTTTTCTTCCATCAATATGATGTTTTCTTTCAAAATGGGATTCAAAGATAGGGTTTTTTAGAGAATATTGCTGTAATGAAAAGCTTATTTATGGCCTAATTTTTGCGCTTTTTTCATTTTTGTATAATAAAACCTATTTAGCATCAATATTTTACTAAGGACCGTTTTACTGAATAATGCTGCAAACTAAATTTCCAAGTGAACTTAAAAAGAATAAACTTTTGGCAGGAGTTGACGAAGCTGTAATTAATACGATCTTCGATCCCAGAGAATTGAAAGAAAAAAGAGAAGGTGAAATTATCTACAGAACCGGGGATAACTGCTCTGGGATATTTCTGCTTTTGAAAGGTGAGGTAAGAGTAAAGTATTCCTCGAACAATTACGTAAGCAAAAAACAATCAAACGAATTTTTCGGTGAAAAGGAATTAATTGAAAATACACGACGCATTTCTTCAGCAGTGGCCTTCAGCAGAGTATATTATTATCAAATTAACAAAGATATTTTTAACAAACTTATTCAAAAAAACTCGGTCTTTAACAGGAATATTACGACACTTGGGGAGTTAAAATTACCGGAAGTAAATAAAGATGTCAGCCCAAAATTCAGTATTGTAGAAAAAGCAAGACCGATAAGCTTTAAGGCTGCAACTGAAATTAGCAATACTTCGGAAAAAGACAACAATAAAAAGAATGATGATACATCGGTGATTCCCAGCCAATTATTAGAGGGGCAAGAACAGAGACCCGTACAAAACGATATCGAAGATTATTTAACGCCGGATGACCTTTCACAAAAATTAAATGAAGAACTGGAGATTAAAAGTGAGGAATTTAAAGATTGGAAAATTAATTCTGAGGATGTAGAAAAAACAAATGAAAGACCGCAGTCAAAGATAGAGGTTGAAAAATATATTGATGGAAAAGCGGAAGAGAAAGTTGAGGAAGTTGAAAAAGTGGAAACACCAAAACCCGCCGAGGATAATGGCATAAACAGGGAGATGGTGAGAAAGATTTTTGCAAGTATAGAAGTGATCTACAATAGTATTACTATTGCCGATTTAATCGAAAAAACCGTCAAAGCATTAAAAGATCTTACAGCATCCGAAAGCGGGAACTTGATACTTGTTGAAGAAAAGCAATCGATTATGAGAAAGATATCCCTTAAAGATAAAAAATATAGTGAAGAAGTTTATCAATTACCGGATGGACTTACAGGTTCGAGTGCACTTCAGAAGAAAATACTAAATTTTGAAAGACCAACTGAAGATTCACGATACAATTCCAAATTAGACCAGCCCGGCTCTGCAAGACTAAAAAGAATCCTCTACTTTCCTGTTATCAGTGAAACTGGTGAAACCGTTGCAGTTATTCAGTTAGCACAAGAAAATAAAAAATATTCTGATAATGATATTGCATATATCAATATGCTTTCAAAACAAATTGTTAGTGCAATTGACAGGGTATACAGACTCGAAGATTACCTGTATGAAGAAAGGCAAAAGTCAAACAAGAAATTAAAAGATATTTTATTAAATGAAATTAAAGATCCAGTTAGTATAATAAATAATTACACGGAAATTTTAAGCGAAAAAAAATTATCGGAAGAAGTTGATGAGGTTATTAGAATGCTTCAAAAGCAGGCAGCCGCAATTGAAGACCTCACCGATACATTACTGAGCTCGCTATTGGAAGATTATAAGCCCGAGTTAAGAGGAATTCATTTTAACGAATTTATAGAAGATGTCCTTGAGTTGCTTTCCGAATTTTGCCAGGCAAGAGGTATCACTCTATTTAAAAAAATAGGTGATGGCGCACTGGTAAATATAGATAGAGGTAAATTCTATTCTGCATTATATCAAATTATCAGATACTGCTGCGAAGATGCTAAGAAAGAGAATAAAATCTACCTTAGCACTGCATTGCAGGATGACCACATAATTACAACTATACAGGCGGAGGGAAAAGGTTTACTTCAAAAAGTAGAGACCGAATTTAAAGACATCATACTCGGGAAAGATTCAACCGAACAGCCAAATGCCGGTTTATTACTTGCAAAGCAAATTATAACCAGTCATGATGGACAATTCGAATTTGAAAGCACTAAAGGAAAAGGAACAACTTTCACAATTACTCTTCCTCTAAGTAATTCTTTTTTAAATTAGGATAGAACTTTTTCTATTCTTTACAAAAAAATGAATTACAACCTAATTACGATTCTAGGACCTACAGCTGTTGGCAAAACCAAAATTGCCGCTAAACTGGCTGCAGACCTCAACGGCGAAATTATTTCTGCTGATTCAAGACAGGTTTACAGAAAAATGGATATCGGAACCGGTAAAGATCTCGATGATCTGGAAAAAAGGAATGTTGCTTACTACTTAATAGATATTTGTGAACCGACTGAAGAGTATAATCTTTTTAGATTTAAACAGGATTTTGCCGCTGCCTTTGATTTGATTTTAAGAAAAAACAAAATACCGATTATGGTCGGCGGAACCGGAATGTACATTAGTGCTGTGCTTCAAAACTACCAGCTTCCCCCATTAAATAATGATGCTGAAGAATTTAAAAGATTGAATAAACTTACAAAAGATGAACTATCAGAACTTCTTTTCAGTTTAAATCCTAAACTTCATAATACAACTGATTTAATCCATAAAGAAAGAATTATTCGTGCAATATTGATTGAACAATCAAGGAAAGAGGTTAAAAGTAAAAAAAGCAATATTATATCATTTAATATTGGTGTTAAGCCTGATCGTGCAACAGTTAAAAAAAATATCACTGAGAGATTGAAAATAAGATTACAATCCGGAATGATTGAAGAAGTTGAAGGTCTTCTTAAACTGGGAGTTCCTAAAGATAAACTATATTTCTTTGGACTTGAATACAAATACATTACTAAATACATTGACGGTCACTTGAATTACAACGATATGTTTCAAAAATTGGAGAGTGCAATTCATAATTTTGCTAAACGACAAATTACATGGTTTAGAAAGATGGAAAGGGAGGGCATTGAAATTAATTGGTATAATGGGGATAATTATATTGAAATTTTAAATTTTACAAAAGCAGAATTGAAAAAGAAATATGACAATACCTGAAACGGTTAAGAATTATTTAAACAAGAGATCATCAGATAAATGGAAATTAGAATGGGAGCGTAAAGATGGTATTGAAAATGTAGTAGTGGTGCCGGCAATCTCAGAATTTGAAAACATTAAAAGGCTTATTGAGTCATTATCAAAAAACGATGAACAAATTTTGGATAAATCATTCATTCTATTTGTAGTAAATAATCTAAGCTCTTCCACCGAAGATGTAAAAGGTGATAATAAAAAAAGTATTGAGTTTCTAAGCAATTTGATTTTTAATAAATCTTCCGTTTTGTTTTCATCGACCTTTATTAATCCAAATCTCAAATTTGGTTATGTCGATGCATCATCTAAAGATAATGAATTAGACAATAAATCAGGGGGTGTTGGACTCGCCCGAAAAATAGGAATGGACCTTGCATTAACTGTATTTGACCACGCTTCAAATAAGAAAAAAATAGTAATATCGTTAGATGCTGATTGTGTGGTTGAAAACAGTTATTTACCGGCCATTAACCATTCATTCAACGAGTGGGATTTAAATGCCGCAACCATTGAATTCGCACATAGTTCAGATTCACAATCGGATGACGAGGCAATACTCTGTTATGAAATTTTCCTGAGATATTACGTAATCGGCTTACTCTTTGCAAAATCGCATTTTGCGTATCATACAATCGGGTCGGCATTCGCATGCGATATAGAGGCATATATAAAAGTCGGCGGAATGAACACCCGACAAGCCGCAGAGGACTTTTATTTTCTTCAAAAGCTGGCAAAAGTTTATCCAATTTATAAAATCAACAGCACAATTGTAAGACCTTCCGCACGACAATCGTGGAGGGTTCCATTTGGAACAGGTAAGAGCTTAATGGAATTTGAAAACGGCAGGAGACAATTTTCAGTTTATGACCCAAACGTTTTTATAGTTTTAAAAGAATGGAATGAATTGTTTGATTCTGATTATGCCCTAAATCCAGAAGTTTTACTTCATAAAGCGAAGGATATCCATCTGGAATTGTATTATTATCTTATTCAAAAAGATTTTCCTGCAAAATGGAGAAAAATACTGGAGAATTGCAACTCGGAAAGACAGTTAAATTATCAGCGGAGAAATTGGTTTGATGCATTTAATACTCTTAAGTTGATTCATCATCTAAGAGATACGGCTTTTCCAATGCAGGAAACAGTCCTGGCACTGCCGAAGATGTTCGATTTGTTAAACTACGACTTCAAAGAAGATTATGACACTCAAATTGAAAAAAATGATATCAAAAAATATCTGAATGCACTTATTAAAATTGAAAATTCGTTTTTAAATATTTTATTAGCAGAAAATAAATTACTTTGAGTAAAATGATTATAAAAAAAGACAAAGATTTAATAATAGATTATTTAAAAGACGCATCAAACACTGAGGGCTTTTGTGATTCAGTCTACTTCCCTGAATCAGTAAATGACTTACAGGAAATATTTAGAGAAGCAGCAGAAAATGGAACACAGGTTACGATTAGCGGCAATAGAACCGGACTTACAGGTGCCGCAGTCCCTAAAGGCGGAATTGTAATTTCAACTGAACGACTTAATAAAATCATTGAAATAAATAGAGATGAAAAGTATGCAATTGTTGAACCCGGTGTTCTTCTCTCGGAATTTATAAGCAAATTGAAAACTTACAGCCTATATTATCCTCCTGACCCAACAGAACTAAATTGCTTTATTGGGGGAATTGTAGCAACAAATGCATCAGGTGCAAAATCATTTAAGTACGGTGCAACTAGAAATTTTGTTTCGAGCCTGGAAATACTCTTACCTACAGGTGAATTGATCACAATTAATCGCGGTGCACAATTTGCAATCGGTAACAAGCTTACTCTTAAAACGAATACCGATAGATCGATTCAATTGGAATTACCGGAAATTCAAATTCCAGTGACTAAAAATGCTGCGGGATTTTTCAGTAAAAAAAATATGGACGCGATCGACCTGTTTATAGGTTCTGAGGGTACACTTGGAATTTTTTCGAGAATAAAATTATTATTATTGGATTATCCCCAAAGAATTTTTTCTGCCATAATTTTCTTCAATCATGAAGATGATGCTTTTAATTTTATTAATGAAGTCAGAGAAAAATCGTACAACTCCCGAAACAAAAGAACAAAAGATACAATTGACGCAATAGCATTGGAATTTTTCGATAAGAACTCATTAACTTTCCTTAAAAATGAACATTCCCATATTCCGGCAAATGCATTTGCAGCAATATGGTTCGAGCAGGAAGCGTCTCCTGAGAACGAAGAATTAATAATTGAAAAATGTGCTGAATTAATAGAAAAGCACAACGGAAATTTTAATGATTCATGGATCGCAGTTACAGAAAAAGACAGAGGGGAAATAGAGAAATTTAGGCACAGCATCTCTGCCAGGGTAAACGAATACATTTCTTCAAATGAGTTTAGAAAACTAGGGACAGATATCGCAGTGCCGGACAGTGAACTGCAAAATTTCTATTCCTATATGACAAATGAAGTCAAAAAAAATGATTTAGAGTATGTAGTATACGGACATTTTGGAAATTCGCATCTCCATTTAAATATGCTCCCTAAAAACGAAAATGAATTTACATTGGCACAAAATCTTTACAAACAATTCTGCAACAAAGCAATAAGTGTTGGAGGCACTTTTTCTGCTGAGCACGGCGTCGGTAAGAATAAAAAAGAATACTTAATTAAGATGTATGGAATGGATGCAGTTAAAATGATGGTGCAAATAAAAAAGCAATTCGATCCGTATTTAATTTTAGGTATTGGAAATATTTTTGATATCCAAGCTGATAATTAATCATTCAGGGCCCTGTGAATTACGTCCAGCAAAGATTTTCTGCTAAATGGTTTCGAAATATAATGTGAACAGCCGCCCTTTAATATTTTTCTCTCATCCTCTCTGAAGGCATGTGCTGTAACAGCAATGATAGGAATTGTTTCGTAACTGGTAAGTCCCCTGATTTCTTTAGCAAGTTCAAGTCCACCTAGACCCTTACATAAGTTTATATCCATTAAAATGGCATCGAATTTAGTTTTCTGAATTTTTGAAATCGCTTCAGAAGAATCAGCAGCTAATTCAATCTCAAACTCATCTTTAAGGAACATTGTAACTACTTCCCTGCTTATCTGATCATCTTCGACGTAAAGAAGATGAGGAATATGCTTTGCATCACGCAGCAATTCTTTTCCCTTCATTAAAACAAATTAATTGTTTCGGAAATAGTCAGTCCCGTCCTTTGTATCCTTAATTGTAATTCTCAAACCAGCAAGTTTGTCCCTTATTTCATCCGCGAGTGAAAAATTTTTTTCATTCTTGGCTTTCAATCTAATGCCGAGAAGAATTTCAATTAATTTATCTTCCAATAAAGAATCGGGTTGTGATTTTAATGGTTTATCCTTAAGAATTCCCAAAACACTGCCGGCTATCTTTTCAATAAAATTATTAATCTTTTTATAAAAATCAACATGCACAGAATTATTTTCGGCAATTGTTTTATTTATTTCCTTTATAAAATCGAATATTATCGAAACACCTTGAGCAGTGTTAAAATCATCATCCATTACTTCAATAAATTTCTGTTCGAAAGCTTTTAAATCAAATTCAGGCATTATTCCATTGTGATTATTTTTTTTCAATTCGTTTTCAATAGTGTCCTTAAGGTTTTTAATTTTCTCAAGTCCTTTTTCAGCAGCCGAAAGCAATTCATCTGTAAAATCTAAAGGTCCGCGATAGTGAGCCTGCAAAAAAAATAATCGTATTGCTTCGGGTGAAAACTTATCCAAAACTTCGCGTGCTGTAAAAAAATTGCCGAGCGATTTGGACATTTTTTCCTTATTGATATTAAGAAAGCCAAAATGAATCCAGTATTTGGCAAACGGTTTATTTGTAGCAGCTTCACTTTGGGCAATTTCATTTTCGTGATGCGGAAAAATTAGATCGTTTCCGCCGGCATGAATATCGAAAGTTTCACCAAGATGTTTGCAGCTCATCGCGGAACACTCAATATGCCAGCCTGGTCTGCCCTTTCCCCATGGGCTTTCCCAATACGGTTCACCCTCTTTTGCTTTCTTCCAGAGTGCAAAATCCAAAGGCTGCTTTTTGTTTTCATCAATTTCAACCCTGGCACCCGACTCCAGATCATCAATATTTTTTCCACTTAACTTTCCATAGGAATTAAATTTGCTGACATTATAGAATACATTTCCCTTTACATTATAAGCGTATCCCTTTTCCACTAAAGATTCAATCATTTTAATTATGGTTTCAAGATGTTCGGTAGCTTTTGGATACAGAGTTGCCTCTTTAATCTTGAGTCTATCAAGATCTTCAAAAAAAGCATCTGTATATTTTTTTGCTACATCCTTTATTGAGATATTTTCTTCGTTTGATTTTTTAATGATCTTATCATCTATATCAGTTAAATTCATTGCGAATTTTACCTTGAATCCTTTATATTCAAGATATTTTCTTATGACATCGGCCAGAACAAATGTACGAGCATTTCCAACATGGAAAAAATCATAGACTGTTGGACCGCAAATATACATTGTAACATTAGGAGGATTGAGAGGTTTGAACTCGTCTATTTTTTTAGTGAGTGTGTTATAAAACCTGAGCATAAAAATTATTTATATGTTTTATTCTTCAATAAACCATTTTAATTTATAACAAATATAAGCAATTAATAAAAGCAGTCGAGAATTATACTCTTTTTAATTCACTAATAAGCAACTTCATATCTTCGGGTAATTCGGAATTGAAATAAATCATTTCCTTCTTTTGTGGATGAAAAAATCCAAGCGTTTTTGCGTGAAGTGCCTGTCGTGGCATTATATTCAACAAATTTTGAACCCTGCTTTTTATTTTTGGTAGCTCAGAACCATAACGGATTTGCCTGCCGCCATAAGTGGGATCTCCCAAAACGGGTTTACCAATGCTGGAAAGGTGCACCCGTATTTGATGTGTTCTACCGGTTTTTAATTTAACCTTTAGATAAGTTGTAAACTCAAATTCTTCAATTACCTCGTATAGAGTTAAAGATGGCTTGCCTTGTGAGACAGAAGCACTGAACTTTTTTCTGTCCTTTGTGCTGCGCGTAATATTAGACGTAATTTCCCCGGATTTCTCTTCAAAATTACCCCAACAAATTGCGTGATACTCACGTTCAATTGTTCTCTCAGAAAATTGGTTAGCAATTTCAGCGTGGGTAAAATCATCTTTCGCAACAACCAGCAAACCGCTTGTGTTCTTATCTAATCGGTGAATTATTCCCGGTCTTCCTGACTGATTGAGTTCGCTTAATTTTGATGTGTGATACAACAATGCATTAACTAGAGTTCCGGTGTAATTCCCGTAAGCAGGATGTGTAACCATTCCAGCGGGTTTATTAACTACAATTAAATGCTCATCTTCAAACAGAATATCAAGAGGAATATTTTCGGGCTCTGCATCTTCAGGTCTCGGCGTAATTGGATGTACAGCCTCGATAATATCATTAGGTCTGATTTTATAATTTGATTTTGCTGGTTCACCGTTAACTTTTACAAGTCCGGCTTCGATAAGTTGTTGGATTTTAGAGCGTGTGGCATTTTCAATAACGTTGGTAAGAAAGAGGTCCAGCCTTTCTTTCTTTTTACCTTCAGGAATTTCAAACAGAAATCGTTTTTCCTTTATCAGTTTGGTCATCAGAAAAAGCATCTTTCTCGTTGTTCAAGTCGCGTTCATTATTCTTTGCAGTTATATCTAAACCACCGTTTTCAATTGACGCTTCTAATTCGTCAGTCTGACCCGACTCAACTTCTTCCATAGTCTTAGTTTGTTTGTAAAAAAACAACAATATTAAAACACCAATAGTTACAGAAGCATCTGCTATATTAAATATCGGCCATCGTTCATAGCTCCTGCCCAAAATGGTAAAATTGAAAAAGTCAAAATCAAAAAAGTCAACAACCTTACCGTAAAACAAAGGAGCATAATCGAATAAAAGACCATAAAACATTCTATCTATAAGATTACCGATAGCACCGCCCAAAATTAACGCAATTGCGATCTTTAAGCTAAGCGATTTATTCCTGACTATGAATAAGTATATGAGCAACCCTACGCTGGCAAAAAGCGAAAATAAAGATATCCAAAGTTTAAAGTTCGAACCAGGATCAAAGCCAAAAGCCATTCCGGGATTTTCAGTAAACGTAATTCTGAAGAAATTTCCGATCACTGAAATTGATTCACCCGGAAACATGCCTACAAAGTCAACATTTAAAAAAGGTAGGCTGAAACCTTTAACATAGAGTTTGGTTACCTGATCTAATATTATAACCACTATGGTTATGAGCAGTATTTTTGTAAAACTTTTCACGTAATAGAAATAATCTAAAAATTATTCTTATTGTTAATTAGAAAGAATAACAATTTCCGCTTTTCAAATTTTCGGAAAGTTGAGATTATGCGGCGAAATTATTTTTTCTCCTGCCTTTGCTTAATTGGTAAGCAATGCTGACTATGTGGAACTGCTTCTAGTCTTTCTTTAGGTATAAGCGGACAAGTTTCGCATAGGTTTTGCGGTTCATCAATACATTCAATACAAATGCCGTAAGTGCCTACTTCTATTCGCTTAAGAGCATCTTCAAGATAACCTAAAAATTTATTTTCTCTTTGAGCATATAAGAATGTCTTCTCTCTTTCCATTGCGTCTGTTCCCTGTTCAGCCATATGAAGAGAGTATGGCGAATTTTCATTTATATATTCCCCGGTTGTAGGATCAAGCATTTGTTCTCTTAAATTCTGAAGCTGCTCAATTATTTCATCTCTTTTTTCGAGTATTATTGTTTTAAAGTGCTCAAGTTCTTTCTTACCGTAACCCTTAATTTTTTTAATGGCCTTTGCCCGCGATTCAGCAGTAGATTCAACTTCCGCTACCATGGTTGACTTCTTAATTCTCGGTCGTTTTAAGGCTACCTTTTTCTTCGTTTGCTTAGAAGGTTTGGTTGTTTTTTTCACTGCTTTTTTCTTAACAGCAGTTTTTTTCGTTGTTACCTTCTTTTTCGGTGTCTTGCTGACTCTTTTTTTAGATGCCTTTTTAGCAGATTTTTTTACGGTTCTCTTCTTTGATACTTTTTTACCTTTGGGAGATTTCTTTCCGGATACTTTTTTGGTTACTTTCTTCGCCATTTCATTTACTCCTATTTTATTAAGTGCTAATCTTTTCTATTTGAATTTTACAATTATGTTCCCCAATTTTCCAATCACGTACAATACCCCCATTTAGTCTATCGGTGTATTCTAACTTCTCAGCAAGTGTTTCTGCTGAAATATAATTAGTAAAAACTTTTATTGCATCTGATAGTTTGTTGGTCCCGGTGTATATAACTTTTATTTTATCTGTTACTTCAAAGCCAGCTTCTTTTCTCATATTTTGAACTCTGTTTACAAATTCCCGCGCTAAACCCTCCGCAATTAAATCATCAGTAAGTTCGATATTAACTGCAACTGTTATTCCACCTTCAGATTCAACAGCCCAGCCGCTAATCTCTTCTTTAATAATTTCAACATCTTCCGGTGATATTGATAGATTTTCCTGCTCAATTTCAACATTTATACTTAGTCCGGCTTCTATTTCTCTAATTTCGGTGCCTGATAAATTTTTTATTCTCGCAGCTGCCAATTGAACATTTTTACCGAATTTGGGCCCGATTGCTTTAAAATCAGGCTTTGCAGATTTCTTAACAATTGAAGATTCATCCTCGAGAATTTCCAGGCTCTTTATATTCACTTCATCTAAAATAACATTCTTCATATCCATTACAGCCTCTTTCTTCTCCTTATCGATGGCAACCATAATTTTTTTAAGCGGCTGTCTTACTTTTAAATTAGATTTTGCCCTGATCGCACGAGTAAGATAAACTATATGTTGTGCAACATCCATCTTTAATTCTAATTCAGAATCACGCTCTCTCTTCGATGGGAAATCAGATAAGTGCACTGACTCAAAGTTCTCTCTTCCGGTAACATTATTAAGATTTTGATAAATTTCTTCCGAAATAAACGGTGCAAATGGTGCAGTTAATTTGCAAATAGTTTCAAGGCATTCGTAAAGAGTCTGGTATGCTGCAAGTTTGTTTTCATTCATTTCTGATTTCCAGAATCTTCTTCTGCAGCGTCTTACATACCAATTTGACAGATGATCAATTGTAAATTCTGATATTGAACGAGCTGCACGTGTTATATCATAATCATCCATAAGTTTTTCATAATTAACAACAAGCGAATTTAGCTTTGATAGAATCCATCTGTCAATCTCTTCCCTTTTTTCAAATGCAACGGGTTCCTCCTTAAATTTAAATCCATCAATACCGGCATAAAGAGCAAAAAACAAATAAGTATTTACCAGTGTGCCAAAAAATTTTCTCTGAACTTCCATCAGACCATCTACATCAAAAAGAGTTGGTCTCCATGGTGGACTATTAACAACTAAATACCACCTTGTAGCATCGGCGCCATATTTTTCAAATAGCTCAAAAGGATTAACTGTATTACCCTTCGACTTGGACATTTTCATCCCGGTTTTATCCAGGATTAACTCGTTAACAATTAAATTTTTGTATGCAACATTGTCAAAAAGCATTGTAGCAATTGCATGCAGCGTATAAAACCAGCCACGAGTTTGATCAATTCCTTCACAAATAAAATCTGCGGGAAATGCCTTCTGCTCGAACCATTCTTTATTTTCAAAAGGATAGTGAAATTGGGCAAATGGCATAGCGCCCGAGTCGAACCATGCATCAATTAATTCAGGAGTCCTTTTATAAATCTTTCCATTTTTTTCAAACATAACCCGATCAACGAACGGCTTGTGCAAATCAATATTTTCAATCTCACTTATAGGAATTCGTTTACCATTTTCTTCAATAAATCCTTGCTTTAACTCTTCAATACTACCAACAGCAAACATATCACCCTCATCATTTAACCAGATTGGCAAAGGAGTCGCCCAAAATCTATCTCTGGATAAAGCCCAGTCTTTATTTTCTTCAAGCCAGTTGCCAAACCTTCCCGCACCAACTTCCGGAGGTTGCCATTTTATTGTCTTGTTGAGCTCAACCATTCTTTTTGCAACAGAGGTGGTTTTTATAAACCACGATTCCCGTGCATAATAAATTACGGGTACATCCTGATTTCGCCAGCTGAATGGATAAGTGTGAATGATAGTTTCCTTTTTGTAAACCTTATCCTCAGATTTTAATTTTATAATTATATCCTTATCTGCGTCTTTAACAAACTGTCCCACAAAATCTGTAACTTCACCGGTAAATCTACCTCCTCTGTCAACCGGCTGAAGCATTGGAAGATTGTATTTTTTTGAAAGATCATAATCATCCGCACCGAAAGCAGGGGCAATGTGTACAATTCCCGATCCATCTTCGGTACTCACAAAATCTGCGAGACAAACAAAGAAAGCTTTTTTATTTACTTTTGAATAAGGTAAAAGCTGTTCGTACTCAATTCCCTCAAGTTCAACTCCTTTAATTTCCTCAAGGACTTCATACTCATCATCTAAAATTGAAAGTAAGTTTTTAGCAAGAATTATTTTCTTCTCTTTATTTTTTACTTTCACATAATTAACGTCGGGACCAACTGCAAGCGCAACATTTGAGATTAAAGTCCATGGAGTCGTAGTCCAAACGAGAAAATATTCTTCTTTATCTTTTAACTTGAAGAGAACATAAATTGACGGATCTTTTGTTTCCCTGTATCCAAGTGCTAATTCAGCAGCAGAGAGCACTGTTTCTGATTTGGGATCCTGCGGTACGATTTTGTAATCTTTATAGATAAGTCCTTTATCGAATAAAGTTTTTAATGCCCACCAAACCGATTCGATATATTCATTTTTTAAAGTTATATAGGCTGAATTTAAGTCAATCCAATAACCCATTCTTTCGGTCATCTCATTCCACAAATCGAGATAAGTAAAAACGGAATCACGGCAGGCTTTATTATATTTATCTACGCCATATTGTGGTATTTCACTTTTGTTTTTAATACCGAGTGTTTTTTCAACCTCAATTTCTACGGGTAATCCGTGTGTGTCCCATCCGGCTTTTCTTTCAACACGGAAACCCTTCATTGTTTTGTACCGGCAAACAAGATCCTTTAAAGTCCGCGATATTACGTGATGAATTCCGGGCTTTCCGTTTGCTGTTGGTGGACCCTCATAGAAGGTAAATGTGTTCTCCTTAGAACGCTTTTCAATGCTCTTTTCAAACACATTATTTTCTTTCCAAAACTGCAGTATGTGCTTTTCAATTGCAGGGTACCCTATTTTTTCTATGCCTTGCTTGTACATCGATAATATTTTTTTATAACTCTTCGTACCTTTTAATAAGTTCTCTTTCAGTTTGAATGAATTCTTTTAATTCTTTTTCAATCCTATCTTTAGTAAGTACGATGTTTTTTGATTTTAACTCTGCCTCATTAATAATTTTTTCTGCTTTTAAATTTGCTTCCTTTAAAATTAATTCTGCCTCTTTCTTCGAATCGTCTGCAGTAGCTTCTAAAACTTTAACCTTCTCTCTTAAAATTGCGGCTTGCTTTTCACCGCTTAAAATTTCCTGTATGGCCATACCAAAAATTCCCATTGCACCAAGGGTTATATTCCGCAAACTGTATAAAATAAGGTTCTCGGTAAGAATTTCCGCGGTACCGAAATATTCATAAAAAAAGACGATCATCGCTACGCTTAACAAAGTAACAGATATTATAACAGAGAACAGTACCTTCCCGCCGAACTGCCATCCGAGTGAACGATTAATGTACCAGCCGCAAGCAAAACATAAAATTGAAAGTACAAACCAAACAGCAAAATTTTGATCGCCAAATTGAAATAATTCCGTATTGAGAAAATTCGAGGCAAAAGCCAGTATACCTAATAAAACAGGTATGCTATATTGGGATAAAGCTTTCTTCATAATTCTAACCTCTTAATTAATTCTTTCATGATCAAAGTCATTTTGGGTTCAGCATCCATTGCAGTAGCGATTATCTCTTCCACATTAACGGGTTTTAATGTATCGGGAAAACACTCATCTGTAACGATACTTATTCCCAAAACCCTCATGCCCATATGATTTGCAACAATGTTTTCAGGAATTGTAGACATACCAACAACATCGGCGCCTGCCGTTCTTAAAAATCTGTACTCGGCCCTTGTCTCCAGATTCGGGCCAGGCACAGCAACGTAAACACCCTTTTGGATCTTAATTTTATTTTCCTTTGCTATTTTTTCTGCAAGTTCAATTAATTCTAAATTATACGGTTCGCTCATATCGGGAAACCGAGGACCAAGCTCATCTTCATTTTTTCCGATAAGCGGATTATCTCCCAGTAAATTAATATGATCCACCATGAGCATTAAATCGCCGCGCCTGTAATCCGGATTCATTCCTCCGCATGCATTTGAAATGAGCATAGTCTGAACACCTAAAAACTTCATTACTCTAACGGGATAAGTAATTTGCTGCATTCCATAGCCTTCGTAAAAATGAAATCTGCCCTGCATTGCAACAACATTTTTTCCGTTAACAGATCCAAAAATGAGCTTGCCATGATGTGATTCAACGGTGGAAATCGGAAAGTGTGGTAATTTATCGTAATCAATTTCATGTTTTAAATCGATTTCATTAACCAGTCCGCCTAAACCAGTTCCAAGAATAATTCCAATCGGATAATTCTCAGTTGTGAGCTTTCGAATAACAGAAAGAGTTTCATTTATATTTGAAATCAGCTTACTCATATTTTATAGAAGTTTATCCACTATATCGTCGACATCAACATCAACTTTTTCGGAAGAATCCTTCTTTTCAGATGGACTTGGTTCTTCTCCTGCTTCTTTGACTTTTCCCTCTAAAAGGTTTGCCTGTGATTTTACGATTGCTCTAAGTCTGGCAATAATCAAATCTTTTTCTTCTTTAAGTGTAGATACAGCATTTCTAATTTCATTTGCGTTTTCGCGAGCATTTTCAATTAATTGCGAAGCTTTAATTTCAGCTTCTTTAATCATTAGGCTGGTTTGCTTTTTGGTTGATTCGAAAGTTTTTGATGAAGACTCCTGAGCTTTAATTAATGTATCTTGCAGGTTTTTTTCAATCTTCTGAAATTCGATTACCTTTTCACGCAGTTCCTCAACCTCCACCTTCAAATCTTCATTTTCTCTAAGAAGACCATCCACTTCGCTGGATAATTTATCGAGGAAAGCCTGTACCTCTTCAGGATTAAAGCCACGGACGGACTTAGAAAATTCCTGTTTCTTAATTAAAAGAGGGGTAAGTTTCATAACTGCCTCCAGTCTTTGGAATATTCTCTTTGACCAAATATAGCCGAGCCAATTCTCAGCATCGTTGAACCTTCTTCGATTGCAATATCAAAATCATTAGTCATCCCCATTGATAATTCTCTGAGGTCAAATCCTTGATTATTTATTTTATCTTTCAATTTACGTAAATCGCTAAAACTTTTCCTAATTTTCTTTACATCATCCGTAAACGGTGCCATAGTCATCAGTCCAATAAGCTCCAGGTTTTCTCTGTCCCCGCAGAATTTCACGAGTTCTTTAATATCATCTTCTTTGTTAAGTCCAGCCTTACTTTCTTCTTCGGAAGTTTTAATCTCAATTAAAATTTTCTGATACTTATTAAGCTTTTGCGCCTGCTTATTTATTTCCTCTGCCAGTGGAATCGAATCAACAGAGTGAATGTACTCGGCAGCTTTTACCGCGTATTTTGCTTTATTTTTTTGCAGAGTCCCGATGAAGTGCCAAGTAACCTTATTACCAATTAAATCAAATTTATCTCTCAATTCCTGGGCTTTATTTTCACCGAAATCTTTAATACCCAGACTATTAGCTTCTTTAATTGCATCAATGCCAAAGAACTTGGAAACAGCGATTAGTTTAATTTCCTCCGGCTCCCGATTGCAGGCGGTACATTTTTCTTTTATCCTGTCCCGAAGGCTCTGCAGGTTCGCGGCAATCATAATAAAATTAAGGTTGTGAATGTATATTATTCAGCATCAAAAAGCAATAAAAACCGGTATTAAATCAACTGTAAATACTTAATAATTGGTAAATATTAATACAACAACCTGATGCTGAAAATTTAAGCTCAGCCTGTGATTGAAACACATGTGCTGACCTAATATTTTTGTAATTTTAGACTTAAATTCGGAAAAATCTGGAGAAAAAATGGATATAAAATTTATAGACGAATTGAAAAAAAAAGCATCAAAGCTTAATAAAACAATAATACTTCCCGAGTCCCATGATGAAAGAGTACTCAAGGCAGCAGAGAAACTGACTAAAGAACAAATCGCTTCAATTATCACTCTTGGAGATGAAGACAGAATCTTAAGCGATGCTAAAAAGTTGGACGTGGATTTAACCGGGATCAGGATCATCGATCAAACAAGATCTGATAAACTAAGTGATTTTACTAACATATTTTACAACCTGAGAAAGCATAAAGGCATAACGATTGAAGATGCAAGAAATACAATGCAGCGCGATTTATTTTTTGCCGCAATGATGGTAAAAGAAAATATGGCAGATGGAAGCGTAGCAGGTTCTGCATCTGCCACAGCAGATGTTATGCGTGCAGGAATTCAATGTGTTGGAATGCCGGAAGGCATTTCAATCGTATCAAGTTTTTTCTTAATGCTTTTTCCCGAAAAAAATTATTCTTTTGCGGATTGTGCGGTCGTTCCTGATCCTGATGAAAAACAGCTTGCAGATATTGCTATTTCTACGGCCGACAACCACAGAAAACTCACCGGAGAAGAACCATTGGTTGCAATGCTTTCATTTTCTACAAAAGGAAGTGCGAAGCATGAAGCGGTCGATAAAGTGTTAAAAGCAACAGAAATAGTACGCACAAAAAGAAATGATATTAACATTGACGGCGAAATGCAATTTGATGCTGCAGTGATTGAGTCGATAGGTAAAAAGAAAGCTTCAGGCAGCTATGTTGCAGGTCAAGCTAATGTATTAATTTTCCCTGATTTGAATTCCGGAAATATAGGTTACAAAATTGCTCAGCGATGGGGCGGTGCAGAAGCTGTCGGACCAATGGTACAAGGTTTAAACAAACCCTTCTTCGATTTAAGCCGGGGTTGCAGCAATGATGATATTGTTAATACTGCCGCAATTGCTGTTTTAATGAGTTAAATAAAGAGCCTCCCCCTTATTTCCCCTCCTAAGGAGTGGGAAATTTGATTTTATTCTGCATTAAATTTTTGCTAAGTTCCCCGTCAATATTTTTAAAACCAATGAACCTTTTTATAATTACTATATTAGTTTTTATTCTTAACCTGCCGTTTGGTTACTGGCGGATAAACGTACAAAAGTTTTCATCTCAGTGGTTTATGGCAATTCATCTGCCAATACCCTTTATTATTTTTTTTCGCTTATTCTCAGGAACCGGATTCGAACTATTATCCTTCCCTTTTACCATTACAGCTTTCTTTCTCGGCCAGCTTATTGGTGCAAGAATATTTAATTTTAGAAGAAATAACGGTGCCCATCCTTTATCATCATGTCTTGTAATGGATGTTGCCAGAGCAAAAAAATAATTTACTTGAACTTATTTGATTATACAATTGTTAATAAGGAGAAATAATGGAGAATATATGTTTAGGATAATTTTATTTATTGCATTATTTCTGGTGAATTCTCAATTAAGCGCGCAAAACCAATCCGATTCAATTACAAAAAGTGCAGGAACAGAAGCTTTGGATAATATAAATAACATTATAGTTCTTGATATAAATAAAAATGAAATAAAACTTTCTGATTATAATGGAAAAGTTTTATTGATGGTAAACGTCGCAAGTGAATGTGGCAATACTCCTCAATACTCAGGTCTGCAGGAAATATATGAACAGTATAACGCCCGTGGATTTGAAATTTTAGCCTTCCCCTGCAACGATTTTGGGGGACAGGAACCCGGCACAAACGAGCAGATACAAAATTTCTGCTCTTCTAATTACGGAGTTACATTTAAACTTTTTGACAAAATTAAAGTTTTAGGAGAGGGTAAATCACCACTTTACGAAAGGTTAACAAATAATCCCGTTACTGAGCAAGGTGATGTAAGATGGAACTTTGAAAAGTTTTTAATTTCAAAAGAGGGAAAAATTGTGGCCCGATTTGGAAATAAAGTTTCTCCCACCAGTGATGAGGTGATTTCAGCAATTGAAATTGAGCTTAGCAAGTAACATTCGAGGTTGCAATAATTTAATTCCTAATAACCTCGAGGTTCGCTGTGTCGTGGTCATTCCCGCAAGCCTGTAATTTGGATCAGGGCGCGCAGGGAATCTGATTAAACAATTTCAGGTTTGGGACCACCGCAATTCGGGCAGGCAATCCGGAATGACAATAGAACTTATTCTTTCCCCAATTCCTGTTTTACAAGCAACTTTGCATTTATTACATCTTTGTGATCCAGATTTAAAGTGCTGCCTATAATTTTAATTAACCTATCCTCGTGTTTTTCGAGCCTGCCATCCGTGTAAATCAGTTTCCAAAGATTTGTCATCAATTTTAGCTTTTCACCTCTATTCAAATGATCATTCAAAATAGAGGTGAATTCGTAAACGCTTATACTATTTTTAACTGCCTCTTCGGAGAGACTAATTAAATCTTCAACACATTGATTAGTAAGATTAAAATTTTCTTTCATTGCGTTTACAATCTTTTTTCGTTCTTCTTCAGAAAAATCTCCATCTGCTGCAGCTATTTCAACATACAATGCAGCAGTTGCAACCTGAAGTTTATTTTCAAGGTTTTCAGATTCCGAAGGTACGGGAGGTGCATCACTAATTTCTTTTTCTTCTTCCTGAGATAAAATTCTTTTTAAATAGTCAAACATAACTTAAACTCTTAAAAACTCTTTTTAGATAAAACTAATGGTTGTTTAATTCTGAAAGAAGTCCGGGAAGATCCAGCTCCTTGGTGTAAAGGACCATATTTCCTTCTTCATCAACAGGCCATTCCTCTTTGGGTCTATCGCAATAAAGCTCGATTCCATTGCCATCTAAATCCTTCAGATAGATAGATTCAGACACACCATGATCAGAAGCACCTTCAATAGGATATTTGTTTTCCCAGAGAACCTTGAATGCTTTTGCAAGTTCTTCCCTGTTTGGGTATAATATTGCAAAATGGTACAAGCCTGAATGTCCCGGCGGTGGCGGTGTTACATTGTTTCCCGCCCAAGTGTTCAATCCAATATGATGATGATAATTTCCTGAGGACAGAAAAGCCGCAGATTTTCCAAAACGTGCTGTTACAGAAAAGCCAAGCATTTCCGAATAAAACTTAATTGCTTTTTCCAGATCAGCAACCGTTAAATGAATATGCCCAATTCTCGCTTTTGGATGTATTTCGTATCTCATTATTTTCTTTTTATGTAATTGATTCCTTTTACAGAAAATTCAGTTATAAGAGTAGACATCTTTGTCTTTCAATAAAATTCGTAAAAATAAACATTTTCAATCCAGAAATTCTTTTCAATTTGTCCGACTAAAAGATTTCATCTCACCCATTACATAAGCTTTCAGCTTATGATGATTTAATTCTTACAGGTTTAACTTTCCAGATTTTTTCCGCATATTCTGTAATCGAACGATCACTTGAAAACTTGCCAACTCGGGCAACATTTAAAATAGTTTTTTTGGTCCATGCATCAGCATTTGAATACAAGCTGCTTACTTTATCCTGAGTATCAATGTAAGATTGGTAATCTGCAAAAAGGCAATAATAATCCTGGTTCATCAAACCATCAATTATTGGTTTGAAAATTCCAGGCTCCTTTTTACTGAAGAAATCGGAACCAATCATATCAACAACTCTTTTAAGGTTTTCATTTTTTCCATAGTATTCTTTTGGATTGTAGCCATCGTTCTTTAATTTAATCACTTCATCAGCCAGTAAGCCAAATATGAAAATATTTTCGTCTCCAACCTCTTCTCTTATTTCAATATTTGCACCATCCATTGTTCCTATAGTGAGTGCACCATTTAGTGCAAATTTCATATTTCCTGTTCCGGATGCTTCCAAACCTGCCATAGAAATCTGTTCTGAAAGGTCAGACGCGGGGATAATTTTTTCTGCAAGAGTAACAGAATAATTTCTGATAAAGACTATTTTCAATTTGTTCCCGACATCAGGATCATTATTAACTATTGCAGCAACTGAATTTATAAGCTTGATTATAAGCTTGGCCATGAAATATGCAGGTGCAGCCTTCCCGCCAAAAATTATTGTGCGCGGTACTATATCGATAGAAGGATTATCTTTTATTCTGTTATAAAGGGTAATTACATGTAAAATATTTAACAACTGTCGTTTATATTCGTGAAATCTTTTTATCTGAACATCAAATATTGAATCCGGATTAATATTAATTCCGTTTTCCGCTTCAATATGGTTCATTAGTAATTTCTTATTTAACCATTTCGCACTTCTCCAGCTTTCGTAAAAATCTTTATTGTCAATATATTGCTCAAGCGACCTCAGCTCATCCAAATTTTTCATCCAGCCATCACCAATTTTCTCTGAGATAATTTTAGAAAGAAACGGATTTGCCGCTTTAAGCCATCTTCGAGGAGTAATTCCATTGGTAACATTTAAAAATTTACCGGGATATATTTTATGGAAATGCGAAAAGATTCTCGTTTTTAAAATTTCAGTATGAAGCGCCGCAACTCCGTTTACGGCTGAACTTCCGACAATTGCTAGGTTTGCCATTCGAACTGACTTACCGTCTTTTTCATTTATAATGGATAACTGAGAGAGGATTTTTTCATCAGTTGTATAATGCTTTCTCAAGTATTCTATAAATCTTCTATTGATTTCAAAAACTATTTGGGTGTGTCTGGGAAGGAGCTCTTCAAATAACGGAAGCGACCATTCTTCAAGGGCTTCAGGCACAACAGTATGGTTCGTGTAAGCGAATGTTTGTGTTGTAATTTTCCAGGCTTTTTCCCACGGTATATTTTCATTATCAATAAATATTCTCATCAATTCGGGAATTGCAACAACAGGATGTGTATCGTTTAGCTGGATTGAATTTTTTTCGGCAAATTTATCAAAGCTGTTGTGATTAATTTTAAACTTCCTGATTATATCCTGTAGTGTGGCTGAAACAAAAAAATACTGTTGTTTTAATCTTAAAAACTTTCCTTCTACATAAGAATCGTTTGGATAAAGTACTTTTGATATAGTTTCCGAATCGGTTTTTGAAGAAACCGCTGCAACATAATTTCCAGCATTAAAATCCTTAAAACTAAAATCTTTCCCCGCTTTGGCTTGCCAAAGTCTAAGATTGTTCACAGTATTATTTTTAAAACCGGGAACAGGAATATCGTACCCAAGTGCAAGAACATCTTCAGTTTCAATCCATTCAAATTTGTAGCTCCCATCGGGATTTTGCGTTCTAGTGGATTTACCGTAAAACTTAACTTTGTACTGCAGTTCTCTTCTCGTAATATCCCAAGGATTTCCGCTTTGCAGCCAGTTATCCGGATATTCGACTTGAAATCCATTTTCAATTACCTGATCAAAAATTCCGTACTCGTATCTAATACCGTAGCCAAAGGCTGGCAATTCCAAAGTTGCCATGGAATCCAAATAGCAAGCAGCAAGTCTTCCCAAACCTCCGTTGCCCAAACCCATATCGTGTTCAAATTCTCTTATCTCTTCAAGGCTATAGCCATCTTCCTTAAGGATTTCATAGCATTCATCATAAAAATCCATATTGATAAGTGCATTGCCCAACAGCCTGCCCATCATATATTCCATCGAGAGATAATAAACTCTTTTCACATCTTTAACATTGTATTCATGCTGAGTCCTTAACCATTTTCTAACAAGCCTGTCGCGTATTGCTAGGGATAATGCGAAATATGCATCTTCGCCCGTTGCTGTAATTCTGTCACGCACTAGTCTGAATTCAAGATTTTCAGCAAACTGATTTGAAAGTGAATACGATGCGGGACTTTCAGTATCAGTAAAAAAAATGGAGCTCTTTCCGTTTAATTTTTCTATATTATTCCTTTTCATTCAAGTAATCAAAAGGTTAGCTGAAAATTATTTGGGGAATAAATTTAACGTTGAATAAGGTTTTAACAAAATGGTAACACACTAAATAAAATGATATTGCTAACTTTGTGCATGCAAAACTATAAAAGGTGGAAAAAAATGCTCAACAAAAGAATGTTAATCTATAGTTTAAGCTTTCTCATAACAATTCTATTAAGCAGTTGCGATAATAAAGAAACACAGGCAGAATATGAAACCGGGAATGTAATTTTTATTCATCCTGATGGATCCTCGCTTGCTATGTGGAATGCAATTAGAGCATTGTATTACAGTCCTGATGGTGAAATAAACTGGGACAAACTTTCACATATTGGGTTGTACCAGGGATTTATGTCTAACAGTTTCACTGCTTCTTCAGAAGGCGGGGCAACCATTCATGCTTACGGTATTAAAGTTGAGTTGCTTTCCTATGGAATGAATGGAAAACTGCCGCTTATTTCAAGATCCGGAAACGAAATGAGTATTATGCAGGAAGCGATGAAAAAGGGTATTCGGACGGGTATAATAAATTCCGGCACTATCGTAGAGCCCGGTACGGGAGTTTTCCTTGCAAGTGATGAATCCCGCGCCAATGAAGATGAAATAGCAAAAAACATCATAGATTCCGGCGCCGATCTGATTTTCTCCGGAGGCGAAGAGGTTTTGTTGCCTTATGATCAACAGGGGAAATTTGGTATGGGTAAGAGAGAAGATGGCTTAAATTTAATAGAGCATGCAAAAGATTTGGGCTACATAGTTATCTACAATAAAGAAGAACTATTCAGCACACCAATTGATGCCGGAAAAATTTTGGGCGTATTTGCAGCAAGGCATACGTTTAGCGATAAATCAGAAGAAGAGTTGATTGAACTTGGTTTGCCCAACTATTCAGAGACAGCACCAACATTAGCGGAAATGACAGAATTTGCCATTCGTTTTTTATCGAAAGGGGATAAAAAATTCTTCCTGGTTATCGAGGAAGAAGGAACAGATAATTTTGGAAACGCCAATAATGCGGGTGGAACTTTTGAAGCTTTAAAGAGAGCCGATGATGCGATTGGCGAAGCTTTAAAATATTTACAGGATGATCCCAGGACATTAATTATTACAGCCGCAGATAGCGAAGCCGGCGGACTGGAAGTATATGGCTTTCTGGAAAAGGATATGCCTCGGGAAAAACCACTTCCGGAAAAATCAAAAAACGGTGCGCCGCAAGACGGTATAAACGGAACAGCTACACTTCCTTTTCTGACGGGAAAGGATAAAAATGGAAATCGTTTTCCATTTGCAGTTGCATGGTCTACGTCCGATGACGTTTACGGATCAGTGGTTGCAAAAGCAGAAGGTTTGAATGCCAATTTAATGAATGGAAAAATTGACAATACTGACATTTACCGGATAATGTACTCAACATTATTCGGTGTGTGGTTAAAGTAGACTATTCTTCAGGTAAAATTGCGGTAGCTTCAATTTCCACCACAAAATTCGGATCAATTAAAGAAGTAACTTCAACCATTGTAGTAGCAGGTTTTATATCTTTAAAGAATTCTCCGTGTGCTCTTCCCACGGCTTCCCAATCTCTGATATTGGTCACATAAATTCTGGTGCGGACAACATCTTTTAACGATCCGCCAGCTTCATTTACTGCTCTTTCAATCTTTTGAATAATGAATCTTGTTTGTTGATAAGCATCACCCGGAGCAATTATTCGGTCTCGATCAATAGCAGATGTGCCGGAAACCTCTATAATGCTTCCAGCTCTTATTGCTCTTGAATAACCAATTTGGTCTTCCCATTTTGCATTGGTATGAATTCTAATACGTTTTTCCATTATGTGCCCCTAAATTTTTCCTTGAAGATATTTTTTTCTTTTTGATTCCGGAAACTTTTCAATTGAATATCGAAGCATTGTTCTTGGCATTTTTTTATAACGCGATTTTAAGAAATCTTCTTCAACTTTCAAATTTTTTTTCCCAACTTCTCTTAACATCCAGCCCACAGCTTTATGAATAAGATCATGCTCATCTTCAATCAAAATGTCGGCAATTTGTAAAGTGGTGTAAAAATCATCCATTCTAATAAAAGCCATCGTTGAGAGAATCGCAATTCTGCGCTCCCACAAATTTTTAGATTTTGCAAAGTCAAAGAGGATTTGCCTGTCTTCATTAATAAGATGCATTCCGATTATTTTCGGAGCTGATAAATCCACAAGATCCCAGTTGTTTATTCTCATTCTGTTACTGATATAGAACCTAAATATTTTTTCTTTTTCACTCTCATCGCTTTGACCATATTTATGGACAAGGATTAATAGTGCGATTAGCCTTTCTTCATGAATTTTTGAAGCAAGAAGCTCTTTTAGTTCGATGTAGGTTAAATTCTTAAATTCTTTTGCAATTCTTCGTTGAACCGGAACTTTTAAACCTACAAACTTATCTCCTTCACCGTACTCACCTTTACCGGTTTTAAAAAACCACAATTGTGTTTTTGCAACTTCGGCATTTGCAAGATCATTAATTTGTTTCCTCAGTTCCTTTAGGCCCATATATGATTATTCCTTCTAATAACATAAAAAGAAGGCTATCAGAAAATAATAATTTCCTTTTGAAATAGCATAATGAATTAAAAAAAGAAAGGTTTTTCTCAGGATGGACTTTTGGTCGAAGTGGTTATTCGGCTTATCAGCTTTATTAGATCGTTTTTACCAAAAGGCTTAACTAAAAATTCATCCGCCCCGGCTGCATAAAATTGATTTATTTTTTCACTTAAAAATTCACTTGATAAAACAACAATGGGAATTTCAGAAGTCACAATTTCTTTTAATTCCTTACATATTTCTATTCCTTTATCCCAATAGTTTTTAGTAACATCAAAAATTACGGCAATAAATTTATCTTTTTCTAAAACATCAGGATGAAAGTCTACATACTTCATCAGGTTTATTTCAAATTTGTCCTTCAGGAATGCTCTAACCAAATCGTATGATTCGCCGGCATCATCCAGCATTAAAATCTTAGCCGCACCGTTACTCTTTTGAGTAAGAGCTTTCAGCTTTTCAGCTTTAGCTCCCTTTGCAAGTGGTAGTGTAAAAGTAAATGTCGATCCCACACCTTTAATACTGTCTACAATCAGAGACCCGCCCATTTTTTCTATGTACCTTTTCGCAATAGCCAAGCCAAGCCCGTTTCCTTCGAATGTTCTGCCGATATCCAAATCTTCCTGACTGAATGGCTGGTATAAGTGTTCGAGATATTTTGTTGAAATTCCAACACCGGTGTCTTTAACTTTACAGATTGCTAAATCTCTTTCTTTAAGGACACCCAATTCTATATCAATATAACCTTGATTTGTAAATTTAACCGCATTATCAAGAAGATTATTTATTACATTTTCGGCGCATTGCAAATCTATTTCTACAAAAATCTTGTCTGTAGTAAAGTTTGTTGTGAAGTTTAATTGCTTTTCCAAAGCGTGTTTTTTATGCGGTATAATACAGTTTGTAAATACACTTACCAGTTCGAAAGTTTCAAGATTAAGATGATAGTTGCTTGCCTCAATTTGTGCAAATTCAAGCATCTGTGTTATACTTTTAAATAACCTTTCACTGCCGGAATGAAGGTTATCTAAGTAAATTTTGTCCTCACTGTTTATTTTATCTTTCAGATTTTCCTTAATGATAGTAGAATATCCTAGAATAATATTCAACGGTGTTCTTAGTTCATGCGATAAAACATTTAAAAATGTGCTCTTTAGACGCTCAGCTTCTTTATTTGCATCACGCGCTTTCTTTGATTCTTCCTCGGCAAGAATAATTTCTGTTTGATCTTCATGAAAAAGTACAACAAAATTCTTATCATCAACCTTTAAAGGAAAAAGCGTGGATTTAAGAAACGGAATCGATCTTTCGCCGTTAAAAAGTAGAGTATCAATATAGTTTTTTAGTGTAGTGACTTTTTGTGATTGAAACACATTTTTAATTTTTTCAGTAATACCCCGTCTTATCAATTCGTTATCATCGTAGCAGGTATACCCTTTTAATTCCGGTAGGGTATAGCCCCAGAGATTTGAGAATTCTGTATTAACGTATTCAACAACTCCCTTATCGCTTATAACCTGAACAGGAAAAGGAAGGAATTCATAGTAAAGATTAAAATATGTCGAGATATTTTGTGCCATTAATTAATTACAGGAATTGTAAGCTGAACCGCCGCACCTTGTTCCTGGGGTAATAATTTAATTTCACCTTTATGTCTGTCAATAATGCTTTTGCATAAAAATAAACCGTAGCCATGCTTGCTTAAATTAAACGCATCAGAAGTATCTTTGCGAATATTATCCGGGAAACCCGGTCCGTCATCTGCAATCTCAACAAAAATATTATCATTCTTTAGGTAAGATTTTATTGTAACGGTTGCATCTTTTTTAGCTTCTGCGGAGTTAGTAATTAAATGAACAAACAAGTGTTGCATTTGCTCAGAATCGAACCTGCAGATTGGGAGCTGGTTTAGCTCAGTTTTAAAATTAATTGAAAGGAACTTTTTTAACGGAGAAAGGTATTTTATGACAGATTGAATAGTTCTGTTCAAATCGCCATTATCACGGTTTATTTCCATTACCGAAGTTTCAAGCAGGACCTGAGCATACTTCTGAATGTTTCTTATACTGTCTGCAGCAACTTTAGATTTTAGTTTTAACCTATCGAAAGATAATTCATCAACTTTTTCTTTTTTTGTTAAAAAATCATTTTGCGCTTTTTCAATTATGCGCATTAGACTTTCAGTTTCAAGCAGTGCAAGATGCACTAAACCCTGGAGAGATTGCCCAATTTCGGCATCAATTCCAGATTTCAAAACTTTTCTTTCAGCTTGAATTAGTTGAGCGTTCGCTTCCTGAAGCGCATTGTAAGCATTTAATTGTCCGTCGTAAAGCTGGGCATTTCTAATTGCAGTCGCAGCCTGTCCAGCAAGTATTTCAAATGTCCCCGTTATTTCCCTCACATTAATTTTATGTAGATGTTTACTGTCAACGTAGATGACTCCGATTTTTTTTCCGGCAGTTATTAATGGTGAACATAGAATTGTCTGCAGATCAAGCTTTAAAATACTTTTAGTAGGATCATAAGTTGCATCGCTCTGAGCACCTTCGATAAAAATAGACTGCCCATTAATGTAAACATCTTCAACTACAGTTGTACTAATCTCAAAAGACTCTTTTAACAGAGTTTCATTTTCAGAATTTAATCCAAGCTTGTATTCCAATTCATTGTTTGCATTTTGAAGAACTATAAAGCCTCTTTCAGAATTTGTTAATCGAATTGCATTCTTGAGTACGAGTTCAAGTACATCGTCCAAAATTAAAGTACGATTAATTGTATTTACTATGTTAAGAATTGCTTCAAGATTTTTTACTCGCTCAGTTGAATCATCTTCAACAAGAGTGCTTTTTATACCGTCATCAATATTTTTTTTGAAATCCGAAAATTTCATTTCATCACCTATCCATAAGTAGATTTAGTCTTTAAGAATTTTTATTGATAAGAACCATTCCCAATCATTTACTTTATCAGACCACGCTTTAGCAATTCCAGCAGAAATTGTTGATTCAAGGTTATACCAGTGCTTCAGTTTTACATCCATTTGTGCTCCAATATCAATCCAGTAATCTCCTGCATCAGACGGTGCATACAATGCCTGCGAATAGACCGAAAAATCAATATGATTAACAAACTGATGACCAATAGACCAACCGGAAAGTCTGATCGGGGGAAAAGCATTTTCCAGTAATAACTTTCCAAATTTGTCAGTCATCAAACTGTAAATTGGCAATCCCGGAAAACGAAATATTTTTCTGAACTGCCTGATCTCATCATTATCTATTCCTCTATTTCCAAAACCGCCAAAATAAAACCTCGCCTGTACAATCTCTTCATTGTCCCAGAGGTAACCACCTGCAATTTTTACGTGAAAAACATTGTGATTCCACAACCAGGTTGAGAAATCGCTTAATTCAATGCAAGTATTTGGTGCAAACAAGGGAGCGTCAAAATTTGTACCGTATAGAGTTACTGTCCAATTAAGTTCGTTTCCGTATTCATAATCAGAACTTCCAATACTTTTACGTAGATTTTTTGAATTCAAATTTGTCACTAGAACGCCAAAATCGGATTGTGAAACTCTGACAAGATTGTCGTTGATGAATTCAACACCTCTATAAAAAGTTAGTGTTGTAGCCTGCTTTATTTTATGAGGATTGTCGTATTTCCAATAGTGTGTATGTCCCATTCTGAATTGTGTACCTATCATTCCTCTTTTCCTGTCGTTGAACAGATCAAAAAACTCAGGACCGTTGTGCGATACTTCCAAATAAAATAATTGCCGGTAATCGTATTTAAACTTAACATGCCAAAAAGGATAGTCAGGAGTTTCCTTGAGCGGCGAAACACCGGCTTCCAAATAAAAATCGTGAATTAATAAAGGATCAGTTATACGTGTGAATAATCCGAAAACAAACTGATTCTGAAAACCACTTACAACCGGGACAAGGGATTGAATATTTAAATTTGAAAAACTACCATAACCTTTTTCGGCCGTAAATTCCATAGGGGTAATTTCAGTTGAATCATTTTGCAAGGCCCACTTATAGAGCTTTGGTTCTCTTTCAACTACCTGCTGACCAAGATAATTAATTGCAGGGAGAAAAGGAGCAGGTTCATTTGCAACCTGAACAGGAAGAAAGCCATCAGTACTAAATTCAAAAGCAAATATGGAATCGGGAGAAATTTCTAACGGTTTAAATAATCCCGTAAGACAATGTGTTAATGCCTTTGTGGAGGAATTATTAAAATCGTACCGGTAAATATTCGATACACCATTTGTAAAAGCGTTCCAATATAAGTATTTGCCGCTTTGACTCCACGACGGATTTTCAGGTGTGCCGTTATTGCTAATATTTAAATATTCAAGCGAAGAGCCGGCGATCAAATTGTTTCCATTAAAAATTATTACAGACTGTTGCCCATTTGGTTTTTTAAGCACGGCAGCAATGTTTTCACCTGCTTCATCTATAGAAAGATTAAAAAGTTCTTCTCCATTCGGCAATGTAACCAATCGTATAATTTCTCTGTATGGAAATGGAGATATAATTAGTGTGGCAGTTCCCTTATCATGTTCAACACCCCATAAATCATGGGTTTTAGTATTTACAGTTAAATCCCCCACTCTTGCATTTTCAAATAACATCTTCTTATCGTTTGTTTCAATATCGTAAACCCAAATATCCCTAAATAACTGGTTGTTTTTTGTTGTATAGAAAAGTAAACCGTTTACTTCGTCATAAGCCGTTGAAGCAACTTGAATCATACTTGGAGTGGGCAGGGATGTAAGAATTTTTGAAGAGCCGGATTTTAATTGTAGCGATTGAATTTCTGCAAGCTCATGTGGTCTGTGATAACCAAAGATAATTGAAGCTGATTTTCTGTCCAGATGCGGAGTAGTGATCCAGCCAAAATCCTTCCCGCCAATATTTTTAATCTTTGTAAAACTTTGCTGATTTAATATATCAATGTTACTTTTTTGATACTCCTTTTCGAATTCTAAAAACTCTCTCCAGGATCTGGAAAAATCCTTTCCAAATACAGATTTAAATTTTCCTTCAAAGCCAGAATAGAAATCACCCGGATTGGTTATAAACCAGTCTACCACCTTTTCTGAACCATATATAATGGAAAGGTAACCCACAAATCTCCCACCATAAATGTAAAAGAGATTATCTAAAAACATTGAGTTGTGACTTTCAATGGTTTCAATATCCAGCTGTGATGGAAATTTCTGCCTTTCACTAACCATTGATCGGAAAAACATTTCATCAAAGCTCCCCAGCAGTCTCCCGTAACCACCGCTAAACCAGGTTTCAATATAAACTGCTATGGCCTCCTGGTGCCATCGGGGTGAGTATCTGTTAAAATTGGTAAGCAGGCTGTAAAAAACAGTTGATGGTTGAATTTTATCTGGAGGAACTTTGCCAAATAATTTTCTGAAAATCCCTTCAATATTTGTTCGTGAATCGTTTATAACTATATGCACCAATTCATGGCTTAACAACCATTGTATTCGTTCGTCGTAAGGTACAACTTCATAACCTGGTTCCAAAGGCTCGATTTCTAGCCGGATAAAATTTTGCGGAACAGTTGTGGTTGTACCAAAACCATAATCACTTACATCGTAGGTGTTAATGATTATTTTTTCACTTGGATGATAATTGAAAATTTCCATTAATGGTTTTAATGCTCGCTCAGCACTAACCAACACATGATTTACTAGATGGGAATGGGACTGTCTGTATACTATTTTAAAGTGCTTGCTTTCCTTTTCCAGCCAGTAAGAATCCTCGCGTTCAAAAAGATGGATAACCAGCTCTTTTTCATTATTTATCTGAAAAATCTCCGCAGTAACATTTTTATCTGCTTTTAATATATTGATCTCAAGATTACCATCAATGTTTCTTGTCCCGATGTGTTTTATTAAGCCAGCTGGTTCCATATTTGAAAGCTCCCCGCCTGTGTCCAGCGTGTTCGATAAACTTATATTATAATACGTTTCATTTTCATCACTTAGAACAGATTTAATTCTATCTGAAGCTTTAAGTTTTATAAACGTTCCCAGCTTGCTAGCTTCTATCTGAGTACTTTGGATCGTATTAATTTCTTTTTTATCTGGATTAACAACAATTAAACGATTTGGACTTGCATATATGACCGGTCTATTATGGAACCTGTTTATTATTTCCAGCATTTCCTGCAAGGGGACGAATATAAGCCCGTCAATAAAATGAGCCGATGTAACTAGTTGTAAAGAAGATGCTGTATTATTTTGGAAAGACTTTACAACTAGAAAAGGATTCTTTGCAGTAAAACGAGCAGAGTAATCACTGAATTTTATTTCTATTGATTTTGTAATTTCATCTGCTTCAAATTCAATTCCTAAAGCATTAACAAGATATCTGACCGATATATATAGATTCCCCTGAAAGTTGTACGATGGCACATAGTTCACATTGTTGCCATCTACCAAAGTAATTCTTGATGATTCCTGTGAATAAGCTATGCTAATTAAGAAAAAGAAAAAAAGGAAAGACCTGAATATAATATTCACTAAAAAACCAGAGTAGATGATTTAAAATTATAAAATGGAAATCTCATTTATGGTTAAAATGCTGAGTAAAAGTTTCAAAACTATAAAGAAAAGTTTTACTCACTTTTACAATAATAAAAAAGCCTTCAATAAAATTGAAGGCTTTAAGTAGGCATTTGGAGAACTAATTCATCTAATCTTACCTAACCATAGCGATTGCCAATCTC